>Ga0098068_1001026_pt1 | contig 10358 bp, 9 predicted proteins | sample 26BtaG_FD_75059 | JGI IMG/M metagenome (GOLD analysis project Ga0098068, IMG submission 75059) | Marine viral communities from Cariaco Basin, Caribbean Sea - 26B_WHOI_OMZ_CsCl | ecosystem: Environmental > Aquatic > Marine > Oceanic | place: Caribbean Sea: Cariaco Basin | collected 2014-11-09 | reverse complement strand
TCCCGCAGGCTCATAATCCGCCAGTTCCGTTCTTCTGCCACTTTACGCAGGGTGTCGTCTGGGTCGACGGCAACCGGGTGATCAACTTTCTCAAGTAGCGGTAGATCGTTGTGAGAATCGCTATAGAACCACGCGCCGTCCATGGTGATATCTTGGGCTTCTAGCCACGCTTGTAGGCGGATGACTTTACCCTCGCGGTAACTGGGCACGCCGTCAACACGGCCAGTATAGCGGCCATCGACCATTTCCGGCTCTACAGCGATTAAATCATCAACACCTAAGCGCTCGGCAATGGGGCCGGTAATAAAACGGTTGGTGGCAGTGATAATCAGCAGCGTATCGCCTTTGGTGCGGTGGCGGGCCAGCAGCTCCTCGGCTTTGGGCAGAATATGCGGCTCGATTTTGCTGGCCATGAATTGCTGGTGCCACGCCGCCAGCTGCTCCGGCGTGTTTTCAGCCAGCGGTTTCAGCGCCATTTCCAAAAATGCCGCCATATCCAGAGTGCCCGCGTTGTAATCGGCGAGAAAGCGCTCGTTGGCCTCGCGGTAGGCCACCGGGTCCACTGCGCCTTGCTCCACCAGAAACTCCCCCCAGGCATGATCGCTGTCGATGGATAGCAGCGTATTATCCAAATCGAAAATGGCCAGACTCACGGCGCTCCCCTTATGGTTAATGTTGGACGTTGGTCGTCGGATACAAAGCGCCGGATTATCGCAGAGTCACCTAGGTTTCACCACTTAGCGTGATATTGTATTGATACGCTTGTCTCCCTTGTGGAAAAATGGGCATAACTGAAAATTTATGAAGGTGATGTCCGTGATCGACGCTGACGGCTTTCGCCCCAATGTTGGCATTATCATTGCCAATAGCCAGGGGCAGCTGCTTTGGGCGCGTCGTGTAGGGCAAAATGCGTGGCAATTTCCCCAGGGAGGCATTAAGGCAAGCGAGACGCCACAACAAGCGCTTTTTCGTGAACTCCACGAAGAGATCGGCTTAACCGCCGACGATGTTGATATTGTCGCCTGCACCCGGGGCTGGCTGCGCTACCGTCTGCCACGACGCATGATTCGTACCCACTCAAGGCCAGTGTGTATTGGCCAAAAACAGAAGTGGTTTTTACTCAAAATTCGTTGCCAAGAAAACCGTATTTGTATGACGGCCACGCCCAAGCCGGAATTCGACGGTTGGCGATGGGTTAGCTACTGGTACCCGTTAGGGCAAGTGGTGCCGTTTAAACGAGAGGTCTATCGGCGTGCGCTAAGAGAGCTTTCTCCTCGCGTGCAGCGCTTGGCACAAGATAGCGAAGGATAACGCGCGCATCATTGCAGGATAAAAGCAGTGTTAGCCCAGCCGGACAATCCCTCAGCGAGGCAAATAATAGTGAATAGGAAAACGTCCATGCTTGAGGTGCTGCGACGCGTTATTCAAGAAGTGAATGGCGCACGGAACCTCGACGCCGCGCTGTCGACCATGGTGCGCCGCATACGCAAAGCCATGCAGACCGACGTGTGCTCCTTTTATCTTTACGATAAAGAACTGGAGTCGTTGGTTCTGATGGAAACCATTGGTCTGCGTACCCAAGCCGTGGGTCGTGTCGTGTTGCCGCTGGGGGAAGGCCTAGTGGGGCTGGTGGCCAAGCGCAGCGAGCCGCTCAACTTGGAAGATGCCCAGTCGCACTCCCATTTCCGCTACTTTGAAGCGACCGGTGAAGAGCGTTATTCAAGCTTTCTTGGGGTGCCGATTATCCACCAGCGCCACATGTTGGGGGTGCTGGTGGTGCAGCAGGCGGAAAAGCGCCGCTACGATGACGAAGATGAAGCCTTCCTGGTCACCATGGCGGCACAGCTTTCGGGCGTGCTGGCTCATGCCTTAGCCACCGGTAATCTCACTCGCCCCGCGCTACCCGGTGGCCAGGCGATGTTCAAAGGGGTCGCGGCCTCACCCGGCATGGCCATGGGCGAAGCCGTGGTGATCACTCCTCCCGCCGACCTCAATAGCGTTCCTGATCTTATTCCCAGCGACCAGGAGTACGAAATTGCCCGGCTAAAAGAGGCCATCGGCAAAACCCGCGATGAGATTCGTGCCGCTGCAGAGCGTTTGGTTAACCGGATCTCTTCCCAGGAGCTAGCGCTGTTCGACGTCTACCAACAGATGTTGGGCGAAGCGGCACTCTCCGAAGAGGTGGAAAAGCGCATTCGCGAAGGCCAGTGGGCGCCGGGGGCGCTCGCCGATGTCGTTCGCCGCCACGTGCAATACCTAGAGCGTGTCGATGATGACTACCTGCGCGAGCGGGCAGCAGATATTCGCGACCTGGGCCGTCGCGTGTTGGCGCACCTGCAAGAAGATACGCCTTCCACGCCGGAAACCTATCCAGACAGCGCCATTTTAGTTGGCGATGAAATCAGTGTGGCCATGCTGGGCGAAGTGCCGCGCGACAAGCTAAAAGGATTGGTGTCGGTACGTGGTTCCAGTACGTCTCACGTGGCGATTGTCGCCCGTGCCATGGGCATTCCCACGGTATTAGGAATGGTAGACCTGCCGCTGCCACGCCTGAACGGTGCGCCCGTGGTGCTAGATGGCCACCGGGGGCGGCTATTTGTGCGTCCTGCCGCCGAGCTGCAAACCCGCTACGCTAGCCTGATTGCCGAAGAGAAAGTGCTCAGCGAAGTGCTGGAGCATGAACAGGATCTGCCCAGTAGAACCCCCGACGGCCATGAAATGCCGCTGATGGTGAATACTGGCTTGGCGGTGGATGCCTCTGCACTGCTGAAAAGCCGCATTGGCGGGGTGGGGCTCTATCGCACCGAAGTGCCATTTATGATTACCGAGCGCTTCCCAGGTGAAAAAGAGCAGATGCGCATGTACCGCGAGCAGTTGAAAGGCTTTGCGCCGCTGCCGGTGGTGATGCGTACTCTAGATATCGGTGGCGACAAAGATTTGCCCTATTTCCCGATTGAGGAAGCCAACCCGTTCCTGGGCTGGCGGGGTATGCGCGTTACCCTGGATCATCCTGAAGTTCTGATGGTACAGCTGCGCGCCATGCTTAAAGCCTCCCACGATTTAGGCAATCTCTACGTGCTGCTCCCCATGATCACCAATGTGGAGGAGGTCGATGAGGCAATACGGCTGCTTGATCGCGCCATCTTAGAGTTGGGCGAAGAGGGTATTAAGGTTGAGCGGCCAAAAGTGGGGGTCATGATTGAAGTGCCCGCGACTATTTATCAAATGGACGCGCTGGCTAAGCGTGTCGATTTTTTCTCGGTAGGCAGTAATGACCTTACCCAGTACCTGCTAGCGGTGGATCGTAACAATCCGCGGGTGTCTAGCCTGTACGATGCGCTGCATCCCGCGCTACTTGGCGCTTTACAAGAGCTGGCTCAGGATGCGAAGCGGCTGAATAAGCCTATTTCGCTGTGTGGTGAGCTGGCGGGTGACCCAGCAGGCGCGCTGCTGTTGATGGCGATGGGCTTTACCAGTCTTTCCATGAACGCCCCCAGCTTGCCAAAAGTGCGTGCCGCGATTCGTCGGGTCACGCTGGCTGATGCGCAAACGCTGCTCAAAGAGATCATGCGGCTGGATACGCCCGCACTGGTCCATGAGCATCTTAATAAACGGCTGGATGAGTGGCAGTTGTCGCACCTACTGCCCCCTCGTGATTAATAAGCTACTATCGTTGGCATAGCGCCGTAAGTGTCGTTTCGCCAGTAAAGCGCCCGAGCGGCCCAAAGCGCTGCTCAGTGATAGCCACATCGCCCCGGTGGCTGAGCGTCAGCCAAGTAGTCGCGCGGGTGCCGTACTGCTCGCCGACGATAAAAGCCGCTGAGAGCTGACGCTCAAGAGTAACGCCAACCCCCGTATCGGGTAGCAAGTGATCGGCGGCTTGCCCTGGGTTTTGTAGCGCCTGTCGCGTGGCGGGCCGCCATAGGTGATTATTACTACCCTGCATAGCGCAACGTACAGCCTGTAGTTTAGGCCAAGGTGTATTCAAACTGGCATTGGAAAGCCCATGAACCCCGGGCGGCACATTAACAAGGGATATGCCATCGCTTCCCCGGTGCAGATGCCAGCATTGGTGGGTGGTAGCGACTAATAAATTAAAGCCAGCGTAGCGCTCGGCTTGGTGGCTCGCCATGGTGTCTAGCCATGCGGCGGGGTTGTCACTGGTAAGTACCCCCGCCACCAGTTCGCCTCGGCTGGGCGCGTTAGGGGGCGTGGGTAAGGTGGTATCGCGTACGTTGGTAAGTGCCGCCACAATGCCGTATCGATTTGCTGCCAGCCATGTACCACCTGCTTCCAAGTCTCTGCCACCCAGCAGTGCTTTGTCGCTCCACGCACTCAGTGGGGCAGTAGGGCGTGTATGGAACTCATCACGATTACCCGCTAAGCGTAGAGGAGTGTGGCTATCGGGTGACCAACGAAACGTAATTAAACACATAAATGACTCATAATAGGCATTATTCGGGGCATACTTAAGTGGCGCGACATGACACACTTCCGGTGGAGACGTACACTGACTTTCGCGCCGTGATTAATGATGCGGGCTATCTCTACTAGCCTAACGCCCTGCCAACTGGGACATCGCGAATGACACAACGCTATCAGCGAGAGCACTTCTGGAATGCCATTATCTGGCCAGTTCTATGGCCATTATTACTGGTTCAGGCCGCGCTTGTCCTGCTATGTGTGTTGGTAGGAGCCGTTATCTGGCTAATGTCACCCAGCCAAGCGTCATGGGCAACCACGGTGTGGCTAATGCTTGCCCTTCTGTTGGGCAGCTGCATGAATGTAGGCGTTTTTTTAATGTTAATCAAAGCGCGGGGCAAGTATAAGGACACACTCTTCACGCAGGGGCTTAGCGAGCTTGAGCAGCGTATTGACGAGCTGCGCAGGAGGGTGGCCCTTAACTCTTTACCAGCGCTTGTTGAGCCGAAGGCCGATGAACAGCCCTGCCAGCGGCTTACCCTGGCGAACGACCAGCTAGAAGGGGTTATTCGAACGCTTGATAAAGCGGGTCATGTGGTCACACAGGCTGGTCATGCTAGGAGTGACCAAGCGTTGTTGGATGACTTGCATCACCAGCAGAAGCAACTCAAACATTTAATGGCAGGCAGAGAGCGGGCAAGAGAGGAGTCTCGGCTTAAATCAAACTACCTAACGTTGATGCAACGAGAAGCCGATAGCCTTTTTGAGCACCTTGGCAGCATGCTAACGGAGGATGCGTCTGAGACCAGCCGCCAGAACGTTACCCACCTGCGTGAACGCCTTGCTGATATCCGCTCACTATTAGCTAATTTCGTGCAGCAGAGTGTGAATGAGACAAGCAGTGACGATTTATCAGGGGGCGGTGAGCACCGGCCTCGCGTATTGGTCGTTGACGATGGGCCGGTAAACTTAATGCTGGCACGGCAAATGTTAGAGTCCCAGGGCCTTAAGGTGGAAGGTGTCAGTAGCGGTGAGCAAGCCCTAGAACGCCAGCAGTCCACTTTTTATGATTTAGTCTTTATGGATATTTTTATGCCCACTCTCGATGGGCTTGAGACGACTCGCCGTTGGCGTAAGTTTGAGCAATCAAATCAAAAGCAGCGCAGTGTGATGATTGCGTTGACCGCCAATGTCGATAACGCGGGCAGAGATACCTACGAAGCCGCTGGAATGGATGACCTTCTAGCCAAACCCTATCAACCGGATACCTTGCATAGCATGATTAATAAATGGTTGCCTCACGCCCTGGAGAGGCCGAGCCAATGACCTTTGCAGCCATTTTAGCCAGTTACTTGGCGCTAGGGGCAGTCGCTGGCACGATGGCCGGGCTATTTGGGGTTGGTGGCGGGATCATTATTGTTCCTGTGCTGGTGTTTGCCTTCGGGCTACAGGGCATTTCCCCTGAGATCACTATGCACCTTGCTGTTGGCACCTCGCTTGCCACTATCGTCATTACCGGCGCTTCTTCAGCCCTTGGGCATTTTCGTAAAGGTAGCGTGCATCGTGCTTGGTTTATGGCCTTGCTGCCCGGCTTAATGCTAGGCGCGATTGCTGGGGTGTTTATTGCTGATAACTTGTCGGGCACCGTGCTGGGTACGCTTTTTGGCGTCTTCGTACTTCTATTAGCTACCAAAATGGTCATCGGGCTTACGCCGAAACCCGGCACTATTGCCCCTGGAAAAGTAGCAATGGCCATTGCGGGTGGCGTAGTTGGAGCGATTTCTGCGCTGTTCGGTATAGGCGGTGGTGCCATGACAGTGCCTTGGCTCTCTCGCTGCGGTGCCACTATGACACAAGCGGTGGGAACCTCTGCGGCCTGTGGCTTACCAATAGCAGTGGTAGGGGCGGTGACCTTTATCGTGGTGGGGTGGGGGAACCCGCACTTGCCTCATTGGGCAACCGGATTTGTTATGTGGCCAGCATTTATCGGTATCGTAGCCACCAGCGTACCGTTTGCCCGTATTGGCGTGCGTTTGGCCCATGTGTTGCCTGCCGATGTACTGCGTTTCTGTTTTGCTGCTCTGCTCGCTGTGGTGGGATTACGCTTCATACTGGCGTAATGGCGCTTTGGCACACTGTAGCGTTTCTTTTATTTGATTAGAGAAAGTGAATGATCAACTACCCAACGATAGACCCTGTTGCGATTTCCCTCGGCCCGTTGCAAGTGCATTGGTACGGCCTCATGTACGTGGTCGGCTTCGTGGCGGCGTGGTGGCTAGGCTGCAAACGTGCCCCGCGTCTAGGAATGAACAAAGACGACATTGGCGATTTGCTTTTCTACTGTGCCATTGGCGTGGTCGCCGGTGGTCGCTTGGGCTACGCGCTGTTTTACGGATTAGAGCAGTGGATGGCCGACCCGCTCTGGATCTTCCGTGTGTGGGATGGCGGCATGAGCTTCCATGGTGGCTTGATGGGCGTATTGCTGGCCGCCTGGCTATTTGCCCGCCGCAAGCAGTTGGCCTTCTTCACCCTCACCGACTTCATCGCCCCGCTCGTGCCGATTGGCCTGGGGGCTGGGCGCATCGGCAACTTCATCAACCACGAGCTGCCCGGCCGCGTGACCTCGCTTCCCTGGGGCATGCCCTTTCCCGGCATGGGCCCAGAGCCGCGTCACCCCTCGGCACTCTACGAAGCCGTATTGGAAGGCGCCGTGCTGTTCGTCATCCTCTGGTGGGTCTCGGCCAAACCTCGTGCGCGCGGGTTCATCTCCGGCCTGTTTCTGCTGGGCTACGGCGTCTTCCGCTTCATGGTCGAATTCGTCCGCATGCCCGACGCCCACATCGGCTACCTCGCCTTTGGCTGGTTCACCATGGGCATGCTCCTCACCCTACCCATGATTATTCTCGGACTCCTCCTGATGCTCTGGTCAAAAGGCAAGCCCATCGACGCCAAGGTATGATCCGGATGTGGCGCTCAGAGTATCCACCTAAACCTGTCTGTGGGAGGCCAATTTTATTGGGCGACTGTTTGGGCAGGCACTTGTGCCTGCATCATCGCGAGCTAAAGCTCCCTTCCACCACCCTTAACATAGACGTTGCCTTTAGGGGGGCCTAGAATACAGCCTCATACTCGCTGTTAATCTGGAAACCTTGTGACTGCTACAACGCCTTCGCTTACCACGTCGAACGAATTGCCTGCGCTTGAACAGCCTTACCTGGACCTGATGCGCACTGTGCTCGAACAGGGCGTTGATCGCGGTGACCGTACCGGTACGGGTACGCGCTCGGTGTTTGGCCACCAGATGCGCTTCGATCTTTCCCGTGGGTTTCCGCTGCTGACCACCAAGAAGCTGCACCTGCGCTCCATCATCCACGAGCTGCTGTGGTTTCTGAAGGGCGATACCAACATCGGTTACCTGAAAGAGCACGGCGTGCGTATCTGGGACGAGTGGGCTGATGAAGAGGGCAACCTGGGCCCCGTATATGGCTACCAGTGGCGTAGCTGGCCGCACCCCAAGGGCGGCAGCGTGGATCAAATTGCCAATGTGCTAGAGCAAATTCGCACCAACCCGCAGTCGCGGCGGTTAATTGTCTCGGCCTGGAACCCAGGCCAAGTGGATGAAATGAAGCTGCCGCCTTGTCACTGTCTGTTTCAGTTCTACGTCGCCAACGGGCGACTCTCCTGCCAGCTTTACCAGCGCAGTGCCGATATTTTCCTCGGCGTGCCGTTCAATATCGCCAGTTACGCGTTGCTGCTGAGCATGGTGGCCCAGGTCACGGGCTTACAGCCGGGGGAATTCGTTCACACGCTTGGAGATGCCCACCTGTATAGCAACCATCTAGAGCAGGCGCAGGAGCAGCTAACCCGCACACCCATGCCACCGCCTAGGCTCGTGCTCAATCCAGAGGTCACGAACCTATTCGACTTCACCTTCGATGATATTCAGATCGAAAATTACGCGTCCCATCCGCATATCAAAGCAAAGGTAGCCGTATGAGTCAGCAAGCCACCGCCTATGAACCGCTGGTGCCCGTTGCGATGATCGTCGCCATGGCCAAGAATCGCGTCATTGGCGTCGATGGCAAGCTACCCTGGTACTTGCCTGAAGATTTGAAATTCTTCAAACGTATGACCCAGGCCAAGCCGCTGGTCATGGGACGTAAAACCTTCGCCTCCATTGGCAAGCCGCTGCCCAATCGTCTCAATATCGTCGTGACTCGGGATGCCCAGTTTAGTGCAGAAGGCACGCGCGTATGCCATGAGCTACCGGCTGCGTTAGCGCTTGCCGATCAGCAGGCGACAATCGAAGCGGCAGAAGAAATCATGGTCATGGGCGGCGGCGAGATTTACCGTCAAGCCTTACCGTTTGCCCAACGTCTCTACATCACGGAAGTCGATATAGAAGTGGAAGGCGATGCGTACTTCCCCGCGTTCTCGACGGAAGAGTGGCAAGAAGTTCAGCGAGTCGCCGGGCAGCCCGCAGAAGGGCAGCCAAATTATGACTTCGTCGTGTACGAGCGTGTCAGCGACTGATTAGGTCAAAGGAGGGGGCTATGGCCGCCAGCGTACTGCATCTACTAGAAACGTTAGAAACACGGCTCGAACAAAACAAGGCCGAACTCATTGCGCTGCGCGAAGAGAATCAGCAGTTGAAACAGCAGCTAGCTGCGCTATCGACTCGCCCCCCAGGGGGGGCTACGGCATCGCCCGCTGAACACGAGTCCGATGTCGCGGCGGCAGAAGAAGCGCCGAACGAAGCACCCGAGCACGTATCAGCGGCGGTTAGCGAGCCAGTAACGCCAGAAGCTGTCACGCAACCCTCGCCGCAAGCGTTATTGAAGCAGTGGTATCAGCGTTACCCACATGCCTTCTTCAAAGGGCACACCAAACCCTTGAAAGTGGGGATTCACCAGGATTTGGCCGAGCGCGAGCCTTGGCCGAGTAAATTGATCCGTCGGGCGCTAGCCAACTACGTCAATTTGCCGCGTTATATCAAATCCATGCGTGAAGGAGCAGAGCGTGTCGATTTAGATGGCCAGCCTGCCGGCAAGGTAGACAAAGAAGCCGCGAAACATGCCAGTGAGCGGCGACAAGAAGCGCCCACGAAAAACCGAGCGGAACGTCCGGCTCCCCCCGCGAAAAGTCGCACGAATAAAGCGCAGCCAGCCGCGAGTAACTCATCGCCAAACGATGAGAAGCTCCCCTCGAGAACGCCCGTTCCAGAAAAAAGTGAGCAGAAAAAACCGCTTACCATGGAAGAGAAGCTCAAAGGCCTGCAGCAAAAATTCGAAGGGCGCTGAGACCTGAATCCTTGGGAGGGGTTCCATAAAAAAGCGCAAATGATAAAAAAACACTGTTTTTTTCTATTGCGTTCCTTGGAATCCCGGTATAGAGTTTGACCTGCGAGCATTGGACTATAACAAGGCTTTGTTGAGGACATGTCGCATGCCACCGGGAAAAACCGGCGGATGAGAAAAAGAGCATGGCCCGCAAGCCACTTGCTGGCTTCTACGAAGGCCAGTAATAACGATCGAAACAGTAAGCTAGTTAAAGGAACCTACATCATGAAAAAGACACTTTTAGCGACTGCTATTGCTGGTGCCCTGGGCGCCTCTGCTGCCGCTCAAGCAGCTACCGTATATGACCAAGACGGTACCAGGCTGGACGTTTATGGCCGTATTGCCATGGGTATCGAAGGTGGCGGCCCCGAGTACGATAGCAACGATAATTACCAAGATAACGGTGCAGAGTTTGTAGACGTTTATTCTCGTCTTGGTCTGCGCATGAGCCAGGAAGTGACGTCTGACCTGACGGCTTTCGGTCGTCTAGAATGGCGCTTTGATGGTGATGAGAACACCACCGATGGTGGTTTCAACGAACTTCGCCAGAGCTACCTGGGTCTGCAAAGCAAGCAGTACGGTACTTTCCAAGCTGGT
>Ga0098068_1001023_pt1 | contig 10373 bp, 8 predicted proteins | sample 26BtaG_FD_75059 | JGI IMG/M metagenome (GOLD analysis project Ga0098068, IMG submission 75059) | Marine viral communities from Cariaco Basin, Caribbean Sea - 26B_WHOI_OMZ_CsCl | ecosystem: Environmental > Aquatic > Marine > Oceanic | place: Caribbean Sea: Cariaco Basin | collected 2014-11-09 | reverse complement strand
GTCATAGGCGCGGTGGCGCTCTTCGCCAAACACGGTGACCTGATAGCGCTCAAGGGCGCCGTTATCGACGAGCTGCTCGACCAGGTGGTGGCCGACCATGCCATTACCAATAATAATAAGCTGCTGTTGGGTAGACATTTAAGCCGCCTCCGACGTTGTAGAAGAAGAGTGTTTTGAAGAAGATTGTTTTGAAGAGAGCTCAGAAGAATCAGGGCTGTGTTGAGATGCTTCGCGTAGCACCTCGACATCAGCACCACCAAAGAGTAGGGCTTGGCGGTAAGCGTTGAGATCGGTGCCCGCGAGCGCCTGCTCGAAGTACCAGGGGCCTTGGCTGGTGTCGCCGTAAAGCACCGCGCCTTCTATCTGGCCGTTGCGCAGCAGCAGGCGGCGATAGTCGCCGCGCTCAAGGTCGTGGTAATTCAGTACTTCATGCTCGGCGCTGGCCTCGGTGGGGCCAAAAGCGTAGAGCGCCACACCACTGATTTTGAGTTTGGTGGCGCTGGGGGCATCTGCGTAGCCTTGGGAATGCGTGCCGCACAGCGTCGCGGCGAGCACTTCTACCTGTCGCCAGATCGGCTCCACTAAACCGTAGGTGGTGCCCTCGAATTGGCAGCATTCGCCCAGCGCCGAGATCGACGGGTCGCTGGTGGTGAGCCATTCGTCCACCACGATAGCGCGGTTCGTGTGCAGACCTGCCTGGCGGCCAAGCTCCGCATTGGCAGAAATACCTGCGGCAATGATCACGCTGGAGGCGTTCAACTGGCGGCCATCGGCAAGATGAACCTTGGCGACCCGACCCTGGGCGTCGCTCTCTAGCCGCGCTAGCTGCGCGCCAGTGATGATCTGTAAACCGCGCTGAGTGAGGGTGTCTTTAAGTAAGTGAGCAGCGGTCGCATCCAATTGGCGGTTCATCAGCCGCTCGCTGCGTTGGAGCACACTTACGTTGATGTCGCTGCCGCGTTTACGTAACCCCTCAGCCGCTTCAAGGCCCAACAGGCCACCGCCAATCACCACTGCATCACCGCCCTGTTGAGCGATGTCGCTAAGTGCATCAGCATCTTGCAAGTTGCGAAAGCCATGTACGCCTTTAAGCTCAATACCCGGAACATTGGGCAGCGCCGGGCGCGAGCCGGTGGCGATGACTAAATGATCGTAATCAAGCGATCGGCCGCTATCGGTGGTTAATGTTTGGCTTGTGCGATCAAGCGTCACGACCTTTTCACCCAGTATTAGCGTAACGCCCTGGTCGGCGTACCACTGGGCATCACGTAGGGTAAGCGCCTCCTGCTGCATTTCGCCGGCCAGCAGGGGCGAAAGCAGAATACGGTTGTAAGCAGGGGTTGGCTCTGCACCAATCACCGTGATTCGCTGTGGGCGTGTGGGCTGTTTTACCAACGCCTCGATGAGACGATGACTTGCCATGCCATTGCCAATGATCACCAGATGATCGTTGGGTGAGCACCGGGAAGTGGTTTCCATGGGTGGCTCCTCTATGTCGTTGCGGCTGTGTCTTTGAACACCAAACAAAAAAACGCCCCTGACACCGCCTTTCGTTAAGAAAGGTGTGTCAGGGGCGTCGTTGCCCATTGGCGTTGTTTAAAAAAACGCGCGACAACCGCCATTGGCTGTCAGCTGATTAAAAACCTTACTCCGTAACAAGCAAGGAGCTAGCCAGTTGGCTATATGGAATATTATTTTCAAATAAATTCAGCTGGTTAGATTTTGTTGGTGGAGGGGCGGCGACACAGCCATTCGAATAGGCTGCACGGTGATGGTGCGAAAGGGGAGGTGGTGTGCACCCTCACACACCATTTAGCGTCTGTAGAGTGTAAAAAAGAACGCTTTGTGATGGTTTTTATTTTGTTAACTGTTTGTTTTTAAATTTTTTTCATTTGAATTTGTCGGTATTTGGCTTGGCTTTTGCAATCCACAAGGCAATAAGTAAGTTAATAAGCAATAAGCACTCATTGCTAGGCGATCGCAGAGAATAATTCTAAAGCTGTTAGAAAAATAACGAGTCGTTAGAAAATGTGTCGCTGTTAGAAATTTGGCAGATGTAAAAGTCTGTAGTGGTAAAAACTAGTTTGCACCGCTGAAGGTGCGCTGTGGCAACGACGTCCAGCCCTCTTCTCTCAATGCGTTTATAAAGCGCATTAGAGAACGGGACTGGGCGTTTTTTTATGCTCGGCATTTATATACGTATATACGGCGTTCAGGCTCGACCCGAGGAGGTGTTATGCGAGGGGCAAAAGCAGGGCAGCAGTCCACAACGACGCAGCAAGCCAAAACCACATGCCCCTACTGCGGCGTTGGCTGTGGCGTGACGGCAACCGTTGAAGCAGGCACGCTGAGCGCTGTCGAGGGCGATCGCGAGCATCCGGCTAACTACGGGCGTCTGTGCGTCAAAGGTTCTGCGCTACATGAAACCTTGGGACAACAGGGGCGGTTGACGCACCCGCGTGTAGATGGTGTTGAGGTCTCCTGGGATACCGCCCTAAGCACCACTGCCGAACGCTTAAACATTCTGCGGGCCGAGTATGGCAACCACAGCGTGGCAGCGTATCTTTCCGGCCAGTTGTTAACTGAGGATTACTACGTCGCCAATAAGCTGTTTAAAGGCTTTTTGGGCACGCCCCATTTAGATACTAACTCGCGGTTGTGCATGGCCTCGGCGGTGGTTGGTTACAAGCGCGCCTTCGGCGCGGATGCGGTGCCGTGTAACTACGAAGATTTGGAAGAGGCGGAACTGATCGTGCTGGTGGGTTCCAACTTGGCTTGGAATCATCCGGTGCTCTATCAGCGGATTAAGGTTGCTAAAGAGCGCAATCCGCTGATGCGTTTGGTGGTGATCGACCCACGAGTCACCGATAGCTGTGAAATAGCCGATCTCTATCTGGGGATTAAGCCAGGCAGCGATGCTTACCTGTTTAATGGCCTGCTGGCGTGGATGGCGCAGCGTCGCAAGCTCGATACCCTCTATCTTGAGCGCCATACCGAAGGGTTTGACGATGCCCTGGCGGCGGCCCAGCAAACCGCGCGCTCGGTAGCGGAGGTAGCGGCGGCTTGTGATGTCGACCCCGAGCGCCTAGAAACCTTCTACTACTGGTTCGCCAGCCAGTTGCATGTGGTCACGCTTTACTCCCAGGGCGTCAACCAGTCTTCAAGCGGCACCGATAAGTGCAACGCAATTATTAACTGCCACCTGGCCGGCGGCAAAATCGGCTTGCCGGGGGCAGGGCCGTTCTCGATTACTGGCCAGCCCAATGCTATGGGGGGCCGCGAAGTGGGCGGGCTTGCCAACCAGCTAGCCGCGCATATGGATTATCACACCCCAGGCGCCCTGGATTTGGTCAGCCGCTTCTGGGCTACCGACAGCCTTACACCGATCCTGCCGGAAGAGCCTGGTTATAAAGCAGTGGAGCTGTTTGAGGCCATTGAGCGTGGCGAAATAAAAGCGCTGTGGGTGATGGCCACCAATCCCGCCATCAGCCTTCCCGATGCTGCGCGGGTGCGTGCTGCGTTGGAAAAGTGCCCGCTGGTGATTGTTTCCGAGTGCGCTGCCCATACTGACCTGCTGCCTTATGCCGATATCGTTCTGCCTGCCTCGGGGTGGTCGGAAAAAGATGGCACTGTGACTAACTCCGAGCGGCGTATTTCTCGCCAGCGGGGCATGCTGCCGCCACCAGGTGAGGCCCGCCATGACTGGTGGATAATCTGTGAGGTGGCCAAACGCCTGGGGTTTGCTGAGGCGTTTAACTACGCGCATCCCTGGGAGATTTTCGACGAGCACGCCAAGCTCTCCGAGTTTGAAAACGGTTCTGTGCCTGATAGCCCGCAGCGGTTGTTTGATATCTCAGGCTTAATAGGGTTGGGCCGGGAGGGTTACGACGCCTTAGCACCCATTCAATGGCCGGTCACGAAAGCCGCACCCCATGGTACGGCACGGCTGTTTGAGGATGGCGAATTTGCCACCGCCAATGGTCGCGCCAAGTTGCTGGCGATTCATCCCCAAGGGCCTGAACAGGCGCTGAGTGCTGCCTACCCGCTGCGTCTGAACACTGGCCGGATTCGTGATCAGTGGCACACCATGACCCGCACCGCTCGTTCACCTCGGTTAATGAATCACCGTGCCGAACCCTTTATGGATGTGCATCCAGAGGATGCCCGCACCGCCGGTGTTATGGATCAAGGGCTGGCGGTGTTAACCGCCGTGAAAGGCGAATTTCGCGCTCGGGTGCGGGTCTCCAATGCCCAGCGCCGTGGTGAGGTCTTTGTACCCATCCACTGGACTGACTGCTTCACCCAGCAGGCCAGAAGCAGCGTGCTGATCGACAGCATTACCGATCCGCTCTCTGGGCAGCCGGAATCGAAGCACGGCGCCGTAGCGCTGGCGCCGCTTGCTACTGATTGGCAGGCCACCTTATTGGTTGCCGAAGGGGCAGCGCAATCAACACCTTGGTGCACCAGTGCCTACTGGACACGTATTCCCATGCGCGGCTGCCAGCGCTGGCAGCTTGCCAATACGCAGTCGGTTAATGATTGGTTGGCGCAGTTGAAAACGTGGCTGCCCGGCGATGTATCGGTTGTCAGCCAGGATCCGACTAACGGACGTCTGCGTGCCGCCTGCGTAGAAAACGGTCAGTTGCGCTGGTGGCTGATGGTCGGCCCTCCCAAAGAGTTGCCAGGGTTAGCGTGGCTGGAAGCGCGCTTTAACGAAGCGGCGCTAAGCGATACCCATCGCCGCCGCCTATTAGCTGGCTGCGACGACGGCGCCACGGATACCGGCCCGGTGGTGTGCAGCTGCCATCAAGTAGGCCAAACCACCATCGTCAATGCCATCCGTGAGGGCGATATCAGCGTAGAAGCATTGGGCGCCAGGCTTGCCTGCGGCACCCAGTGCGGTAGCTGTATTCCCGAATTGAAATCACTTATTGAAGAGGAACGGCCCAATGTCCGCACTAAGCAACCCCTTGCTACTGAAGTGGTTTAACGCCGTTATGCGGTTGTCGCACCGCGCGCTAACGCCGTTGGTTCAGCAGGCTGCAGACATACGTTTGCCACTGCGTGGCGAGTGCCGCGCCGGGCAGGTTTACTTGGTCGGTGCGGGCAGCGGCGATGCAGAGCTGTTAACCCTGAAAGCCGCACGCTTGCTTATGCAGGCGGACGCCGTGGTGTATGACCGTTTGGTGGGCGATGACGTGCTGGCGCTGATTCCTAACGGCAGCGAGCGCTACTACGTGGGCAAAGCCCGCGGCCATCACAGCGTACCGCAAGCTGAGATCGGCGAGCTGATGGTCAAACTCGCCCGCGAAGGTAAATCGGTGGTGCGCTTGAAGGGCGGCGACCCGGCGGTATTTGCGCGGATGGGGGAAGAACTGGATGCCCTGGCCGCTGCCGAGATCCACGCTGCCATTGTGCCAGGGATTACCGCGGCCTCTGCCGCCGCGGCCTGCATGGGTATTCCGCTCACCGATCGTGGCCATGCGCAGCAGCTACGCTTTGTGACTGCCCAGCTATGCCGCGAAGACGGCACCCCAGATTGGTCGTCGCTGGCACGCAAGGATGAAACCCTGGTGTTTTATATGGGCCTTTCAAAAGTAAGTGCGATTTGCCACGGCCTACGCCAAGTGGGCCTGCCGGATGAGTGGCCGATCATGCTGGTGGCTAATGCCAGTCAGCCCGAGCAGCAGTCGCTGGTGGGCTCGCTTGCGGATATGCCCGAGAGGCTCGCCGCCACACCCTTGCCATCCCCCTGCTTGATTGTGGTGGGAAGCGTCGTGCAAAGAGTCGCCACGACGCCCGCTGCCCTAGCCACCAATTTCTGCTCTGCACAGCAAACCACGCCTTAACGGCAGGGTTTGCTGTGCTTGTTTGACCCTTCTGACCCTTACAATCAGCTACCAAGGAAACGCTTTCTATGTCCTACTTATTGCCTGCCGAATTTGCTACCAAGATGGTCGATGCTGGCGAAGCCAAGCTGCATATGTCTACCCGTGATGCGCTGATTCGCGCTTTTATGGCGGGGGCTATATTGGCCATCGCGGCGGTGTTTGCGGTGACCGTAGCAGTGCAAACCGGCTACCCGATTATCGGCGCCATCCTGTTTCCGGTGGGCTTCTCGATACTCTATCTAATGGGCTTTGATCTGTTGACCGGGGTATTTGTGTTAACGCCGCTGGCGTGGCTGGATAAACGGCCTGGGGTGACGATTAATCGTATTCTCAAGCACTGGGGCATTGTGTTTATCGGTAATTTTGGTGGCGCATTAACGGTCGCCTTTCTAATGACGATTGTGTTTACCTACGGCTTTAGCACCGAACCTAGCGAAGTAGGGCGGGTCATTGGTGAAGTAGGTGAAGGGCGCACGGTGGGTTACAAAGAGTATGGCGCTGGCGGCATGGCGACTATTTTTATTCGCGGCATATTGTGCAACTGGATGGTGTCGCTTGGGGTAGTGGGGGCGATGATCTCAACTACGGTGAGCGGTAAGGTAATTGCCATGTGGATGCCGATTATGCTGTTCTTCGGTATGGGCTTTGAGCACTCGGTGGTCAACATGTTTCTGTTTCCATCTGGGCTGATGATGGGCGGTAACTTCTCGATTATGGATTACCTGATCTGGAACGAAATTCCGGTAGTGCTGGGTAACTTGATCGGTGGTTTGGCGTTAACAGGGCTCACGCTCTACACCACTCACGTGCGTACCGCGCCGCAAAAAGCCCTATGATCTGATAGGCAGTAGTTTGTCATTAACCAAGCCTTCGCTCCGGCGGAGGCTTTTTTTAGGGGAAGCATAATGGCAGCGCTGACCATTTCGCTCGGCCAGCACTCTGATAAAGGGCGCAAGCCCAGCAATCAGGATTTTTACGGCGCTTATCTACCCAGCGAACCCTTGCGCGCCACCAAAGGTATTGCGATCGCGTTGGCGGATGGGATCAGCAGCAGCGAAGTGAGCCGGGAAGCGAGCGAGGCGGCAGTGGGCGGTTTTTTAACAGACTACTACGCCACCCCAGCTACCTGGGCGGTTAAGACCTCCGCCCAGCGGGTGCTGCAGGCCACCAATGCATGGCTTTATGCCCAAACCCGGCAAAGCCAGTATCGCTACAACCTGGATCGTGGCTATGTGTGTACCCTCAGCGCGATGGTGATTAAATCCACCACTGCGCACCTGTTTCACGTCGGCGATAGCCGAATCTATCAGCTCGCTGGTAATACGTTGGAGCCACTGACCGAGGATCACCGCTTCTGGGCATCCCGGGAAGTCAGCCATTTAAGCCGCGCCATGGGGGCCAGCCAGCACCTGGAGCTGGATTATTGCGCCGTATCGCTGAACGTGGGCGATGTGTTTGTACTCACTACCGACGGTGTTTATGAGTGGCTAAGCAGCGCCGAAATGGCCGCGCTGATTCACGCCCATTGGGGCGATCTCGATGCAGCGGCTGAGGCGCTAATCGTGGCTGCAATCGACAAAGGCAGCGACGATAATCTCACCGTACAAATTGTGCGCATTGATTCGCTGCCTGAGCGCCACGCTAATGAGCTCTACGCGGCGCTGAGTACACTGCCGTCACCGTCTGAACTGCGCGCAGGAAGCGAGCTGGACGGCTACCGCATTGTGCGTCAACTGCATGCCAGTAGTCGCAGCCATGTCTACCTGGCGGAAGATGTCGCCAGTGGCGAGAAGGTGGCACTAAAAACCCTCTCAACCGAGCTAAGCCATGATCCCGCGAGTATCGAGCGGTTTGTGCGCGAAGAGTGGATTGCACGGCGCATCGACAATCAGCACGTGCTTAAAGCCCCCATCCAAGAGCGCCCTCGCCACTACCTCTACACCGTGCTGGCGTATATTGAAGGACAAACCTTGACCCAGTGGATGCGCGACCATCCTAACGCTGAATTAGCGAGCGTACGCCCCATTATCGAGCAAATCGCCAAGGGGCTGCGCGCCTTTCATCGGCTGGAAATGCTGCATCAGGATTTACGCCCCGATAACGTCATGATCGATAGCCACGGAACGGTGAAGCTGATTGATTTTGGCGCTGCCAAGGTGGCGGGTCTTGCTGAAGAGGTCAGTGCGGCTAGCGACGATATTCTAGGTACCGCCCAGTACACCGCGCCGGAGTATTTTCTAGGTGAAGGCGGCACGTCCCGTTCGGATCAGTACTCACTGGCAGTGATTACCTATCAGATGCTAACCGGCACGCTGCCCTATGGTACCGAGGTGGCCAAAACTCGCACCCGGGCGGCGCAACATAAGCTTGCTTACCAATCGGCGCTAAGCGAAAATCGTCAGTTACCCGCTTGGGTGGATGAAGTGCTCAAAAAAGCCTTGCATCCTAACCCTCACTACCGTTACCTGGCGCTTTCGGAGTTTGTCTTTGAGCTTCACTCGCCAAGCCCTGGGATGCTCAATCGCGCTAAACAGCCTCTACTGGAGCGCGATCCAGTGCTTTTTTGGAAAGGCGTCTCGTTGGCGTTGGCTATTGTCGTGATTGCACTGCTCGTCGTTAAGTGAGGCTGAGAGCGTGAATCATTACTCATCACTGAGAGGAGCGTCCACATGCGTGCGCTAAGCAAACAACTAACCCGGAAATGGCTTGAGGCCTTTATGCGCCTCAGTCAGCGGGTGTTAGCGCCCTTTGGTCGCGAGTCAGCCGAGCGCTTACGCCTTCCGCTAAGCGGTGAGTGCCGTTCTGGAACGGTGTATTTAGTCGGTGCAGGAAGCGGCGATATGGAGCTGCTTACCCTGAAAGCGGCGCGACTGTTAATGCAGGCTGATGCGGTGGTCTATGACCGTTTAGTGGGCGACGATGTGCTGGGGCTGATACCGCCAGGCACCGAACGCTATTACGTGGGGAAAGCGAGCGGGCATCACAGTGTGCCCCAAGATGAGATAGGAGCACTAATCGTCTCGCTTGCTCAGGCGGGTAAGTCAGTTGTACGTTTGAAAGGTGGCGATCCAGGCGTATTTGGACGTATGGGTGAAGAGCTGGGGGCGTTAGCGAATGCCTCGATCTCTGCTCAAATAGTGCCCGGTATTACTGCTGCTTCGGCGGCCGCTGCAGGGATGGGGATTCCGCTCACTGATCGTGGCCATGCCCAGCAGCTGCGCTTTATTACCGCGCAGCTATGCCGAGAAGGTGGCACGCCGGACTGGGCAACCCTTGCTCGTCAGGATGAAACCCTAGTGTTCTACATGGGGCTTTCCAAAGTAGATGCTATCTGTTTTGGCCTTCGCCAAGCGGGCCTACCCGATACGTGGCCCATTATGTTGGTAGCAAACGCTAGCCAGCCTGAACAGCAATCCTTAGTGGGCACGTTAGCGGATATGCCCGCGCGACTCGCTGCTCAACCGTTACCCTCACCGTGCCTGATCATGGTGGGCAGCGTAGTGAGTATGGTGGCGGAAAGCCCTGCCGCGAGCACGTTAACCACCCGTGTTGATTAAGCGTCGTAAGCATTTTGGGAACTTGGCCGATCTCATTGGGTCATACAAGCTGCGAAACCAATAGGAATGGCAGGCGGTGGAAGCAAATGCGCCGCCTAATAAACGACTGTAGATGGCTATTTTTTAAAAACTTTTTTTCAAAAGCTGTTTTTCAAAGGATGAGGAGTACATCGTGAAAAAAGGCAAGATACGCGATAACGCACTGAAGGCGCAGCTGCGCACACCGATGTTCAAAATGCAGCAGCAAACACCGAAAAAAGGTAAGGGGAGTTACTCTCGTAAAGGTAAGGGTGGCGGGAGAGGGTATCGCCAAGCCGCTTGAACAGGCGTTTTGGCGATGCCTTCCCCGGGCATCTTATTGCTCGGCCTTTTTACCGAGCAACTCTCATCAGCTTCGCCGACCTACTGGGTCGGCTTTTTTAATGGAATTTGATGGTCGCGCATTAAAACGCCCCGGCCACTTCCTATGACCGGGGCGTTAGCTATGTCAGGCTGCTCCCGCAGTGTGGACACGTTTCATAGGCATCGCGGGTTTCGGCCTGGTGGCGTTGATTGAGCTGACTTGGTTCCTCTACACCGTGAATAGATACCAATTGGCCCTGTTCCCAGCGTAAGCCAATATCTTTTAACTGGTGCGAGTTGTGGAGACGTGGGTTTTCGTAAAGACGCCGCTGAGTGCGATAGTGCTTAACGGCGTTGAATAACTTGCGGGTAATTGTTGCCACTGCCATGGGGTCGGTCTCCTGGGTTAGGAGGCCGGGCAACATCGCGATCAGGGAGTATCAAAAGTGACGATAAAACGCATGGCCGCGACACCTGCCGCGGCCAATTTTCTCACTACATTTCTGGCGCGCGACAACAATAAGCCGATACCGAATTATTAATAACTCGGTGCAGCTTATTCATTCGGGTCGCGGGGATTTGC
>Ga0098068_1001022_pt1 | contig 10388 bp, 9 predicted proteins | sample 26BtaG_FD_75059 | JGI IMG/M metagenome (GOLD analysis project Ga0098068, IMG submission 75059) | Marine viral communities from Cariaco Basin, Caribbean Sea - 26B_WHOI_OMZ_CsCl | ecosystem: Environmental > Aquatic > Marine > Oceanic | place: Caribbean Sea: Cariaco Basin | collected 2014-11-09 | reverse complement strand
TCCGTGCCCTTATCGCTTATGGTCCAAAAGAAGCCCACAAAGAAGAACTGATCCGCCGCTGGCAGCAAGGCTCTTCTTGAATAAACACCATTTAGATCCGGCGTATTGGAATATTGATAACCATTGACATTTTTAAAACCCAATACATTGTTTACAGAAAAATAAAGTATCTTTTGCGGGCTCAATAAATACGCCCAATTGAGGCTCAGATTATTATAGGATTTCGTTTTGGCATTTAAAAATCCATCGATATTGGGATCCGTATAGTTTCTACCAGTAGCAAATGCATAACTGAAACCTACTTGACTTCTCCAATGGTCTATCCAATATTTGCCCACCACAGAAAGATTGTGGGTATTGACAAAACTCGGTTTTGCGGCATACGGATAATGTTTATAGTCTCTTTCCGTATCCAAAAAAGAATAACTTATCCAATAATCCACATTCTTGATATTTTTATTATCGCGCCAAAACAAGTCGATGCCTTTGGCATAACCACTACCTGAATTGTCAAAATTGGTAGCAAAATCGATAAACTCTGAATCGTATTTTACCAAGTGTCTGTAATCTTTGTAATAGGCCTCAGCTCTAAAAATACGTCCCTCAGCGTTGTATTGATAATTGAAGATATAATGAGTGGTATTTTGCGGTTGGAGTGCTTGATCAAATTTCAAAATGTCATTGTTAGGATTTTGATAATAGTTACCATAAGCCAAAGACACCTGGCTTTTTTTTGATGTTTTATATGCTAAGGATAATCGCGGCGCAATCTCAGCAGCTTTGAATAATTGATTATAATCCATTCTTAAACCGGCTTTCATGGCCAATTTTTTTGAGAAAATAACATCTGCTTCTGCGAAGACGGCCGCAATATCATTCGTAAATCCGTAGCGAGTTGACGCTATCCTATCATCTTGATAGTTCTCATTAAAATGGGTTGAAAAATATTCGGCACCAAAATTTAATTTCAACCGATTGCTGAATCGGCGTTTCAATTTCAATTTGGCGTGATACGAATTTTCAGTATCCTCAATATCTTTATCCATAATTCCAACATCTGTTTGGCCATGTGTATAGCTCAAACCACCAAAAATGGACCATACATCGGTCAACATCCCTCGATAAGAACCATTGAAGTATAGATTCTTGTTGTTCAGTTTAAAATGGACGCCTTCGGCATAATTGATGTCCTCTTGGGTCAGTTCGAAATTGGAGGCATCAAAGGCCGTGTATAATTTTAACAGTCCACTATCAAAATGTCGTCTATATACAGCTTCACCAGATGCCGATTCAACAGGTTTTTCCCAGTCATTTCGATCAGAAAACAAAGCGTTATAGGGTGCCAAATTGATATAAGAGGCATTCACGCTCAGCGAGCTTTTTGCCCATTTTTGGGTATTGCCAAGCGTCCCCCCTAAAGTCATGATGCCGATATCGGTTTTGTTCTGATCTGCTTCATCAATGGTATTGAGCAACAAGACGCTAGAGAGTGCCTGCCCATATTCAGCCAAATAACCACCAGTGGAAAATGTAATGCCATCAAACAAAAAAGGCGAATAGCGCCCGCGGGTCGGTATATTATTTGTTGTTGGGCCATATGGGGTAAACACCCTAATACCATCAATAAAAATCTGTGTTTCCTCGGCTTCCCCGCCACGTACAAATAAGCGTCCATCTTCCGCAACGGTTGTTGTTCCAGGCAAGGTTTGCAAGGCACCCACAAAATCGCCCAAGGCACTCGCAGTAGTCACCACATCCAGAGGTTTTAATACAGAAACCTTACCGTTGTCACCAGCTTCAAAAGTGCCTGCTGAAAGCACTACGGCATCCAAGGTATTGACATCTTCACGAAGTTTAATGTGCAAATCCGTCATTGTTTTGACCTCAGCTCGTTTTTTAAAGGTTTCGAAGGAAAGAAAAGAAACCACGAGGGTTTGTGTCCCAGTTTCGCTCGTGGAAAAAGAAAATACCCCGAAGGCATCTGTTGTGCCACCATCATAAGAGCCTTCGATATACACATTGGCTCCTTCAATAGCTACACCTTTTTGATCAGTAACTTTTCCAGAAATTGTGGCTTGTCCAAAACTGTTTGTAATTGTAAAAAAGAAGAAAAAAGAGATTAGTGTTTTCATAATAATTGTTGTCGTACCCAAGTGTGCCTTTTCCTGTCCGAATGAATCCGTTTTGGAGGTTGGTACGTGCGGGTTGGTTGATGGTACAAATGTGGATTAAATCAAACGGATTGAAAATTCCTTAGTTCCGAACTGTCATAATTTAAGGACGAATTGACTTTTTGATTATGAAGTTGATATTTCCTTCATTTTAGTATCTTCGGTGCAAAATCCAACCGATGCTGACCAAAACCGAACAACAATTTACCATTCTGTTTATCCTGCTTCTTATTGCAGAGCTCATCTGCGGCAGCATTGAAAGTTTGTCAGCATGGCACTACTTTACAAAACCTTCTTTGCTCACTGCTTTAATTGTCTATTTCTATTTCAACAGTAATAAACTCACCCCGAAAACTAAAGTCATGACCTTAACAGCCCTTGTCTTTTCCTTAATGGGCGATGTGTTTCTAATGTTCGTTGACCTGTCGCCAAAATTTTTCATGTTCGGATTGGCGTCCTTTTTATTGGCGCACGTGTTTTATATCGTGGTATTTTGGACGCGAAGAAATTCGAAAATCAAACCCATAGGTTTAATTGTGGTTTTGATAATGTATGCGATCGGACTATTTTATCTGCTCAAAAATAGCTTGGGTGAGATGTTGATTCCGGTCATTTTTTATATCATTGTTATTTTATTGATGGCCATTACGGCATTTTTAAGACAAGTAAAAGTTTCAAAAATAAGTTTCGTTTTGGTGTTTTTAGGTGCTATATTGTTCGTGATTTCTGATAGCATTTTAGCTTTGAATAAATTTTACATGCCCTTAAGTTTTTCGAGCATCAGCATCATGTTTTCTTACGCTTTGGCTCAGTACTTTATTGTTATGGGGCTCCTAAAACAATCATAGGCATACTCTATAGTTATAAATCAATGATCTATAAATCAGCTTTTAACGTACTCAAATATAAAGTCATTATTTAACACTAAATACGGTCTATTGTTTTTTAGAAATAACTTCCATTTTTTGTAACAATCGCCATCTTTTCTCTACTAACACTGTAACTAACCACCAGATTTGGACAAAGAATTAGAACATAGTTTTGTCGCGTTGCTTGAGGAGCATCAAAACATTGTGCACAAAGTTTGTAGGCTTTATACAAACCATCGGGAAGCACACAATGATTTGTTTCAGGAGATCACCATTCAGCTATGGAAAGCCTATCCTAAGTTTCGCGGCGATGCAAAATTCAGCACCTGGATGTATCGTGTTGGCTTAAATACAGCCATCACCTTATACCGAAAGTCTAAGCGCACGGTCAATACGTACGAACTGGAAACGTTTCAGTTTAAGATCAAGGCGGAAGAATATGATGACACTGAGGAGCAACAATTGAAATTACTTTATCAAGCCGTCCATCAATTGAATGATATCGAAAAAGCACTTGTCTTTCTTTATTTGGAAGAGAAGGATTACCGGGAAATTAGTGAAACCTTAGGAATTAGTGAGGTCAATGCACGAGTGAAGATGAATAGGATTAAAAACAAACTAAAAACAATACTTAATCCGTAATTATATGGATGAATTAGAACTATTAAAAAAACATTGGAAACAGCAGGATACCGAGTACCCTCATGTTTCGGCCAATGATATTTATAAAATGATCTTAAAACGGTCATCTTCAATTGTCAAATGGATCTTCATCATCAGTCTCTTGGAGTTTGCCCTCTGGACGGGTCTCTCCTTCTTTTTAAAGGACACGAAGAACGCCCAACATTTTGATAAAATGGACTCTGACTACTTACTTATACCCTTAACGGTTATAGGGTACGTAATCTTAGCGTATTTTTTCTATTTATTTTACAAAAACTTCAGACGTATTTCGGTAACTGACAGCGCCAAAATACTCATGGAGAATATCCTAAGAACACGAAGAACGGTTAAAAACTATGTGATTTTTAATTTAGTATTTATGGTCGTGTCCGCCATGGTAGTATTATATATTGAATTTGACCAAGACACCGCCTTGATCCAAAAAACGCAAGCTGCGGCTGCCAATGGTGAAGTCTTTATGTTCTACGCAAAAACTATATTGATTGTGGCTGGAGTTCTTGCTGTTTTTGTTGGCATATTGCTATTCTTCTATTGGCTGATCTACGGCTTGTTGTTAAGAAAACTCAACAGGAATTATAGAGAGTTGAAAAAACTGGAGATGGAGTCCTAATTCTTGATTTTTAATCTGGCACTCTCCATTTTCTTAGCTTGTGGAGTTCTTCTTGCGCCATAATTTCTTCCTGCGGAATGACTTTCAGGAACGACGGATGTTGCTCAATGGCATATTCTATCTTCTCAACAATCTGATCAATCGTTTCATTTTCATAATCGATGTCCAATGGTTTTTTTATTTCCATGGACTGAAGTATGTTTTTCTTCTTGATGCGGATGCCCTTTTTATCAAAGGAACGTCTAAAACCGTCAATGACGATTGGAACAACAATAGGTTTATAACGTTTGATGATGTGTGCCGTTCCCTTTCTGATGGGTTTAAAAGGCGTCGTTGTACCTTGTGGAAAAGTAATTACCCAACCATCATCCAGGGCCTTGGAAATGGCCGTAATATCACTCATTTTAACCTGACGGTTGATTTCCTTTCCTTCTGATCTCCAGGTACGCTCAATGCTGATGGACCCCACATAGGCCAATATTTTTGGCAGGAGGCCATCCTTCATCGTTTCTTTGGCGGCTACATAGTAAATGTTCAATTTTGGATTCCACAGATAGCCAATGTTCTTGATATTATCGTCCCGATTGCTCAAACTCGCATTGAATACATGAAACATGGCCACCACATCAGCAAAATAGGTTTGATGATTGGAAATGAACAAAACATTGGTGTCCGGTAGGTTTTTGATGACCTCAGAACCTTCAATTTGCAGCTCGTTAAACCCTCTAAAACGTCTGTGGGTCATCGCACCAAGGATGCGAATGAGCCATTTTTTTACAAAAAGTATATGTCCAAAAGGGTTTCTTTTAAATAATCCCATTATTTTTATTTACGATTATGAAATTGTATTCGTGATGACTGTATCTCAACCTTCCTCAGATAACAAATTTAACAAAATCCACATCTTAGAGCACATTTTTTAACAAGTCTTTTATTTCACTGAGCATCATGGCAGTTGCGCCCCAAACCGTGTGTCCGTTCAATTTAAAAACCGGCACCTCCACCTCTTTTCCCAACGAAGTCATGAGCATTTGTGAACTCACGTGGGTGTCGTTCATAAAATCGGTTAAAGTAACCTCAATCAAATCTTCCACTTCATCATCCTGTTTCAAAAACCGAGGCGTCTTGAGGGTCACTCCAAAAAAAGGATACACCGTAAAATTACTTGGCGGAATATAGAGATCAGTCAACGCCCTTATAACCTTTATATCATTAATGGGCACACCTACTTCCTCAAAAGTCTCTCTGAGCGCTGCATATTCCAAAGAAGGATCTTCAGGCTCCAGTTTCCCTCCCGGAAAGCCCACTTGAGCGGAATGCACGCCTTTATAGGTCTTTCTCAAAATCAAGATCAGCATTGTGGTATTGTCGTGATCAGGATAGAACAAAGCCATAACACTCGCCTTCCGAGAATATTTCCTGAGTTCTCTTTGCTTCTCAATCAGTTCATTACGGTATTTAGGCGACATTTTCATTTGCGAAGCATGCCCCGGAAGTGGAATATGTTTTATTTTTGAGATAGATTTTAAAAATATATCAAAATTCATTGAGGTATGAGAATTTTAATGTTCATAGGCGTATTGTTCATCTTGGTTAATTGTGAAGATAAACAATCCCGTCAAAAAAATAGTCATCCAATTGTAGATTCTCTGTCTTCCAAAGACATTCCGGTCAAAAAAAGCACAACAGCAGAAAAGCAGCGCAAATTCCCAAAACTCACTGATAAAAATGCGATGGAATTTTTTCTCGAGTACGAAAAGGAAAACAAGGAAAACAAAGTTCGCATTACTACTGACTTTGGAACGATAGATATTTTGCTCTTTAATGAAACCAAATTCCATCGTGCCAATTTCATCTTTTTAACCAAGCAGAAATATTTTGACAACACCCAGTTTTATCGTGTTGTTAAGAACTTTGTCATTCAAGCGGGCAATAGCGACGATATAGCCATTGCCGAAAAACGTCGGAAAATTGGTCAATATCTTTTGCCTCCAGACACCAATCGGGGCTATGTTCATGATAGGGGCGTCATCAGCATGCCGAGTAGTGAGATTGAAAACGCTTATAAAATGGCCTCACCGTATCAGTTTTTTATAGTACAACAACAAGGTGGTGCACACCATTTAGATGGCGATTATACTGTTTTTGGACGAGTGATTGATGGCATGGACGTCGTAGATACTATTGCCGCTCAAGAAACTGATGATTCAGAATGGCCATTACGGAACATCTACATTCAAAAAGTGGAAATTATCAATTAATTAAGAAAATTGAGTCTTTAATTCGATATCTTGGAAACTTTAAAAATTAACACTAAAACCAATGACAAAACACAACCTTAAACACATTAAAACCTTAGGTTTATGTGTCCTGATTGCCTTTACAAGTTGTAAGGACGACGAAAAAAAAGAAACCGATATGGCTCATACCGACAATATCCTTTTACAAGAATGGACGGGCCCTTATGATGGTGTCCCTGCTTTTGACAAAATGAACGTCAAAGATGTCAAGGAAGCTGTCGAAAAAGGCATGGAACTCGGTTTGGAGGATATTGAAAATATAGCCAACAACCCTGAGCCCCCAACTTTTGAAAATACCATAGTTGAAATGGAACGCTCTGCAAAGGAGCTAACTCGTGTTTTTACATACTACGGTATTCTGAGCAGCAATATGTCATCTCCTGAATTTCGGGAAATCCAAACAGAACTGGCACCTAAACTTTCCGAATACAATTCTAAAATATCTCAAAACGAGAAACTATTCGAAAGAATTAAGGCCGTTTACGATGCTTCACAAACCACGCCTTTAGAAGCTGATCAACAGCGCGTGGTCGATTTGACCTACAAGAGCTTCGAAATGAACGGGGCTAATTTGGACGCAGAGAAAAAGAAGCGTTATGCCGAGATCAATAAAGAGTTGTCTTCCCTTTATACGAAGTTCTCGAACAACGTTTTACATGATGAAGAAAACTATGTCACCTATTTGAACGAGGACCAATTGGGTGGACTTTCTGAATCTTTTATCAAGTCGGCGGCTAAGATTGCCTCCGACAAAGGTCAAGAAGGAAAATATGCCATTACCAATACACGGTCGTCAATAGATCCTTTTTTGACCTATTCAACAGAACGTGAATTGCGCAAACAGGTATGGACCAATTATTATTCCCGTGGTGATAATGGGGATGAATTTGACAACAAGGATTTGATTGCAAAAATCTTACAACTCCGAAAGGAACGAGTAGGATTGATGGGCTACGATAATTATGCCGAATGGCGCTTACAGGACCGGATGGCAAAAACCCCAGAAAACGCCATGAATTTGATGATGGCGGTATGGCCAGCTGCGATTGCAAGGGTAAAAGAAGAAGTAGCCGATATGCAAGCTGTGGCCAATGAACTTGGTGACAAAATTACCATTGAACCTTGGGACTACAGATACTATGCTGAAAAGGTTCGTCAAAAGAAATACGATTTGGATAGTGAAGAGGTAAAACAATATCTACAACTTGATAAGTTGACCCAAGCTTTGTTTTATACGGCTAACCGTTTGTTCAATTATAAATTCACACCAGTTCCGGAAGGTAGTGTGCCCGTTTTTCACGAGGATGTGAAAGTATGGGATGTGACCGACAAGGATTCTGGAAAACATATTGGTTTATGGTATTTAGATCCTTTTGCACGCGAAGGAAAACGCTCTGGTGCCTGGGCAACTACTTACCGAAGTCATACAACCTATGACGGTGAAGAAACTGTATTGGCATCCAACAATTCCAATTTCGTAAAACCAGCTCCTGGCGAGCCAGTGTTAGTGTCTTGGGATGATGCGACTACATTTTTCCACGAATTTGGACATGCCTTACATTTCTTCTCTTCCAACGTTAGATATCCAACTCTAAATGGTGGTGTTAGAGATTATACCGAATTTCAATCGCAATTGTTAGAGCGCTGGTTATCTACTGATGAAGTGATCAATCAATTCTTGGTTCATTACAAAACTGGTGAACCGATTCCTGCTGCATTGGTTGAAAAGATCAAAAATGCAGCCACATTCAATCAAGGCTTTGGAACTACCGAATATTTGGCTTCAGCTTTAATCGACATGAAATTGCATTTGGCTGATCCAGAAAATATTGATATCGCTAAATTTGAGCGTGAGACTTTAAATGAATTAGGCATGCCAAAAGAATTGGTCATGCGACATAGAACACCACACTTCGGACATGTGTTTTCAGGTGAGGGTTACGCCACAGCTTATTATGGCTATATGTGGGCAGATGTATTGACCGCTGATGCTTCTGAAGCGTTTAGAGATGCCCCAGGAGGATTTTATGATAAAGAACTTTCTGAAAAATTGGTGAAGTATTTATTTGCACCAAGAAACTCCATCGATCCTGCAGAAGCCTACCGCTTATTTAGAGGCCGTGATGCGAAGATCGAAGCATTGATGAGAGACAGGGGTTTCCCAGTTCCGAAGAGTTAATTAAAGAATTTCTTAAACTATTGAAAGCCGCGTTTTGAACGTGGCTTTTTTTATTTAAAAGATTAGCAAATTAAGAGCGACCTAAAACCTTACAAAGCCATTGAAATGTAGGGGCAAAATTCATTTACTTGTACGTATAGCTTTCATAAGATGGACACAAAATCAACTTTAAAGCTGAATCAAAAAGTCATTGAAAAAGCAAAAACATAAGCCTTTCTCGAATAGTGGAATCTTACCTACAATCACTGACTTCAGAAAGTCCTAAGGATAATTTTGACATATCACCTTTTGTTAAAAGTATGGCTACTGGAAAAGATGTTCCCACGGAGTTGAATTATAAAAAAGAGTTTTTGGAATATCTTCTTAAAAACCACAAATGATTAAAAGACTTTATATAGACACTAACATCATGTTGGATTTATTGGGAGAAAGGGCACCATTTTATGAACCAATAGCCAAAATTGCCAAAGAAAAGCTGAGAAAATTTACAATCATTGCAGAAATCTGCGGTCCTAACGAACAAACTATTGAAAAAGGGCTCAATTTGTCCATCTAGGATTTTGAGGATGCCTTGCAAAACTTCAGTGCTACAGAGTTAGATTGCAAATTCATCATCACACGAAATGGAATGGATTTTAAAGAATCGTTAATTCGAGTAATAACTCCCGATGAGTTTTTAAGTAGTTTGAAAAAGAATAATAATTTCAGAAAGTCATTAGCATTAGACTAAACTGTTCTGTTGTGTTCATTCTTATACAAGTTAGGCAAACTGATTTTAAATTTAACCGCAATTAACCTCACAGAAATTACCACAGCACCCGCAATCATAAAAACAACATTATCGTCAATGGGAAGTTGTCTTAAAAGAAAATAGGTGATCCCTCCCAAAATACACGCGGTCGCATAAATTTCCTTTGTCCGGAATATAACGGGAATCTCATTCGACAAAATATCTCTGATTACACCACCAAAACAGGCCGTTATCGTTCCCAACGAAATACAAATGAAGGGATGTAAACCAGCGGATAAGCCCTTTTCAATCCCTACTACCGTATAAAGCCCAATCCCAATAGAATCAAACAACAACAATGAGGTGCGCAAATAATTGATTTTCTGTTTAAAAATTACCGTAAAAACGGTAGCAGCAAAGATGACATAAACATAGGTCATATTGGTCATCCAGGTCACAGGAGTGACCCCAATGAGCACATCTCTTAAGGTTCCGCCACCTACTGCGGTCACAAAAGCAATTATGAGGACCCCAAAAGGATCCATTTTTTTATTCATCGCTACAGATACACCAGAAATGGCAAAAGCAATAGTACCTAAAATATCAAGGGTTTGTAGAAACATAGGTTTTCCAAAAAGTTATAAAACGGGCAAAGATAGCAACACGAATTGGGCAATCAGAAACTTTAATGGAATAAAATATGAATTTCGGTGATTCGGTCGATTTATTATTGATAAAGTGAAAACTATAAGACGTCGTAGCTATATCCTTTCTTAAGAAAAGCTGATTCTAAAGCACAATAAACACTTGGCCTGCGCTCTGGGCAAGCATATCGCACAAGTTTT
>Ga0098068_1001018_pt1 | contig 10404 bp, 7 predicted proteins | sample 26BtaG_FD_75059 | JGI IMG/M metagenome (GOLD analysis project Ga0098068, IMG submission 75059) | Marine viral communities from Cariaco Basin, Caribbean Sea - 26B_WHOI_OMZ_CsCl | ecosystem: Environmental > Aquatic > Marine > Oceanic | place: Caribbean Sea: Cariaco Basin | collected 2014-11-09 | reverse complement strand
CAGGAGATGATGGAGCGCATGGAGAGCCGCTTTCTGGAGCGCCAGCAGCGTAACCTAGTGCTAATCGTGATCTCGCTAGGGCTGGCCTCGCTGCTGCTGGCAGGCGGGCTCTCCTGGTGGCTGGGTCGGCGCACCCGCGCCCTGGCCGGGGCTACGCTGCGCTTAACCGAAGGCGACTACCACACCCGCCTGCCAGAGCGTGGTAAAGACGAGCTTTCCCGCCTTGCCCGAGATTTCAACGTGCTGGCCGCCACGCTTGAAGCCAGCCGTGAAGCCCGCGCCCGCTGGGTCTCGGACACCGCCCATGAGCTGCGCACCCCACTGGCCGTGCTGCGGGGTGAAATTGAAGCCATGCAGGACGGCATCCGCCCGCTGAACCAGGAAAACTTAAGTTCGCTGGCTCAGGAAGTGGCTCAGCTAGAGCGCTTAGTAGCCGATTTACGCCTGCTCTCCCAAAGCGATGCGGGCGCGCTGGATATCCAGCTTGCCCCCATGAATCTCAGCGAAAGCCTGGAAAGCCGCCTGAACGACGCCGACCGCTGGCTGGAAGAGAGCGGCCTGACCCTCACCACGGCCCTGGCCGATGATGTGATGATTCGTGGCGATGCCCAACGACTACGCCAGCTGTGGAGCAACCTGCTGGATAATAGCTGTGCCTACACCCAGCCGCCTGGAAAGCTAAGTGTTTCCCTTATCTGCGAACGGGGCGACGCGGTGATTACCTGGCAAGATAGTGCCCCCGGAGTTCCTGAAGAGGAGCTGTCACGTTTAACCGAGCGGCTCTACCGGGTGGAGGGTTCGCGCAACCGCGCCAGCGGTGGCAGCGGCCTGGGGCTTTCTATCGCCAGCGCGCTGGTAACGGCTCATGGCGGCACGCTCACCCCCAGCGCCTCGGCGCTGGGTGGCTTAACTTGGACCCTACGATTGCCACTGTTAACCGCCTCTTAAACGACCATAAGCGAGCTGACTATGTCTCAGAGTGATTCACATCCCGACGCATTACCTCAAGATGGTTTACCCCAAGACGCTTCCCTGCTGATCGTTGAGGATGAGCCCAAAATCGCCCGCCTCATGGCCGATTACTTACAAAGCAATCATTTTGCGCCCAGCATTATCAGCCACGGCAATGAGGTGATCCCCTGGCTCACTCAGCATTCGCCTGAACTGGTGCTGCTGGATGTTATGCTGCCGGGCAAAGATGGCCTGACGCTGTGCCGGGAAATCCGTGAACAGTGGCCCAAGCTCCCCATTATCATGGTCACCGCCAAGGTAGAAGAGGTAGACCGGCTGCTGGGGCTAGAGTTAGGCGCAGATGATTACATCTGCAAACCTTTCAGCCCTCGTGAAGTAGTGGCACGTGTTAAGGCCGTGCTACGCCGCAGTCATGCCGCTGCACAGGCAGCACCCACCACCACCGCCCCCAAAGCGCCCATCACGCTAGATGAAGAGGGCTGGCAGGCACTGGCCGACGGCCAAGATTTAGGCTTAACAGCGGTCGAGTTTCAGTTGCTGCGCGTGATGATGCAGTCTCCAGGACGCATTTTCAGCCGCGAGCAGTTGATGGATCATATGTACCGTGATAACCGTATCGTGTCTGAACGCACGGTCGACAGCCACATCAAAAAGCTGCGCAAAAAAATCACCGAAGCCCTACCCGACCAAGAGATCATTCGCTCGGTTTACGGAGTGGGTTATAAGTATCAGCCGGAAGGATGAACCACTACTGCTATTGAGAAGGTCACGGTTGTTGCACACTTTGTGCAAACGATTTACACCAAGCCCGTTAATACTGACATCGTCAAATTACCATGTATTCATTAGAAACGAGGTATGCCATGAAGATGTCACTACGTCAGCTATTTGCTCCTGCCCTGCTCGCCGTTGCCCTTACACCGCTGGCCTTTACCGCCCAGGCAGACAACCATGAAGGCCGTGGCATGGACCGGGAAGCGATGATGGAGCGCATGGAAGAGCGTCGCCAAGAAGTCTATCAACGCGCAGAACTGAGCGAAGAGCAGCAAACGGCGCTTAATGAAGCACACGCTGAGCACCGCGAAGCCGTGCTTGCCCTGCGTGAAGAGCATCAAGCCCGTGTCGCTGAGATTTTATCGGAAGAAGAGCAGCAGGCACTGCGTGACGCTATGCACGAGATGCATGCTGAGCACCGCCACGAACGTGGACACGGTAAGCGCGACCATCACGGTGACTCGGCCCAGGAAATGGATGCCGAGGAAACGGCTACCGAGTAAGCGTTTATTTAGCGTCAAACCCACCCTACACGCCCAGCCTAGCTGGGCGTGTTTGTTTCTATACGCCTGTTGGCATCTTTTTTACCGCCCTGATGCGTTAGCCGTTGGCTTGAAGTGAATGCCTAAACCGCGTATTTTATTTGAACGTTCATTCAAAAATAACGTATCACTCATCTTTGTCTTAACAACAGGAGTCCGCCTCCATGGCGAAAGACAACCCCGCTCTCCCCTCACGAGACCGCCTAAACCCCGTGGTTTTCCACGGCAGCGTCGCGGGGATTCTCGTGTTTCTTATCGTGACGATGCTGTTCACCGAACAAGCAGGTGCCTTTTTTGATGCGGGCCTTGCCTGGGTAAGCAAAACGTTTGGCTGGTACTACATGCTAGCGATCGTGGCCTACCTCGTGTTTGTGGTGTTCATCGGTATGTCGCGCTTTGGCAGTATTCGGCTTGGGCCCGACCACTCCCGCCCTGAGTTTTCGTTGCTGTCGTGGTCAGCCATGCTGTTTGCTGCTGGCATTGGTATTGACCTGTTGTTTTTCAGCGTAGCCGAGCCGGTTGCCCACTACTTGGCACCGCCCGACTTAACGCCTGAAAGCCAAGAGGCCATGCGCAACGCCGTCGTGCAAACCTATCTGCACTGGGGCCTTTCCGGTTGGGGACTGTACGTGCTGACGGGCATGGCGCTGGCTTATTTCAGCTACCGCCATCGCTTGCCGCTGGCTATTCGTAGCGCGCTTTACCCACTGCTGGGCAAGCGCATTCACGGCCCGATTGGTAACGCGGTCGATATTACGGCGGTGATTTCTACCGTGTTCGGTATCGCCACCAGTCTCGGTATTGGGGTGATTCAGCTTAACTACGGCTTGAACTATATGTTCGACGTGCCGGAAACCCTGACGGTCCAGGTAGTTCTGATTGCGCTGGTAGTTGTTCTAGCAACCATTTCGGTGGTGACTGGCGTTGAGAAAGGTATCCGTCGCCTCTCCGAGTTCAACATGCTGCTGGCCCTGGCGCTGATGCTGTTTGTGCTGTTCTCTGGCGATACTCTTGTACTGCTGGATAAAGTGGTCAACAACGCAGGCGACTACCTCTCTGGCTTTGTGGCAGCAAGCTTTGATACTTATGCCTTTGCCGATGAGGGCGCTCAAGAGTGGAAGATGTGGTGGACGATCTTCTTCTGGGGCTGGTGGATTGCTTGGACGCCCTTTGTGGGTCTGTTCCTGGCACGTATTTCACGTGGCCGCACCATCCGTCAGTTTGTGGCAGGTGCGCTGTTTATTCCGCTGTCGTTCATGATGGTATGGATGTCGATTTTCGGTAATAGCGGCATCGAGCTGGTGGCCAATCAGGGCGTTGTCGAACTGGGTGAGCAGGCGCTGAACTCGCCGCAAACCACGCTGTATACGCTGCTTGAGTACTACCCCTATGTGGGCATTACCGCCGCCGTCGTGACCGTTCTGGGTATCGTGTTCTTCATCACCTCAGCGGACTCTGGCGCGCTGGTACTGGCTAATTTCACCTCGATTTTAAGCGACGTGAACCACGATGCGCCGGTGAGGCTGCGTATCTTCTGGTCGGCAGTGATTGGCCTGATTACCGTGGCCTTGCTGATGGCGGGTGGCTTAAACGCGCTACAAAGCGCAGTCGTGATTACGGCGCTGCCCTTCTCGGTGGTGATCTTCGCCATCATGGTGGGGACTTACAAAGCGCTGAAGCTGGAAGGCAGCAAAGCCGACGCTCGCCGTATGATTGCAGGCGGTGCCCCCGGCGGCGACTGGCGTGAGCGTTTGGACCGCGCGCTGGATACCTCTAACCGCGCAGGTGCCGCCGCGACCATTGAGCACTCGATTCGCCCGGCGATGACCCAGTTTGCCCAAGAGCTTGAGAGCCGTGGCCAAACCGCTAACGTCACCGAAGAGCAGGTTGAGGGGGAATCCCTGCCCAACCTAATGCTGCAGGTCGACTTTGGCGACGCCACCAGCTTTGTCTATCAGGTATGCCCGCATCGTATGCGTACACCGAACTTCATTCCCGCGGACGATGATTTCTACGTGCGTTTAGATGTGTACCTTGCCGAAGGTGGCCAGGATAAAGACCTCAACGGCTACACCCGTGGTCAGGTGATCGGTGATCTCGTGGCAGAGTACGAGCGCCACCTACAATTCCTTGCTCTGGCGGGTGGCCATGCGCAGGCAATGCCTGGCACCATCGGCGAACCGCCTGAAGATGCGCAGATGTAAGTAGCGCTTTACGTACAACGCGTAAAACGAAGAATCCCGGCCACGCGGCCGGGATTTTTTATGCGCTCTGGGCGTTTAACCCGCCATGTCTAGCACAATACGCCCTTCGATTTTACCGTCTATCATGCGCTGAAAAACATCGTTGATATTGTCCAGTGTATCCGTTGCGACGGTGGCTTCCACTTTACCTTCCGCCGCAAAATCGAGCGCTTCCTGAAGGTCGCTACGCGTACCGACAATCGAGCCACGAATAGTGATCCCATTGAGCACGGTGCTAAAGATGGGCAGTGGAAAATCCCCTGGCGGTAAGCCATTAAGTACCAGCGTACCGCCACGGCGCAGCATATTTTGCGCCTGATCGAAGGCCTTCGGCGACACTGCGGTGACCAGCGCACCATGGGCACCGCCAATGGTCTTTTTAAGGTATGCCGCGGGGTCGGTTTTCATGGCGTTTACCGTAACCGTCGCGCCCAAGCGCTCAGCCAGCGCCAGCTTGCCGTCATCAATATCGACAGCCGCCACGTTAAGCCCCATGGCTTTGGCATACTGCACTGCCATGTGGCCAAGGCCACCAATGCCCGAAATCACCACCCATTGGCCGGGGCGGGTATCGGTCATTTTTAAACCTTTATAAACCGTTACGCCGGCACACAGCACCGGAGCCAGCTCGACAAAGCCAACGTTATCCGGCAGCCGACCCACATACCCCGCATCGGCCAAGGTATAGTCGGCAAACCCACCATTAACGCTGTAACCGGTATTTTGCTGGGACTCACATAAGGTTTCCCAGCCGCCTAAGCAGTGTTCGCAAAAACCGCAGGCCGAGTAGAGCCAAGGAACACCAATACGGTCGCCCTCTTTGACATGGGAGACACCGGCCCCGACCGCCACAACATGCCCAACGCCTTCATGCCCTGGAATAAAGGGAGGTGAAGGTTTGACTGGCCAGTCGCCGTGCGCTGCGTGTAGATCCGTATGGCAGACCCCCGAGGCCGCCACCTTCATCAATACCTCCCCCTGCTTTGGGCGTGGAACATCGACTTCTTCTATGACTAACGGCTGTCCGAACTCGCGCACGACGGCCGCCCGCATTGTATTATCCATGATGCGACTCCTAATAATGGTTAACGGCAGTTCTAAGCTGCTCTTATCCGTAGAGTTAGCGCCAGAGGATGTGCAGCATCGCCCGGCCTAGGCCGGGCGATGGGACGACATAACAAACGTTTAGAAGAACCCAAGCGGATTGATATCGTAGCTGACCAGCAGGCTTTTGGTTTGCTGGTAATGCCCAAGCGCCATTTTATGGGTTTCACGACCAACGCCTGACTTCTTGTAGCCGCCGAAGGCTACGTGGGCGGGGTACTGGTGATAGCAGTTTGTCCAGACGCGACCCGCTTGAATGCCACGCCCCATGCGGAAGGCCACGTTAATATCGCGGCTCCAAACGCCCGCGCCCAAGCCAAACTCGGTGTCATTAGCAATCGCCAGCGCTTCTTCCTCATCTTTGAAGGTGGTCACCGCCACCACTGGGCCAAAGATCTCCTCCTGGAACACGCGCATCTGGTTATTACCTTTCAACAGCGTGGGCTGAATGTAGTAACCGCTGTTGATGCTGTCATCCAGCGTTTCTTTGTCACCACCGGTAAGGAATTCAGCGCCTTCATCCCGAGCGATATCCATGTACGACATGATCTTATCGAACTGCTCTTGGGATGCCTGAGCGCCCACCTGGACGTCGGTATCCAGCGGGTTACCCCGTTTGATGGTCTTGGTGCGCTCAATGACTTTCGCCATGAACTCGTCGTACATGCTCTCTTGAATCAGCGCCCGCGACGGGCAGGTGCACACTTCGCCCTGGTTAAAGAAGGCCAGCACCAGCCCCTCTACCGCTTTGTCGATGAACGTCGGCTCGGCGTTCATAATATCGGCAAAGTAGATATTCGGAGATTTGCCGCCTAGCTCCACCGTGGAAGGAATAATATTCTCTGCCGCGCACTTCAAAATATGTGAGCCCACCGGCGTCGAGCCGGTAAAGGCGATCTTGGCGATGCGCTTGCTGGTCGCCAGCGCTTGGCCTGCTTCCGCACCGAAGCCATTAACGATATTGAGTACGCCGGGGGGCAGCAGGTCACCAATCAGCTCTGCTACTTTTAGAATGGACGCTGGGGTTTGTTCGGCAGGCTTCAGCACCACGCAGTTACCCGCCGCTAGTGCTGGGCCTAGTTTCCAAGCCGCCATCAGAATCGGGAAGTTCCACGGAATAATTTGCCCTACCACGCCCAACGGCTCGTGGAAGTGGTACGCCACCGTGTTGGCATCAATATCAGCGGCGGTGCCCTCTTGGGAGCGCAGGCAGCCTGCAAAGTAGCGGAAGTGGTCAACAGCCAGCGGAATGTCCGCATTGAGGGTTTCACGCACCGCTTTGCCGTTGTCCCACGTTTCGGCCACGGCCAGCATTTCGAGGTTTTGCTCGAGACGGTCGGCGATTTTGAGCAGGATGTTACTGCGCTCTTGTACCGAGGTCTTGCCCCACGCCGGAGCGGCTTTATGGGCGGCATCCAGCGCTTTTTCGATATCTTCAGCGCTAGAGCGGGGAATTTCACAGAACACTTTGCCATTAACTGGGCTAATGTTGTCGAAGTATTGGCCCTTCACTGGGGGAACAAACTCACCGCCAATGTAGTTACCATAGCGTTTCTCAAACGAAACAACAGAGCCCGCTTCACCTGGGTTGGCGTAGATCATGGTACTGCTCCTGAGTATTATGATTATTAAAAGGTGCCTACCCAGTGTTGGTCATTCCCGCCATTCTCGATATAGCCCGATGGCAGGACGCACCCTCATCCCTTGGAAGGAGACGCCATGTACTCGCTGTTAGTCGCAGATGATCATCCGCTGTTCCGCGATGCGCTGCACGCGGTGATCAGCAGCGGATTCACCGATGCCCAACTGCTGGAAACCGACAGCCTAGCGGGGGCCATGGCACACATTGAAGCCTTGGAAGGGTTAGACCTGCTGCTCTTAGATTTAAGCCTGCCGGATGCCGATGGGTTAGAGGGGCTGAAAACCCTACGGGAGACCTTCCCCGGGCTGCCCGTTGCCATCGTGTCAGCCCATCAAGAGCGCCAGCTGGTGCTGGATGCGATTACTCTGGGGGCCGTGGGCTATATCCCGAAATCCACTCCTAGAGAGCAGCTTCTCGCCGCGCTACAGCAAATTCTCCAGGGCCAACTCTACCTGCCCGCCGATATCATGCGACGCCCTCCTCCCCGAGCAATACCTGCGGCAGCAGGCGAAGATTCGGAGGATAAACCGAGCCGCCTGCCCCGGCTCACCGACAAACAGCTAGACGTGTTGGGCTGTATGAGTCAGGGAATGTCCAACAAGCAGATTGCCCGAGAACTGGACATTGCTGAAACCACGGTAAAGACCCATGTATCGGCTATTTTGCGAAAACTGGGCGCCACCAGCCGGGTACACGCCATTGTGATGGCCGGAGAGGAGGATTTAAACGGCTACATCGCCAAGCGAATGGCGCGTTAACGGCCCTCTAACAGCGTACCTAACAGCATCTTCAAGCGCAGTGGTTTAAGCGGTTTTAACAAGCAGTGCATTCCCGCCTCTCGGGTGGCCCGCTTTAACGAAGCTTCATGGTTGGCGGTAATTACCACTGTGGCTAACCCAGGATAGCGGCGGCGCAGCCGAGCAGCTAAGTCGATGCCGTTCTCACGGTGCTCCCCTAAATGGTAATCCACCAGCAGCACCGCCGGGCGCTCGCCGTCGCTAGCCGCTTCCAGCGCGCTCACCGTCGCCGCTGCCCGTACCCGACACCCCCAACTGCCCAGCAGCGCCTGCATCCCTTCGGTAATGGCGGGGTCATCATCCACCACCCACACCACACAGCCCTGCAGCGGGTCATCGCCCCACTGCGCGGATGGCACCGGGCTGGATGCGCCTTCTAACGCGCCGCAAGAGGCTGCGTAGGGCACCAAAATAGAGAACAGCGAGCCATGACCTAGCCGTGATGCCAGTGTGACGGGGTGATCCAACATGGTACTAATACGATCGACAATGGCTAGACCCAGCCCCAGGCCGCGACTGTGGTTGGCCTGTGGCTGGCTGGCGCGACGAAACTCCAGAAAAATGGCTTTGCGCTGGGGCTCTGGAATACCGGGGCCAGTATCACCCACCATAATCTCCAGGCCATCGGCCCGGCGGCGGCAGCCTAACAGCAGGTGGCCGTGCTCGGTGTAGCGCACCGCATTGCTAAGGAAATTACGCACCACCCGCGCCAGCAGCGCTAAATCGGACTCCACCCACACCCGCGAAGGTACATAGTGAAGGGTGAGCCCGCGTACCCCTGCCACTTGGCGATACTCCTCCGCCAGCGCATCCAGCAGCGTACTTACGGCAAAGGGAGCTTTATCGGCATGAAGCACTCCGGCATCTAAGCGGGAAATATCCACCAGCGTCCCAAGCAAGCCCTCGACATCTTTCAGCGAGCGCCCGATATGGCCGACAAGCGCCTGGGAGGACTCAGGTAGTGCATGGGTTTCCAGGGCGCTGGCAAACAGCCGTGCCGCATTGAGCGGTTGTAAAAGGTCATGGCTAACGGCGGCCAAAAACTTGGTTTTAGAGACGTTAGCCGCGTGGGCTTCAGCGTTGGCTGCCAGCAAACGAGCATTGACCTGGCTTAGTTCATCCAACGTGCGGTGCAGCGCGTCGGTGCGCTCGCGCACCTGTTCGGCAAGCAGCACCGAGCGCTCAAAGGCTGCATAGGGCGCGCCATTAGGGCTACCGCCGGATTCCACTCGCTCCATTAACGCCGTACACACTTTGCGTAGTCGGTGGTTCTCTTCACGCAGGGCCGCAATATCATCGCCTTGTTGCGAATCAGGGAGTTGGAAGAGCGCCAAAGGCCACCCCCGTAAACGTCTGGTTCACATGCATGCCGTGGTGCTGCTCGCCGTAGGTATTAAATCCCACGACACGGGCTTGGCGCAGCAGCGTCGATGCCTGGTCAAGTTGCCCCAACGACTCCAGCGCCATCCGTCGCAAAAAGCAGTCGCAGCCAATAATCGCAGCGGGCTCGCCTAAGCGGGCTTCCACTCGCTGCAGCATATGGGCTAAATCGGTGAGCAGCGGCGTGGGCTGCATGGCAGTCAGCACAATGCCGTTTTCCACCGCGCAGTAGAAGCTCAGGCTGCCGTCATCATTAACCCGTTGAATCGAGCGAATATAGTGCTGGCCGCCCAGGTGTACCGCCAGCGGGTGCTGGGCAAAAATGGGAGGCGCAAGCGCCTCAACCGAACAGCCCACCAGCGCGGCATACAGTTCGGCCGCGGGGACACCGTTAAGCTCCAGCACGCGGCGGCGCTCACGATCCGCAGCGGTGACCACTAGCTTGTGCTCGAGTGGCTCAAGGTGGTGGGTGGAGAATACTTCAAACGGTAGCCGAGTATTCATCATGACCACCACCGCCGCACGGGTATGAAAGCGCCCGTTGGCGTATACATGGGTATGGGTTAAGTGGTTATCGTCCCCTGCGGAACCACCAAAGCTCGGGATGCGCCCCAAGGCCGCATCCAGCGTTGCCAGCACTTGCTCTTCACGGCTGGATAGCCCATCCAGCAGCGTCAGGGCAAAGCTGTGCTCGTTGACCGGTGCGACAGCTTGGCGGCGGCAACGCTCTAACAGCTTATCCACCAAGGGCTGCGCGGTGGGGAGGTCAAAGTACTCCAAGTCATCAATCAATGCGGTTTCTATCGCAAAAAAGCGCTGGTCAAAGCAGATCGCCACCACCGAGCCGCGGTCATAGCCATCCGGCGTTAGCTCGCCTGCGGTGGTGCAACCACTAATAGGCAGTGCGCCAAAGGCGCTGCTTAGCGCCTGGGCAAGCGCGGCCAGCGGAT
>Ga0098068_1001007_pt1 | contig 10474 bp, 21 predicted proteins | sample 26BtaG_FD_75059 | JGI IMG/M metagenome (GOLD analysis project Ga0098068, IMG submission 75059) | Marine viral communities from Cariaco Basin, Caribbean Sea - 26B_WHOI_OMZ_CsCl | ecosystem: Environmental > Aquatic > Marine > Oceanic | place: Caribbean Sea: Cariaco Basin | collected 2014-11-09 | reverse complement strand
CGACACAGGTAAAACTCTAGGCATAGGGCAAAAGAAATTTATTGAATGGGCTTTAAAGAACGAATGGTTATACCGCGACTCTAAGAATAAGTTACAGGCGTACTCAAAACGCATTCAGCAAGGCTATCTAGAGATTAAAGCCACTACCTATGGCCATGCATCTTTTGGATCACGCGCAACAACTCAGACAGTGGTAACGCCTCAAGGCTTAGTCCAGTTAAGCAAAGTATTTTCAAGTATCGGTAAGGAGTAAGTAATGAAGGTACACAGCTTTTACATTGAAGAAGCTGAGAAGCACGGTGTAGAGAAAGCGGTAATTCTCTACAACCTACGCTTTTGGCTAGAAAAAAACAAAGCGAATAAAACTAATGAGCATGACGGCTATTACTGGACGTACAACACGGCCGAAGCCTTTACCAAGCTATTTCCTTACTTCTCAAAGCACAAAGTTAACAGGCTTCTCAAGCAATTAGAGGCTGATGGGCATGTCCTTACAGGCTGCTACAACAAGAAAGGTTATGACCGTACTAAATGGTATTCACTGCCTGAATTCTCAGTAAAAGAGGCTTTGAGCCAAGAAGATACGCCATTTTGTAAAAATGCAAAATGCAATTTGCAGAATTGCGAAGTCCATTTTGCAGAATTGCAAAATCCATTTTGCGGAAGTGCAACACCTATACCAGATATAAACACAGATAGTAAACCAGATACTTACAAGCCTGAAAAACCAGAAGGTGTGTCTGATGAAATTTGGAGTGACTTACTAATCACTAGGAAAAAAGCAAAGGCAACCGACACCAAGACAGCATGGAATGTTATCTACAGTCAGCTAAAGAAAGCACAACAAGAAACAGGCCACTCATTAGACGACATATTAACAGTATGGATATTCAAAGGGTGGCGGGGCTTTAAATGTGATTACTACCTAAGTGAAATTAGAAAAACAAATACAGGAAACAACCATGCAAACAATCAATCAGCTAACAGCAAGCCTAGCCACTTTGACCAACTCAGAGCAGAAGCAGCAGCCAAGTACGGAAACGCAAGCACCATCAGAACAGTCAATTAACTTGGTGATTGATCTGTTTGAGGACTGGAAGCGAATGTTTGGCAATAAGCTGCAAGACCGTCAGCACCTAGATTTAAGAACAGCAGAGTTATGGGCATTAGCACTACGCAATGAGCGCTTAACCCTAGCAGAGTTTAAGAAGGCAGCAGCATTGTCGCTAAACCTAACATGGCCACCGACATCAGCAGCAGACTTTGTGGCATTGATTAGAACCGAAAGCGAGTACCCAGAGACTTACAAAGCGTACAAGCAAGCAGCGAACCAAGACTACAGCCATGAAGTAATTTACGAGGCAGCCAAGCGTGTCGGATTTTGGGAATTGAAGTCACAAGCCGAGTCAGTCACCTATAAGCGCTGGCAAAAGGTTTACCCCGAAGTATGTGATGAGCACAGAAAAGGGGCGGTGTTTAGATTGCCGGAGTCGCACCAAGTCGAATACAAGCACACACCGGCAAGCCCAGACAGTCCAGTGATGAGTGAGTGGGAAAAGCTGAAAGAAAGAATGTTAGGTAAGCGAGGTAAGTCATGCGGACAATAACAATGTGCAAAGTGGATGAAGAAGGCAGGTTATACGGTGAAGTGTTTGAAGATGGAGAGTTCTACACGATAGAGCCATTCCATATCAGATACAAAGACTTAGAGCAAGCACTGTTAGACCGTTTAGACATATTGCAAGTAGAAAAACAGTTTGAAGCGGAAATGGAGAGCGGACAATGAAACCTAAATTCAACGGCTATCTAAAAATGTTTTTGCATGACGATGATCCAGAGCGATTGGTAAGCAGAGCAGAGACAACAGAGGACTGGGTAACTAAGCGGTGGAAGATTTTAAAGAAGCCAAGACGTTTCAGTATTCGCTTTCACATCATCGACACTACCGGATTTAAGAGAGTGCATGAAGTAGCGGATTTTAAAAACAAGGGCGGCGACAAAGAGTTAAGCCATGCCATCTACAGATTGGGGTTAGACCTTGTTAACAGCCTAAGAGAGCAAGGCATTGAGATTGACACAGTAAACAGTTACGCAGTGATTAGAGCATGAAAACAAGCAAAGGCTATCAAATCGCTTATCTGAACAGATGCACGTATCAGACACAGGGATTTGAGGGTTTTAGCGGACGTGTGAGGGTTGTCAGTGATGACCCTTATCACGATGTTGTAGTGAGGTGGGATAGCAACAGTCAGCCGATTAGACATGACTACGGGAGCATTGTCAGAAAGGGGTCAAGGGCTGAAATTGTTGATGGGTTTAATCTTTTTAGCGATTTGATTAAGGGAAGCAAATGACACGCATCTATTTGCACAATCAAAACATTAAAGACTTGAGTAGAGAGTATGACGAAATCAAAAGCAAACTTGATGATAAAGAGAAGCGGCGCAGGAAGAAAAACAAAAAGCACCACAAGGAGAAGAAAGAGCAATGACTGAGCCATTTTTTAAAGCTGAGCTGCCATTACCGCCAAGTGTGAACGGTTATTGGTTGGTAAAACCAAAAGGCAAGTATTTGAGCGCTAGGGCTCGAAAGTTTAGAAGTGATGTGATTGCTCATGTTGCAAGTTTAGGAAGCGTGAGGACGCACACAGGACGAATTAGAGCGCATATCACAGTACATGGCAGGGATAGGCGGAAGTTTGATGTTGATAACTATCAAAAGGCAGTCTGGGACGCGCTGACTCATGCAAGGGTGATTGCAGATGATGAGCTGATAGATGAGCTGATAATTAAACGCGGTGAGATTATCAAAGGTGGAATGGTGAAAGTAGAGCTTTATAACTTAAGTGAGGCAGCAAATGGCAGTAATTAAGCAATTAAACGAGCATAACGGCACCGTCAAGGCGATTGTCGAGGTAAATGGGGTAATGATACCAGTCGATCTAAACGAGGGCTTTAAATCGCATTTAGAGCGAGATAGAGCGGTTATTAGAAAAGCTAAGGGATTAGCAAATGGTCACGATAGTTAAAAACAAGACAGGCAAACACAAAGGGAAGGTCGCAGGTGGTTGTTACAGGGAGCTTGCAAGTGGTCAAGTGCAGTTTTGGCATATCGAGAAAAGCCGCTACTTCACAATGAGCAAAGCGATGTTTGACATGGATTATACAGTTGAGAGGGTCAGTCAATGAGGGAGTCTTATTTAGTTTTAATCATTATTACTGTGGCGTTCTGTGTGTATGAGGTAGGTTTTGCAGCTGCCCATCAAGAAGTTAAAACAGAATGCGACAAGCTAGGCGGGTTCTTTGTCGGCGACAATATCTTTAAGTGCGAGAGGGTGAGCCAATGAAGCCAAAGATTGTGATTTTGAGTGATGTTGAAGGCTGGGTGGTAGCGAGCGCTACGATTGACGGCAAGGAGTACTGGGTAAAGCTGAACACAATCGGAATGCCGACAGACAAGCGTAATGAGTTAATTCGAGAAATGGCAAAGAAAAAGGCGGAGGGTGAGTGATGAGTAAAGCAGACATGGTAAACAAGCCACCACACTACAAAGACGCAAGCGGGATTGAGTGCAAAGAAATTACTTGTCATAGAAAGATGCCGTTTAGTTTGGGTAATGCTATCAAGTATCTATACAGAGCAGGGAGTAAGGGTGACTTACTAGAGGATTTGAAAAAGGCTGAGTGGTATTTGAGGGTTGCTTACTTGAACAACGAGAGAGTGCCTAAAGCGGTTAGATCGAGATTGACTGAGGTTGCAGCACACAGGGAGGGCGGCATTAGGTCAGCCATGCTCAATCTTGGTTTTGATTTTACAGATAAGGCTTACCGAGCGGTTAAGAGTGAGATAGAGAAACTGGAGGCAGGCAATGAATAAATCAAACACAGGCGGGTTAAGTTTTTTAAGTGCATTGCAGATAGCGTTTATCGTGCTCAAGCTGACAGGGTTTATTGAGTGGTCATGGCTATGGGTGCTTAGTCCAATATGGTTGCCGGTGATGCTGATGGGTGTGTTGTTTGTGGTGTTTATCGTGCTAGAGGGGAGAAACAAATGAGACATTTTGCATTTTTAGGAGCGGTGTTCTGCTTACTGGGGACAGCTTTCAATATTTCGGTTTATAGCAACACTGGGAGTGATATTGCTTTAGCTAGTAGCGTTGTTACAGCGGGGTCGTTTTTACTGGTAGCACTTATGATAACGAGGTAGCAATGAGAGATAGCACACGACTGCAAGAAATAAGGAGGATGCCTTGCTGTGAATGTGGTGCAGACCCTCCGAGCCAAGCCGCCCATTCCAACTTTTCAATACATGGTAAAGGGCGCGGGATTAAGGCAAGTGATGAATATGTTATCCCGCTATGCCCTAAACATCACCACCAATTCGATACCTACTCAATGGGTATGAATAGACAGCAAAGCATAGAGTGGTTTTTAAGCAAACTTGATTACATTAACGGAGTACCGAGTGAGCAAGACAATCAGGCAGACTTTTAACTTATGCAATCAGCAAGTGCTCAGTAACTGCTACTCGTTTATTGCTGAGCATTACCAGCAGCAGGAGGGCAATTTAAAACTGATGGCTACGGTTGAGTTGATAGACGGAGATAAGGCTCGTTCAATAGCCCAAAATAGCCTGTATTGGGGTTGGGTGGGCTTTCTATCGGACAAGCTAGGTGACACTAGGGAGGAATTGCACACAAGGCTTAAATGGCAGTTTTTAAGGCCTATCTACTTACGAGACGATAGAGGGTTCGCTGAAATGATGCTAAGTGTTGACGAGTATCGCAGTCAAGCGAGTAAGTCGGAGTTTGCTGTATTAGCCAAAGGGGTGTCTAGTCTAATGAGCACGACTAAAGCAAGTGTTAAGCAGATGAGCGAGTACATGGACGCAATAGATAAATATTACTACGCACAAGGCTATGCACTACCAAAGCCTGATGACTACCAGTGGATAAGGGGTGAATGATGCAGATAACGAGTGATGACTTGTATGAGTTTGGGCAGTGGGCTAGAGACCATAAAGATGATTTAGAGCCAACCAGTGCATGGGTGTTAATTGAGCGTGGGAATGTAGCAAGACCAACTAACAAAGGATATAGCATGACAGACGAGAAAGCAGCGAAGATTGATAAGGCAGTGTGTGCGTTGACCAAGCATAGCCCGCGACTAGCACAAGTGTTTACGGCTCATTATGTGTTAGGTGCAAGCTATCGAGACCTAGCACACAGTCAGAAGTGCAGCCGTACTGTGGTGAGTAAGCAAGTCACAGAAGCCAGTGGGTTTGTTATAGGTGCAGTAACTATGATAGGTAATGCTTGACTGTCATGCCACGATGTGGTATAAAGAGCACAGAATGGAGAAGTGTCTAAAGGCACTGACCATTTGCTATTTATCTGTCCTACCGCCGGCTGTCCTCACGGATAAAGGTTGTAACGGCAGAGCAAAAACGCTCACTAGAAATGGCGGGCGTTTTCTTTTACGAGCTAGGAGTATCGCAGGTTAACACCTCCCTCCTAGACAACCGCCCTCATTTTAACCGGTGAGGGCTTTTTTATTGCCTGAGATAAACATGCCAAAGCTAATCGACAGACAGATAGAGTCAGACGAGCATGGCTATTATTGTATTGATACTTATGACTCGAATATTGACTATCCATTCTGTGGGTTTGGATATAGCGAGCATGAGGCGATAGCTGAGGCAGAAAGACAAGCAAGAAAACAATTTAACAATAGAGGTGAGTCAGTGACAAACCTTGCATAAGGAGTTGTCTGTGATAACGCCTAAGTTAACAGAAAAACAAGAGTTATTTGTAAGAGAGTATCTTAAAGACCTGAACGCAAGCCAAGCGGCACTCAGAGCCGGTTACAGCGAAGGTTCGCATGGTGAGCAAGGCTATCAGCTACTTCAAAAAACTTCAATTCAAAACGCAATAGCTGAGCTTAAAGCAGAACGTAACAAAGAGCTAAAGGTAGATGCAAAGTATGTACTTAACCGCTTACTGGATATTGACCAACTTGATGTGCTGGATATTTTAGATCCAAGCGGCTGCATTAAGCCAGTAGACGAGTGGCCTAAATCATGGCGGCAAAACATATCATCATTTGAGATTGCAGGCGATAAAAATCAAGGTCAAGTGGTTAAGCTAAAGTTCCCCGATAAGGTAAAAAACCTTGAGCTAATCGGTCGTCATGTCGAAGTAGGTGCATGGGTGACCAATCAAACAATAGACCTTAACGCAAATCATAAGCATGAGGTATCAACACTGAGCGACTTAATAGACGAGTTAAGCAATGAGCAATCTAGCCAAACTTAAAGACCGTCTGTTTAGGCTCAACCATCTGTATTACATCACTGATAAGAACGGTAAGAAAGTCCGCTTTAAGATGACCCTTGAGCAGTTGGCTTATTACGACGGCGAACATACTCGTAACGTCATTTTAAAAGCCAGGCAGCTAGGTTTCACTACTGAGGTTTGTATCATTCAACTCGATGCAGCACTGTTTGAAGGCAGCAAGTGCGCCATGATTGCGCATACTCTATTTGATGCTAAGAGACTGTTTAGGGAAAAGGTTAAGTACGCCTACGACTTACTGCCTGATGTGATTAAAGCAGCTAATCCGGTCGTTATTGAGACCAAAGAAGAGCTAGTCTTTGAGAAGGGCGGCAGTGTCACTGTGTCCACCTCATTCCGTGGCGGTACATTGCAGCGCTTACACGTATCAGAGTTCGGTAAGATTTGTGCTAAGTACCCAGAGAAAGCACGCGAGATTATAAGCGGTGCATTTGAAGCATTAGGCATTGACGGCATTGGCACGCTTGAGAGCACGGCTGAGGGCAGACAGGGTTACTTCTTTGATATTAGCCAGGAAGCTGAAAAGCTATACCTTTCTAACAAAGAGCTAAACAAACAAGATTTTAAGTTCTTCTTCTTCTCATGGTGGCAAAATCCTGAGTACGCTATGCCGGCTCAAGTATTGCCTGAGCGACTAGAGCGTTACTTCTACGAGCTTGAGCATAAGCACGGCATTAAGCTGACAGACGAGCAAAAAAGCTGGTACTACGGCAAAGAGAAAACGCTAGGCGCTGACATGAAGCGCGAATATCCTTCAATACCTAAAGAAGCGTTTGAGCAGTCAGTTGAGGGTGCTTACTACTCTAAGCAGTTTGCTGACTTGTACGCTAAAGGATTGATTGCTGAGAAGCTACCAGACAATGCTCATGCGCCGGTTGATACTTACTGGGACTTAGGTGTTTCAGACAGCACAACGATATGGTTCATCAAAAAAGTAGGTGAGCATTATCAGGTGATTGATTGCTACTCAAACAGTGGTGAAGGGCTTAACCATTATCTTGAGGTGCTACATAAGCGTGGTTACAGCTATGGCGTACACGTTGCACCCCATGACGTTGACAACAGAACACTAGGCAGCCACGATGCTAAGAGCCTAAAACAGCAAGCGCGCGAAGGTTACATAATCAACGGCGTTAAAATGAGCATCAACTTTGAAGTGGTTAAGCGCACGACATCGGTCAACACTGACATTGAAATGGTCAGACAGATATTGCCATTGTGTGAGTTTGACGCAGTGAAGTGTGATGATGGTATTAAAGCGCTTGAGAACTACAAGAAAGACTGGAACGAAAAAGCAGGTATGTGGCGCGATAAACCATTACACGACTGGTCGAGCCACTACGCCGATGCGTTTCGAATGTTCGCAGTCTATCAATCTAAACCTAAGCCGGCCAAAAACCTCAAAATAACATTCGGATAACAACTGTTTAAATAACTATAAGCATCACTGTTGCAATAAGATACGTGGTATAATATATCTTTATATCAAAAGTATATGGTGGTGCTTTATGTTTGAACAAAGAGTAGTGGATTTAGAAGAAGGCGTCCAAGAGTTTAACGGCGTTAAGTATTATTTCTGCGGCCGATATTTTGAGACGTATGGCCAAAGTGAAAGGCGATTGCATAGAGCTGTTTGGCGTCACTTCAACGGCGATATACCTGATGGTTACCACATACACCATGTAGATCACGATGTTTTTAATAACAACATTGAGAACCTTGTCTGCATTACTATGAGTGAGCACATGAAGCATCACGCCCTATTGCAGTCAGCAGAGCACTTGGCTAAGTTTTTAAAGGCAGGGCAAGATGCTGCTAGAGCTTGGCATGGCAGCGAAGAAGGTATTGAGTGGCATAAAAAGCAATACCAGCTCACTAAAGATGTGTTTCATAAAAAAGGGATTATAACTTGCAGTTATTGCGAAAAAGAAGCACTTGTTAAGATTAGGACGACCGCATCAGGTCTTATGTTTTGCTCAAGTAAATGCAAATCTGCACATAGGCGCGCATCAGGGGTTGATGACGAGACTAGGGACTGCAAACACTGCAAGCAAAGTTTTATGTGCAATAAATACCAGAAAACACTCTACTGCTCCACTGATTGCAGGAGGGCAGCAAGAAAAACCTTAAAATAACATTTGGATAAATATTATGGCACAGCCAAATTATGTAAGGCCAGAATTGTTGGCTATGCTTGATACTTACGCCATGCTAGAAGCGTGCTATGAGGGTGAGCGAGCGATTAAAGCGACTCATTCAGCAGTTTCAGGCTCGCATTATAACGGCGGTAGTGGTAACACAATCGGATATAGTCCTTACCTGCCAGACCCAAGCCCACGCAATGAAGATTATGAGGTAAGAAAGCATCGCTATGATAGCTACCTGCAAAGAGCAGTCTTTTACAACGTGACTCGCAGAACAGTAAGCGCTTTAGTTGGTCAGATATTTAGCAAGTATCCTACTTATGATCTAAACGAACTTGCCTACCTTGAGGGCGATGTTGACGGCGCAGGGCAATCACTTGTCCAACAAGCCAAAGACGTTACTGTTCAATGCTTACTTAAAGGCGGCGGCGGACTGCTTGCAGATATGCCGGTCAATGAAGGTGTTACCAAAGCAAGTATGGCTAATGGCGGCATTAGACCGATTATCAAGCACTACCAGCGTGAAAGCATCATTAACTGGCGCGTGGTTAAGGTAGGCAGCGTTTACAAGCTAGGACTGCTTGTGTTAGCTGAGAGCTACATTGCAGAAGATGACGGCTATAAGCAGGAACTAGGCGAGCAGTTGCTAGTCTTGCGCTTAACTGATGGGTTAGCTGAGAGCGAGATAATCCAAAAGATTGACGGTGAGTGGGTCAGTCAGGGTGTTAATCCACTACGTGATAGCAAAGGCTCGCAGTTGACTGAGATACCGTTCTACTTTTACGGCGCGGTTAATAATGATGCTGAGATTGACGACAGCCCGATGTATGATATTGCATCGCTTAACGTAGCTCATTTTAGAGACTCAGCTTGTTATCAAGAAATGCTGTTTTTAACAGCAAGCCCTACATTGGTCATCACAGGATTAGACCAGCAATGGGTTGACGAGGTGTTGACTAATGGTGTCGCTTTAGGGTCGCGCAGTGGCATTTTGCTACAAGTAGGCGCTACAGCAAGCCTAATCCAAGCGCAGGCAGATGGTGCGCTATACGAAGCTATGCAGCACAAAGAGGCGCAGATGCGTACTCTAGGGGCTAAGCTAGTACAGGAAGCTACCTCAGCAGCTAAGACCGCGACAGAAGCGGCGGCGGATAATGCAGACCAGGTAAGCACCTTAACAGTGATAGCCAACAACGTATCAGATGCTTACACTAAAGCAGTACGTGCTTGTGGCCGTTATGTGGGCGTTGCTACTGATGGGTTATTCGTTACGCTTAACACGCAGTTTGACTTTGCTAAGCTATCGCCTGAGCAAATCGATAGACTGGTATCAATGTGGCAAAGCGGTGTGATTACATTTGGTGAATTGCGTGAGCAGCTTGTTGAGTCAGAATTTGCCAATATTGAATCAGCTATCGAAGCTAAAGAAATCATCGAGCAGGAAAACGCAGCGATGATTTACGACTCGGAGTAGTTGAGACATGGCAATCACAGGCGACAAGTTCGCGGAATGGGCTACCAAGCAAGAAGGGGTAGCCATCAATCGCTATGAGAAGCGTTTTTACAAGCATATTGAGTCACTAGGCAGCGACGTATCTTACTACCTAGCGGATGTTAAGCGCATTGACAATCTATCTAAGCCTAAGATTGACAGTCTTATTGCTGAGATTATCAGTGTGCAAAACACACGCTATGCTGATGCTATTGTTGATTTTGTAGAAGATGCGGCAAAACTTGCACAGTACGCGGCTGAAACTGAGGTTATCGGCATGGGTATGGTGCAGCGTGTTAAAGATGCCAGTGCCATTGCTATGCGAACACCAATTGCAGCTAACGGGCTTTTGACGGCTGAGCACATGGCACAGCTTAACGCTTACAACAACAAGCGACTTGCAGACACGATAAGACAAGGCTGGTCTAGTAAGATGGCAATAAGCGACCTTGATGCGCTAATCGTAGGCACTGAAAAGCTAAGGTAT
>Ga0098068_1001000_pt1 | contig 10516 bp, 21 predicted proteins | sample 26BtaG_FD_75059 | JGI IMG/M metagenome (GOLD analysis project Ga0098068, IMG submission 75059) | Marine viral communities from Cariaco Basin, Caribbean Sea - 26B_WHOI_OMZ_CsCl | ecosystem: Environmental > Aquatic > Marine > Oceanic | place: Caribbean Sea: Cariaco Basin | collected 2014-11-09 | reverse complement strand
CTTAGTCTGAATCCTGAGTGTAGTTCTTGTCCCATTTAATCTAAACCTTCCTCAACTAGATTTGGATTTCCAACTTGTTTAGTTGTCCCCGCAGTTAGTCCCTCTTCAATAGGATACCTACTAGCAACAACACGAGTTCCCACACTTCCAGGACCTGAACTTACAGTACCTCGACCATCTGAACTATCGCTAATTACCATATAAATAACAACAATAAGAACTATTTAAACCTATTTCTTTTTCTTCTTTTCTTTAGGTTCTTCAACTACCTCTACTTCCCCTTCAAACTGTGGATAAACATTAAGGATTTCCTGAGCTCTTTCAGTCTGTCCAGTAGCAACAAAGTGCTTATACAATTTTCTCTGATTTTCTTCTGTCATTTTAAGTTGTCAAATCGCTTATTAATACGATTGCTTTAGGATCTGTAACATAACTAATACCTGCAGTCCACACTCTTACCTTACTTCCAATACCTTCTTCCTGGATAACTCTTGCAGTCATTGGGAATTGTTCTTTGTAAGTTATACTTCTCTTAGGGACCATAACCATAGCATAATCTGTAGTCACACTTGTACTCACCATAACTCTCAATCCTAAGAATCTTGTAACAACTCCACCTTCCATCTTCCCACTAACAAACTCACTAGCTTGTGCACCCTTCTGGAATATCCAATCAAAGAGATGTCTGTATCCTATTGGATCAAGTAACAATACAGCTCCTTCTGGATCATAGTAGTTATCATAGATTAATTTCTTTGCGTGAAGTATATCTTTAACAGGATTACCTGCTGCACTTGCTGCGTCCCACTGATCTCCACCTATAGCAGTAGTTGCAAAAGTCTGAATATTAACAGGAGATTGGCTCTCACTCATAACATCCCAGATGTCATCATTCCTAGCTTTCAAGATTGCTCTTGTAAGGTCTCTTACAGTGGTACCTAGAACGTCTAGGTCTGCACTCTTGATATCTTCCATCGAGATAAAGCCTTCAACAAAATACTTTTTAGGATAGCTTGTGTTTCTAGTCCAATCAACTTCAAGAGTTGCTGGAATACTCAAAGGTGAGACATTTTTAATTGCACTAGGAGTTGTTGCAGTTAAAGTTCCTGCAGTTTTCTGATACCATCTAATACTATCACCATTCATCTTACTAACCTGACATATATTAATAAAATTGTATTCTTCTTCCGCGAACCCCTTTGCTAATTTGTCAACATTAAGTCCACGAATATCCTGCATTTCTACTTTGTCACCCATCTTAACTTAACACCTCAATTACTTCATTACCAGAAGCGGTCTCCAAAGCTGTTCCAATTACTGCAACACCACTCAACACCTCAGCACTTGTTGCCGCTCTAATAAGATTAATACCACTCATAACAACTTTATCTCCTACTTGAATAGCATCATTATTTGCTTTCATGTCATAAACATTTCCAACACCTGGAGGGAATACTGCTATTCTTGTTCTACCGTCACTAGCAATCTTTTCTCTTGCAGCAACTCCTGCATATTGAGCTCCTGCTGTTGTAACAACAGTTCCAGAGCAAGTCCTTGCATCAGTTAGAATTAGTAAAGCACCTTTTTCGATAGCGTTAGTATCAGTGACAACCATATCAACTGGATGTCCTCTTCTTAATTTTAAAACTGCTTCGTTTGCCATAGATATTGTTAACACCACAACTATTTAAATCTTTCGGTTATTCGGTATACCGAATTTATCTCTAACTTCTTGTTGAAATAAGTTAAATCTGTTTCCAACCTCTGCTTCGGCTCTTATGAAATTGGTTTTGTACCATATAAAACCTAACAAAAAACAAAAAAATACATAGATGACGCCGAAAATCATTGTAAGGGATACATCTAAGGAACTTATACCAAAAAGTACAATTAGATACTTGAACATTGCAGTCAAACCATAACCCTTATCGAAGTAAGCTTTCAATAAACAGATTTTATATTTCAACTCAAAGCTGCTCAAAGCCATCTTCATTCTCATAATCATCCTTCAATCCAATTCCTATGGTCTCAACACTTCCTCGATCTATTGGCATCATCTGACCACCTTCCCACTTCCCTATCTTGTTAGCACCTATTGCTTTTCTCAATGCCCAGACAAACTTATCGTGTTTCTTATGTTGAGTAGACTTCCCTTTTCCATAACCTTCATAACTTCCATCAGCTTTTTCTTTACCAAGACAAGTTGTGAGTACCAAGTCCTTACCTTCTCTAGGGAATACTATCTCCCATAACTGAATAGGTCTAACTTGAACTTGGATCATTTGGTCTGCAGGAGCTTCCTTCTTATGTCTATAAGGAAACCACTTTCCCATAAGTTGCCAAATAAAATTATCAACTTCCTTCTTCACTCCTCGTGTCATTAAATACAAATGCATCTTCCATAAATAGACAACCAGCCACATTATTCTTATATTGGAATATTCCAGCTCTTATCATATTCTCGTCGATATCAATACCAATCTTCTGATGTTCAATAAGTGCAATTCCAATATCTATGAAAAAGTCGGTAGTAACCTTAGCTCCAAAAGAGAATCCACCAAGGAAACATAAGATCCCAATAATCACGATAACCACAATATACCATAGTCTCTGTTTCATTTCTCTAGTTCTTGGATTTTTCGATCAGCAACTTTTTGCATCTCTTTAAGAATCTTAACCTCGTTCTCGTGTACTTCTATTTTATCTGTAGCTTGTCCCTTAACATCTTTCCAAAAGACAACTTCCTTATCTTCTACAACAATATCGCCTTTTTTTAGTTTAGTCATCTTTCGGTTTGATCTTGCCAGACATTACATCATTGGCATACTCGGATGGACTTTGCTCTTTCTTCTTTTGAGGACCACCTGCTAGTCCTCTACCACTAACTATTGAATCAGCCATAAGTTTCTCTTGTCTCTTTAGTAGCTGTTCAGTTTTAGCATTAGCCTTCTCTATCCTCTCTGCGAGTTGTTGAGCTTTGGTTAGGGCGTCAAGGTCCTCTGACTCCTCAGAGGACTCTTGCTCTTGCTCAGGCGTCTCCTCTGCCTCTTGGCTTTCTTGAGGTTCTTCTTCCTGAATTTCTTTTTGTTCTTCTTGTGTTTGCTCATCCATTTTTTCTCACCTCCTTACAGCTTTTTTTTAATCTCCTTTAAAAGCTTATTATTATTTTCAACAACTAATTTTAAAGACCCGTTTTGTTTGATTCGATCATAGAGTAGAATTATAGATATGACTATGGGAAAACCTACTTCCTTAATCATCTCAATAATAGCTTCTTCAATCATTTTATAGGTTACCAATATTTAAAGGTGGTTTGGAAAAGGGGTGAGTTTCATGGTTGTAACTCGCTCTTCCTTTCACGATTTAATTTAGTGTCTCTCTTTTGGTCAGAACTTAAAGATTTAACTTGTGTTGTTGAACTTCCTGATCCAACTCCCTGTCCTTTATTCTCCCCAGTAATCTCTGGTTCTATCGACGCTGGGAACTCCAACTCTATCTTAATTGATAATTGAATTCTTAATTGTTCTTCCAAGAATCTCTGGGATCTCTCTATTGTTTGCTGGAATGCAAGATATAAAATTTTAGATGTTGCTTCTGTTGATTCCTTACCCCATCCCATTACAACTTCCGGAACACCAGCCGAAGTTGTAAATACACGGATGAGGTATTTCAACCAAGGTAATGGATCTAATGAAGAATATTGAGGTATTGATAAACTAACCATATCTCTGGTATCAAACGTATCATGTGGAACAAAGATTGGTTCTGACTTTCTATAAGCTTCTTTGTATTTCGATTTTGCTGTATTGATCTCTGTCTCATCATCAGTTTTCACAGGTATAATTTGAACTGGCACAACATACCTGTGAAACAAGACTTTAAGATCATTCATACCTTCATTCCTCATATGGATTAAACTCTCTAACTTCTCACAGAAAGGAATTCCATGAACTTCATCTGCGATTCTATTCCATGATAAGTGGAATATCTCTTCCTTCTTCCATTGATTAACTACTTTTCTTTGACCATCAATAATTATAAACTGTTCATATCTTTTCAACATTCCCTTTTGATCGCAGATTATTTTTATACTTCCTGGGTTAAGAGGTTTTAAGTTAGCCATCTTTCCAGACTTATATCTTACAACCTCTGCAAAACTATCTCCTGCAATCAGACATGTTCTAAATAAGTTTTCTAATAGAGAATTAAAATCATCTTTTCCAAATCCTTTTAAAGCTTTGACTTTTGTCATAGTCGCTTCATCAGCTTTAAATCCTTTTCCAACAGTCCAACTTGCAATCTTATCTATTACCGCCTGAACTTCTGGAATCTTTCTGTAATATCCATGCCACTTATCAAACTCTGGTGTGTATTCAAATTCTTTATCACCTGTTGGTCCATCAGTTTTCCAGCTATTCACTTGAAAGAAGTTAGGATAATCAGCAGTATTACCAGCAGCAGCCATATCATGATAATCAATTCCTGATAAATTCGCAGTTGTTATTTGGTCTATCTTTCCATCTGCCATTTTGTGATTTTATGTTATTTTAAGTTATTTTAGGTTTATAAAGGTTATGTTGTGAAGATATTATGCCCAATTTGTGTATCTGTACCCTTATTTGCAAAGTTAGCAGTTGCATTATTGTTTGCATAATTACCAACAACTATGGTATTATCTACTGTTGAAGCTGTTATGTTTATTCCTGTGGCTGTACCGTAGTTATCAACAACCACATTTCCCATAACAACATTATTATCACACTGAACTAAGATCCCACTAGCATAGTTTATCCTGATGATGTTATTAATAATTATTGCTTCATCACTTGTTAAGTTGTTAATTACAAACTGTCCAAAGTTTTCAAAATAACAATCCTTAATAATTGCTTTCTCACCTGAATTTAAGTAAATCCCTGTATTTGTATTATTCCCATTACCTGAACCTCTAAAGTAGATGTTCTCTATGATGGGCATATTACCTGTGTGTTGAACTTCTATCGCATTAATATTTCCAGAAGTCTGAATCTTTGTTCCTCTTCCTGATCCTCTTAACACTACATTATTTCCTGTTATTGTGATTGCAGAAGTTATAGTCCAAGTTCCTTCCTTAATTAAAACTATTCCACCACCAGCCGGGAGTTCATCTATTGCGGGTTGTATTTTTTCAAAATCTCCTGATCCGTCTTGAGCAACAACCAAAGTACCAAAAGAAGCAATATACCCCGATTTAGGATTTGCAGGATTCTTAGGGTAAGGTGCATCATTGAAGGGTATCGCAAACCTTCTATCAAATCCAACTGGCATTTATAACCCCTGCAGATATGTGACAACATTCTGATCTGCTAGGATTGATAAAGCTCTGTCTGAAGAACTCCATAACAAATCTGCTGTCAAGGCAGCACTAGAAGCGGAGTTGAAATTAGTTTCAGCGTCGTGAACTAGACACATGAAAGTTGCTAAACTGGTCGCTGCCTCTCTTATCAATCCATGTTTAGTTGCATCAAAAGTAGTTTTAAAACTTGTTCTCATAACACAATCAATCATCCCCTCAGCCATCTCAATATTATCTTGGATGTTTGAATCTGTTAAAGTCCCAGTTGCGATTTCATTTAATCTCGCTTTTACTATGGCGTCTGTTGTGTAATAAGTAGTTGCCATTTTATCTTATATATTGATCTACATATGGTATATCTAAGTTATCTGAAGTATTTAAACTTAACTCCGCTATGTAATGATAGCCCATTCTTCGGTTTATCTGTGCATTCAGCTTTCTCATATCAAAAAAGGGCACTTGTTGATAAGTTCCATTCTCCTGCTTCACCCATTTAAATGTCATGAAGTCTGGATTACTTGGGTCCATAACTCTCCACCCATTCCTATACCAAACCTCCATCCACCCATGAGCTCTCCCTCTCCAAGTTCCTTCAACAATCCTCGTCGGTATTCCAGCAGTTCTTAACAATCCAGAAAGTAGAACAACCCTATCTGCCGCAGTTCCATACCCTCTCATTAGAACTCCTTTAGGTCTCCGATCCCACCACTTTAATCCTTCGACTGATCTGCTATAATCCATATTCCAAACTAACTGAAACATTGAATTAAGAGTTTTAGTTTTTGTATGATGAATCAATCTTGCAGCAATTTCCTTAAACTCCTGATCTATATCTCCCATCATATTAATTCTTGTGCTAATATCATTAATATTCCAACCTCTCCAACTCTGATAAGTATAAGGAAAAGTTGAACGTGGTCTTAGTTCTGTAATAATTCCTAAGTCAATCATGTAAGTAAAAATACTCGTGAATCCTTTATAGCCCACAGTCATCAATTTTAAGAAAGTCTCACTTTTCCAACCGTGAGTTAATTTCTGTCTGGGCATCTTTCTTTTGCTTCTGCTAATATAAGTTACATTACCGACCTTAGTTATCCCAGTTGGCATTTTACATTATGAATAATTTTAATCCCTTCTCTTTAATACACCAAGCAGCTCTTATTAATGCTTCGGTTATGTGTGAATACTTACCGAAGATCCTAAGGTTTTTCTCATCACTGTAATCAAACTGAATACTCTCTAAGCTCAACTTCAAATCTGTATGTTTTATTAACCTCATACATCCGAGCTCCATAAGTTTAAGGAGATTAACATACATATCCTCTTTTAGTAATCTCCTTCTAGTCTCTTTAACTGTGACTGTTGCATTATTAAGTCCAACAGCCTTAGTTCTCGTCGCTGTATTCTCCAAAAGAACATCTAACACTGCCCCTCCAATACCTCCATCATCAATAAATATCTTTCTGAAATTATATTTCTGATTTAATTCAAGAACTCTCTGTGCGGTTTGAGTTGTCGCCTCTTTAATTCTAGTTTCAACATAGATAGCTTTGAGGTTTGTTCGGTTTGTGTATTGAACAACAACAAACGCATTTTCATCTCCACCATATCTAGCAACATCAACTCCGAGATAATACTCTCTTCCTGCTGGTGTTTCTCCCGGGTTCAAAGTCATGCACTCATCAATAAGATCAGTTGTGAAAAATCTCTGAAGTTCTTCTAAGAACTCTCCTAAATATTCCTGAGCGTACTGTAACTTAGTCATTCTCCGCTTTTCAATATCTAAAAAAGCTTTCTCCATTCTCGGACAATCCTCAGAACTCACATGCCAATTCTTGAAGTGAGGAGCTTTGAAACATTCATAGAAATATCCAGTCTTTCCTTTTGGTGTTGAGAGTAGAATTTGCTTTCCGCCAGTTGTTGCAAGCATGGGAACAACTGCAGCCCAAACCTCATCTCCAATATAAGCAGCTTCATCAGCGATCAAAATGTCTAAAGTGTAACCTCGGATCCCATACCCTGTTCTCCCAGTTGGTAAACAATAAATCTTCGTGCCATTCTTCAACTTCATGTAACTCTTTGTGGGTTTGTCTTTCTTCTTCCCGACTTGAGAAGGGTCGAGGGCGAGTAAAGTCTCGATCACTTTTTCGAACAGAAGGTAACTCTGCCTTTCCACTGCTGCGATTATCATTATTGTCTTGTTTGGATTCTTCAGAGCATACATCGCAGTCTTCAGAGCTATCACTGTGCTCTTCCCTACCTGCCTTCCTGTCCTTATCGCAATGTTTGAATCCCATTCTTCTAAGACTTCTTTTTGCCAAGGATCAAGTTTTAATCCCAGCTTTTCTATTCCATCCATTTCTAATTTTGTATTCATTATTATAATGATATGCACATAATCCTGATTTATTTTTTGGATGAAGGAGTTTGCCGCATTTTTTACATTTCTTTATCATCCCTCAAAAACCTTAAATTTTACTGTGAATCCTTTTAACTCTCTCTCGAATTCTTTTTTAAGTTTCTTCTGCGATTTCTTCCCAATCTTCGCCTGAATAAACCAAACCACCTTTTCCCGTTCATCAAAAACACACACATCCACAGGTGAGTGAGAACCCGCACTCCGAAAAGCAAGGCATCCACAATTCTTGGCGTGATTAACGAGTTTTCTTTCATAATCTGCTCCCTTTCTATAATTCGCATTAGGCATTTAATCTTGACCTCGCAATTTTAATATATTCTTTCGCAGTTCTTTCTGAACAATAAAACTGTTCACAAATATTAACAACAAACTCATCTTCATTAAGTCTCCTATCCTCTTTCCTAATCTGTTTAAGAATTTTAAGAACCTCATTAATCCTCCAGTTCCTCTCAATCTGTTTTTTATTAAGATTATCCATCTTCTTAAAAGGTAAGTTGGATTTCACTCCAATTAATTTTTTTATTAGGAACATTTTTTTCGTGCATCTCAATAAAGTAATCAAAAAATCTAGGGTCCATAAAATTAGAAAGTTTTGTGATTACATCATTCCTAGAATAGAAATCTTTTATGTTCAACCACTTATTTATCTTCTTTTCTTTTTTCTTTTTCATACACACACAAACACACATAACTTTATAAACCTTTCTCACCACTATTGAGTGAACATTAATAAGTCTATCTTATTAATTGTGTGTGTGTCGCGAAGCTTCAAGCCTTGCTCTATGCTAGCAAAAGTAGGCTAAATTGCATGGTATGGCAGTGTTGCGACTGACGCATGTCCCTATGGGCATACCTTGCCATTTTTGCTGTTTTATGGCTCAAAAGGTATACACACCTTGTCCGCGACACACACACATACTATCGCTCACTTGCTACGCTTTTAATTCTTATCGGAGAGGCATACTCCATGGATTTACTATTACGATGTTTTCTTAGGAATCTAATTACTTTTTGATGTCGTTTAGTTTCTTGTTTATAGAACTTAGGTCCAATATGGTATTTATCAAGTTTCATTATTTAATAAGGGGTTTGGGGTTTATAAATGTGTATGTGTACTGGGGGGTAGTAATATTTTGCTGAAAAAATGTGGGAGGTCCATATATTATATATATCTTATTCTTATTAATAATCGTTATACTAGTATTATATTAACATTATTTAACATTATTTAACATTATTTAACATTATTAACAACTATTAATAACAACTAAGAACTATTAACATGAACTCGAACATTAATAACTTGATTAACAACACTAACAACTTGAACTCGATTGTCTAACAACTTGAATAACTTGAACTCATCCAACACTAACATGATTAGCCGCTACATTATTAACTCGAGTTGGATTATTATGTTGGGGGGTGGAGGCGAACGGAGTGAGCCGAGGGGTGGGTGGTGGGTGTGGTGGGCAGGGGTGGGGTGCAAGAAGTTTCATGCGGGGTGGTGGTGAGGTGGGCATGCAAACTAATTGCACGAGCGGAGCGAGTGGGGGCAGGCGGGGGGTGATGCCCGATAGGCTGAGCCGAAGGCGAAGCTATTGGGGTGGGGGCTAAAGGCATAAGGTTGCAGCCGAGCAATGCGAGGCTGCCCTGTGCCTTTAGCCCAGGGATATGATAGCCATGCGGGAGCATGCTAGCTTTAGGCACTACATATTCAATTCCCTGTGTAAGAAGTTCGCACAATCAAAGCCCTAAGCTTCAACCCAAGCACGCATGGTGTGATGTTGTGAGCTTAGCTCTATGCTAAGCTCAAGCATCCAAACTATAAAAGCTTTGCGGTTGAAGTGCCAAGCCTTTGCTTATTACTGAAGCATAAAAAAAAGGCTAAGGCGAGCGTCTCTGCTCAACCCTAACCTTCTTCTTCATAGCTTTGATATATCCCTCGTTCACATTCAAATACTCGAGATACGCTGGATACATAACTGGTGCTAACCAACCAACACTTACAATAAACAACTCACTAACTCCATGAGTTGCTTCCATAAGTTCAATGTGTTTCTCTAATCCATCCCAATCCTTAGCTGATTGGTAAGCGAAGGCTGCAAACATATTAGTCTGCATACACTCCTCAAAGATAAAACACGCAAACCCGATTGTTCCATGAAGGGTCACAAACAAAATAAACCAAAACTTCCAACCCTTACTTCTGTTCTCTTGCAATGGTATCAATTTACTTCTGTAGGTGTTTCTTACTTGGGTAGATCATCGTGACTTCTTCATCTACATCCGCATTTGTTTTTGGTGCTGCAAACTTTATGCACTTTCCAGGACCCAACACTATGTAACCAGTCACTACTGTATCTTTAACCCACATTCTTCCTATTGGTCTCATCTTCTACAGTACCCCCTTTCAATCACTCGATCCAAACACCTAAGACTTTCAGGTTCACCCAAGTCTGCACACCAATCTGCACAACTTGGATTTATCTTAGATGCTCGATGATACATCTTAGCTGGTGTATCACCGTACTCAATCACTGACGGGAGTGACTGAGAAATACAAAACAAACAACAAACAACTAAACAAATAACGACGAGAACTTGTATATAAGTTTCCAATTTAACCTCCCGGGCGATTTGCCCTGTGGTCGATAAGGGCAAATCGCATGAAGGGAGCGAGGTCCCGCAAAGGGCACGACCTTCCCTGTTATTTCGGTCCGGCAATAGCCGGTCATAAAGCCGGACCGACAATAATAAGGTCG
>Ga0098068_1000996_pt1 | contig 10536 bp, 10 predicted proteins | sample 26BtaG_FD_75059 | JGI IMG/M metagenome (GOLD analysis project Ga0098068, IMG submission 75059) | Marine viral communities from Cariaco Basin, Caribbean Sea - 26B_WHOI_OMZ_CsCl | ecosystem: Environmental > Aquatic > Marine > Oceanic | place: Caribbean Sea: Cariaco Basin | collected 2014-11-09 | reverse complement strand
CGTATTGCATCGGACCTTGGTCTGGCTGCCGAAGGTGCCCGGTTCCGCCAGCTTATGGTCAACAGCCGGTATCAGCATGTCCGTAGCGTTCAGATGGTTCAGACAGTAACCGGGCAACGCTATGTATTGAGGGCCGTATTTGATGAAATCAACGCCGCGAAGCAGTTGAAGTCTCTGAACAGGCATCAACAGGCGTCGGAGAGGTTAAGAGCCGTCCCAGGTGTGTCATCACCTTCGATATTGTGGCGTGATCGGGATAGCGGTGTTGTCTTGATGGAGTTCGCCGAGGGCGACACAGCATACCGCGCACTATCGCTGAGTGACTATGGGTTGGCTGAGCGGGCAGAGGTGCTTCGGCGGATAGGGCATGCTGTTGCTGCGCTTCACCGTGTGTCGGATGTTGGAGATCAAAGGTTTTGGCCCAAGCCATTCCTGAAACAGGTTTCAACTCGGGCAGAGGCTGTGCGGGCGGGGCAATTTCACGTTCCGAAACCCAAAAAATTCCTAGGCCTATGTGCGCTGCTGCATCGTGCAGGACGTGCGGCCCGCGGCCAGGTTTTTCGCGGCGCTATCGAACATGGCGATTTGCATCTGCGGAATATCATGATGTCCGACACCGATGTGTCCTTCATCGATTATTCAAACCACAAGGGAATTTACCCCTACCGGGACATCGCAGATATTTGGATATCGAACTGCCCGGACCACCTGGCACCCGACGGATGCCAGCCCGGTTTCGGTGGTATTGCCAGTGCGGATTGGGCGGCATTCGAAGACGGATATGGCATGCGGCTGACGGTTGATCCGCTTTTCCGGTTTTTCTTCACCTGGCGTTTGTTCAGACTGTGGTCCGCTTTGGCGGCGAGGCCATCGTATCAACACCGGCGCACCGCCGATGCCTTGGCCGGTGCCCTACGTGTTTTGGACGCGTTGTTGGAAGACGGAGCGTGACCTCTGAAACCGTCAGAACAATCCTTCGGGCGGATCTGCGATGATGCGACCTGACGCAAGATCTACAGTTGGTACCGCAGCCAGCGTGAAAGGGAGCAAGATGGTGCTGCTATGGCCGGGAACAGTGATCTCCAGCAGATCGCTGGCGCCGTGGTTCTGCACCGTTTTGACCGTCCCCAGCAGAGTGCCACCGGTGTCGAAGACCTTAAGGCCCATCAGATCGGTGTGATAATATTCATCATCCGGCAAGCTGGGGAGGCGGTCGCGTGGCGCAAAGAGGCGCAGGCCCTTCAGGGCGTCGGCCTGTTCTTTGGTCTCAACCCCGCCGACCCGCGCTGTAAAGCCATTTTTGATGGCGCGGACCAGTACCAGCGTGTAGCTTTGGGTGCCGTCTTCGTTGCTGAGCGGAGAGTAGGCCTCGATGTCTTCGGGGATTGCGCAGAAACTTTTCAGCCGCACTTCACCACGCACCCCATACGATCCGGCAATGGCGCCAACACAAATCTGCTCAGTCATTCTGTCCATCCTTCGCAGAAACGCGCAGATGACCACGTGCCACCAGCGTTTCCACAGCGTTCTTTCTGGTAATTGCGTTCATAGAGGATACCCGCGGTAAAGGCGATCATCACGAAAACCGCAAGCCGGATCAGCCGCCACATTGGGGCTACCGGGTTTCAATGGGCAAAGAGTGGCGCCGTTGTTCCCAGCCCAGCTGCTCCAACTCCGGAGTTTTTGAGACGTTTTCCGGGTGCCCGACGCAGAAATACCCGATCAGTTTCCAATCATCCGGCACACCGAGATCTCGGTTCAGCTGTTCGGGATCAAGCACCGACACCCAGCCAAGACCCAGCCCTTCGGCCCGCAAACTCAGCCAGAACAGCGTGACGGCTGTCACAACGGAATAACTGCGCATTTCGGGCATGGTGCGCGCGCCCAGGCGATGTCCCTTGCTGGTCGCATCGTCGCAATAGATTGCCAGCTGCACGGGGGCTTCGCGCATCCCGGACAATTTCAGCTTGGCATAGCGCTCGGCTTTTTCTTCCGAATATCCCGCCAGCGCAGCTGCGTTGGCAGTTTCGAAATTGGCCAGAGCGGCAGAGCGGGCGGCTTCGCTTTCGATGCGAATGATCCGCCACGGTTCACTGAGCCCAACAGAGGGGGCCAGTTGAATGGCGCCGAGGCAGCGCTGCAGCACTGCCTCGTCCACCGGATCAGAGCGGAACCGACGCACATCGCGCCGGACCCGCATCAACAGATCAAGCTGGCTGCGGAAATCTTCAGGAAATGAATTCTCCCGCAGATCCATTCGCTTATTCCGCGTCAGCAGCCGCTTCGGCAGCTTCAGCTGCCTTTGCAGCTTTCTCTTCTGCGCGTTCCTGAGCTTTCTTGCCCGGGGTACCCTTGTTGGGGTTGTTGCGCTCTGCTTTTTCGCGGACGCCAGCTGCTTCCAGCATACGTGCGACACGGTCGGTGGGCTGTGCGCCCTGGCTCAGCCAGTGCTGAACGCGCTCCATGTCCATTTTCACGCGCTCTTCGCTGTCTTTCGGCAGCAGCGGGTTGTAGGTGCCCAGCTTCTCGATGAAGCGGCCGTCGCGCGGCATACGGCTGTCAGCTGCAACGATGCGGTAGAAGGGGCGCTTTTTCGAGCCGCCACGGGCCAGACGGATTTTCATTGCCATGGGTTCAGTCTCCTTTGATGGCGTTTTCAGGGATATCCCTGTTATTCCTGGTGTTTCTTGTGGTGTCGGATGACTTCCTGAATGATGAAGTTCAGGAAAGCCTTGGCGAAATCGGGGTCCAGGTCGGCCTGTTTCGCCAGGTCTTCGAGCCGTGCGATCTGCGCTTCCTCGCGGGTCGGATCGGACGGGGGAAGGTCGTGTTCGGCCTTGAGCCGACCAACAGCCTGGGTGTGCTTGAAGCGCTCGCCCAGAGTATAGACGAGGATCGCATCCAGACGGTCGATGCTTTCGCGGTGCCCCTTGAGCAGCTGAGCTGCGCGGGCAACGGGATCTTGGCTGTCGGTGGTCATGCCGGTCTCCATCAGATGTACTGCCCTGCGGGCTGGGCACAGGTAGCAGGGAAGGCAAAGCCTGTCACGACCTGCATATCTGCACACCACCGTGCGGGGGTCTGCTCTGTGTGTTTTTGCATATCAGTCAAGCGCCCATCCCTTCGGTTTGAAGAGTGGGTCGGCGTAGTGGCTGATTTCCATCTCAATGCCATGGGACAGCTGACTGTCCCGCAGCGCAGCCGGAGAGGGGTGGCGATAGACCGCGTCACTGCCATCGATGGTCGGTGCGTCGTGGTCTTTCTTGGCACCCAAACGTTCCGCGAGGCGAATCGAGTCCAGGTTCTTGGGATCGATGTAGCTCACTGCGCCATCCCAACCCTGAACCTCGTACAGGTAGTTGCGCGCTGCATGAGTAGCCTCGAGTGCATAGCCCTTGCCGGCGGCATCGGGCCAGATGATCCAGGCAATCTCGCGCTCGGGCCAGCCTGCTGGTTGCCAGGCGCCAGCCATCCCATACGTCTCTTCGGTGATTTTGTCGTGGATCATCCACATGCCAAAGCCGCGAACCTGCCAATGGCCGATCTCAGCTGCATAGAGCATCCATGCCTCATAGGTATTGAGAGGGCCACCCATGAAGCGCGCACGATAAGAGCTGAACGTGGCCTTGAAGTCGGGGTAATCCTCGGCTTCCGGTCCACGAAGCACCAGACGTTTGGTTTCGATGACAGGGATGGAGGACGGCATCACAGCACCCCCATCTGGATGTGTAGCATGAAAACGGTCATTGCAGCCGCTCCGTGATGCTCGGCTGCTCCAGTCTGCGCGCCGCCGGATAGTGACGCCACGTGCGCATGTTGTCAGCCGGGGCCAGCCGGAAGGAAACCAGTTGCTCCGGCCGGGCTCCGATGCGTTGTGCCAGCGCAATGGAGGCATCGTTGTCTTCAGGAATGAAGGAGGCGACGGTGCTCCATTTCATTTCGTGAAACAGCCAGTCCAGAACGACCTCAGCGGCCTCGCTGGCGTATCCTTTGCCACGGGCGTCTTCCGTCAGGTGCCACGACAGCTCCGGCTCGGGCCAGCCTTTGGGGAACCAGGGGCCAATCAGGCCAACGGGTCGGCCGGTGCTGCGTTCGATGACGGCAAACAGGCCGTAACCACGCAGGTGCCAATGGCCGATGATGGTGGCAACGGACCACCACAGCGCATCGGGGTCATCGGCGGCATCAATAAAGCGCGGTGCACCAATGCGCAGGAATGCCTCATGCGCATCAAACCCCGCCTCCGCAGGAGAGACCAGCTGGAGCCTCCGGGTCTGGAGGCTGGGGAAACGGTTGCCCGTGTATGGCATATCTACACCCTTTTTGACTGCAGCTGCCCGCGCAGTTGCAGTCTGTTCCTGTGTCGATGATTGCGAGATCATGCCACATGTGCGGAAACAAGGGGTTAAGCCGCGCGCCAGCGCATAGCCTGCAAACGGCGGGAGAGTCGGAGAGGCAATCATGCGTATCCCTCCATTCCGCCGTCGCTGTCTTGCAGTAGGTGGCGGTAGACCAGAACCTTAGAGCCAAAGGTGGCTTCGGCATCGGTGTCGCGCTGTGCCCCGGATCGTTCGGCGGCCTTTGCTGACCGGAGATTGTCCGGGTCGACGTAGCTCACCAGCGAGGGCAGCTCCAATGTGGTAAGCGCGAAGTCCCGCACAGCTGCGATAGCTTCGGCTGCCAGGCCCTGGCCCTCGAAATCGGCGGTGAGAAGGTAACCGAGCTCGTGTTCGCGGTCGCCGTATTCCATTCCGGCAGAAAAGAAACCGGCAACTGCGCCCGATTTCCGTTGCTCTGCCGTCCACATGCCTACACCGCGCAGCTGCCACCCTGCAGCATATTGGGTGAAATCCAGCCAGGCGCTTTGCCGACTGAAAGGGCCGTCCATAAAGCGGGCGCGGTCTGACATCAGGATGCCAGCATAATCCGGGAAGTCATCCAGCCGGGGCGCCCGGAGCACCAAGCGAGCAGTATCCAGCTGCGGCACATGGCTGCTCAGCTGCTGCGCAAGTGCAGCAGCCGCGCCGGAGGCCGCGGCCTCCCAAGGATATGCCGTCCGGGTGGTCACTTACTTCTTCTTTCCAAAGCCGCTCAGGCCACCGGGGAGGCCGCCCATGCCGCCCAGACCCGGCAGGCCGCCAGGCAGGCCCTTGCCGCCGCCCATCGCCTTGGCCGCCGCTTCCAGCGCTTTGGGGTCCATCTTGGACGGGTCCATACCGGCCATGTCAGGCATGCCGCCGCCTTTGCCAAACATGCCCTTCATGGCCTGTTTCAGCATCTTGCCTTTACCCATCTTGCCCATCTTCTTCATCACATCGGCCATCTGCCGGTGCATTTTCAGAAGCTTGTTGAGGTCCGAGACCTCCATGCCGGAACCGGCCGCGATGCGTTTTTTGCGGCTGGCTTGCAGCAGGGCGGGGTTGGCGCGCTCTTTCTTGGTCATCGACTGGATCATGGCGATCTGGCGCTTCAGCACTTTGTCGTCCATGCCGGCGTCCTGAACCTGCTTGGCCATTTTGCCCATGCCGGGCATCATCGCCATCATGCCTTCCATGCCGCCCATCTGGAGCATCTGTTCAAGCTGCATCTTCAGGTCGTTCATGTTGAACTGACCCTTCATCATGCGCTTCATCATCTTCTCGGCCTGTTCGGCCTCGATGGTTTCCTGCGCCTTTTCGACCAGCGCAACGATATCGCCCATGCCCAGAATGCGGCCCGCGATACGGTCCGGTTCAAAGGTCTCGATGGCATCCATCTTCTCGCCCAGGCCGACAAATCGGATGGGCTTGCCGGTGACTGCGCGCATCGACAGTGCGGCACCACCGCGGCCGTCGCCGTCCATCCGGGTCAGAACCACACCGGAGATACCGATCTTGGCGTCGAATTCCTCGGCGACTTCGACGGCGACCTGACCGGTCAGACCATCGACGACCAACAGTGTCTCACGCGGGGAGACGACATCGCGGACGTCTTCGACCTCTTGCATGAGCACTTCGTCGATTTGCAGACGCCCGGCCGTGTCGAGCATGTAGACGTCATACCCACCCAGGACAGCCTGCTGTTTCGCGCGTTTGGCAATGTCGACAGGTTTTTGGCCAGGCACGATCGGCAGGGTGTCCACGCCAATCTGGGTCCCGAGCACGGCCAGCTGATCCATCGCAGCAGGGCGATAGACGTCGAGCGAGGCCATCAGAACCTTCTTGCCCTCTTTTTCCTTCAGGCGTTTTGCCAGCTTACCGGTCGTGGTCGTCTTACCAGAACCTTGCAGACCCACCATCAGGATCGGGGCAGGCGGGCTGTCGATCTTCAACTGGCCGGGGTCGCCTTCGCCGCGCAGGGTGTCGACCAGTGCGTCATGAACGATCTTCACGACCTGCTGGCCAGGGGTCACCGATTTGGTAACGGCCTGGCCGGTCGCCTGATCCTGCACCTTCTTGATAAAGTCGCGCGCAACCGGCAGCGAAACGTCGGCTTCAAGCAGGGCGACGCGGACTTCGCGCAGGGCAGTTTTGACGTCTTCTTCAGACAGGGAGCCCTGTTTAGTGAGCCGATCAAAGACGCCGGAAAGGCGTTCGGATAGATTTTCAAACATGCCTGCGGCCTCCTATGCCGGTTTCAACGCGTGCGCCCCACATCTAGGGAGCAAATGACCCATGCGCAATTGCCCCCACGGGCGTAACACGCTGGTGGGGGGCGATCCCTGGCACGGGCAGGGACCGGAAGACTCAACTTGGCTTCCGGATATGGCCCTGCGTTACGCCCTCTGCCCGGATGAGTCAACCCACGGCCCGTTCCGGGGGGTATCCCGAGCTGGCTGTCTCTGTTCGACAACGCTTGACTGGCCCGCGGCGGGGCGCGAACATACTCCGGCGCCATTGGCCACTGTCGGGGATTACGGTCAGAACAGCGCAGAGCCAAGAGGCGGTGACATTCGGGTAATGGGTGCGTGGCACCTTCTGCATTCCTTCATCGGGCATCATGAGCCAAGAGAAGGACAGGGAAAATGCGTGTCATCACTATTCTGGGCCCCTCCCATTCGGGCAAGAGCGAGCTGGCAACAGCGCTCGCTACGCTGGAGGGCAACAATCAGCCACCGGGCAAGACCACAGATATCGCTCAAATTCATACCTTTGCCTTTAAGGGAGAGGAATGGGGGGTGATTGACATAGCAGGTGGCGTTGAAAATCTCGCGTCAGCTGGTCCTGCCCTTGCAGCGAGCGATGCAGCGGTCGTCTGCGTGCCAGCGGATGATGCATCGGGCGTTCTAGCGGCCCCCTATTTGCGGATGGTTGAAGAGGCGGGCATTCCCGCCTTTCTTTTTATCAACAAGATGGATCAGGCTGACGGGCGGGTGGCCGACATTGTTGCGGCTTTGCAGACCTATTGCCGTCACAATATCATTCTGCGCCAGATCCCGATCCGTGAGGGCGGGCGCGTGGTCGGCGCGGTGGATCTGATTTCCGAACGGGCCTGGCAATACCGCGAAGGGCAGCCTTCCGCGCTGGTCGCCTTTCCTGACAGCGCCCACGTGCGGGAGCGGCAAGCCAGGGGAGAAATGCTGGAGGCGCTGGCCGACTACGATGATGATCTGCTGGAGCAGCTCATCGAGGACCGCAAACCGATCGCTGAAGATGTGTATGAGGTGGCGACGCGCGTGCTGCGCCACAACGACATGATACCAGCTCTTCTTGGTTCTGCATTGCACCGCAACGGGATTTTGCGTCTCATGAAGTCGCTGCGCCACGAAGCCCCGACGGTTGATGCGGCTGTCCGCCGATTGGATGATGGCGCAACGGCGGAGAATGGCGTTATCGCTGTTGGCTGTGCCGCCGATGTGGTGAAACACCTTGGCAAGACCATCGTCCTGCGTGCGATGACGGATGACGTCGGCACCGGGACGCAGGTCTGCGGCACGACCCTTGGCACGCTGACGCCGCTGCGCGCGGATGGCCGGAGCTTGGCGGCGGGTCAGATCGGTGCTGTTGTCAAATCTGACCATCTCGACCTGGGATTTGCGTATGACAGCACTGGCCAGATTGGCCTGCCGGACTGGGCGCAGCCGCGGCCTTCTACCTTCCAGCGGATTATCACCCCACTGCATGAGCGGGACGATGCGCGTCTTTCGACTGCTTTGGAACGCCTCGCAGAGGTCGATCCGGGCCTTAGTCTCGCACAGGATGACGTGACGGGGCATGCGCTTGTGGGGGTGCAGGGGCCATTACATCTGCGGCGCATACTTGCACAGCTTGCAACCTCCTTCGGAGTTGACGTGAGCGACGCGCCGGTGCCCTTGGCCCTGCGTGAGACCATCACGCGCCCGGCGACAATCCATCACCGGCACCGAAAGCAATCGGGAGGGGCGGGACAATTCGCTGATGTGGTTCTGAGTATCTCCCCAAGCTTGCGCGGCAGCGGATTTTCCTTCCGCGAGGAGATCAAGGGCGGCGCAATTCCGAAAGGCTATATCCCGGCGGTCGAAACCGGTGTCCGAGAGGCTTTGCAAGCTGGGGTGAATGGCCACCCTGTCGTGGATGTGCAGGTGGTTCTTCAGGATGGTAAACATCACTCGGTTGACAGTTCTGATCATGCATTCCGTACTGCGGGAAAGGCTGCTGTGAAAACGGCGCTGGAGGACGCGGGAGCCGTGGTCCTGCACCCCATCATGAAAGTCGCGATCCACGTTCCTGCCGTCTTTACCGGTGGGCTGGTGCCAGTGGTGAGCGGGATGAAGGGCCAGATCCTTGGGTTCATGTCACACCCTGAGGCGGCAGGCTGGGATGTGTTCGAAACGCTGCTGCCAGTGGCGGCCCAGGATCAGCTGTCGGCCTCCCTCGCCAGCGCAACGCGGGGAACCGCTTGGTTTTCCAGTGACTTTGATCACTATGAGGAGATGCGGGCCTGATTGATTTGGCCAAGTGGATCAGCGTGTCACCCGATTGTGTGGACAATGTCGCATCTGGTTGCCAAATGGCGCTGAAGCTGGCTTGCATCCGGTACGGTTTCGGATTGATCTGCCCCCAGATCAAATTCAGCAGTGAAAGAGCCCGCAACAATGGATGCTTCCTCCGCCTATCAAGACAGTCTCCCCGTTTCCTCTGACGCGTTGCTGGCGCAACTGGACGATTGGGGCATTGACTATCGCCTGCACGAGCACGTGCCGTTGCGCACGGTTGAGGATGCAAAAGGTGTTGAGGATGCATTCATGGCAGAAGGCGAAGTGGCGCTGCGGCTGAAAAACCTCTACCTGCGTGACAAGAAAAAGCGCAACCATCTGATCAGTCTGGAGCAAGACCGCGATGTCGATCTTAAGGCGCTCGGAGCCGAGCTCGGGCTTGGCAATCTGTCGTTTGGATCAGCGGATCGGCTTCTGGAGAACCTGGGCGTGCGCCCAGGTGCGGTGACGCCGCTCGCCATGATCAATGGTCGCGACCATAATGTGCGGTTTTACATGGACAAGGCGGCGCAGAATGCTGACAGCATTTACATGCACCCTCTGGTGAATGACCGCACCATCGGGCTGAGCCGTGATGCATTTTTTACCGTGATGGACCGTCTGGGTGTCGAGATCCAGTGGGTCTGACCACTTCGCGCTTGCAAAAATGAACAGTTCTCTGGCCTGATGTGCAGGAATGTGCATGTTTGCAAGGAAGCATGCGACGGGAGAGGGCGTCATGGAGAACTGGGATGAGGTGCGGACCGCTTATCAGGTCGCCAAAATGGGAACTGTCAGCGGCGCTGCGGAAGTGTTGGGCGTTCACCATGCAACGGTCATCCGCCACGTAGACGCGCTTGAGGCGCGGCTGGGGGTCAAACTGTTCCAACGCCATGCACGTGGCTACACCCCCACCGAGGCCGGGCAGGATCTGCTTCGCGTTGCGCAGGCCACTGACGATCAGTTCGGGCAATTGGTTGGACGGTTGAAGGGGCACGGCGATGCCGTGTCGGGGGAGTTGGTGGTGACATCCCTGTCTGCGATGTCCGCGTTGCTGGTACCTGCCTTGACCGAGTTCCAGAACCAGCACCCTGATCTGATTATCCGTTTCCTGACCGGCAGTCGCTTGTTTCGTCTGGAATACGGTGAAGCGCATGTGGCAATCCGCGCAGGGGCACCGCCGGAACAGCCTGACAACGTTGTGCAGCCATTCATGACGCAGCAGCACAATCTATATGCAAGCCAAGGCTACATCGACAAATATGGCCCGCTGAAGGGGCTGGACGACATGGCCAACCACAGGTTTGTCGCCAATGATGACGTCGAAAGCCGTGCTCCCTATAGCAAGTGGCTGCGGGCCCATGCGCCCGAAAGCGCCCTGTCGTTCCGCTGCGTTGCGGGTGTGTCCATGCAGGATGCACTGATTGCCGGTGCGGGGATTGGTTTTCTCACGCAATGGGAGGCTGCCCGCTATCCGCATCTGGTGCGCATGATGGACCCGCTACCGGAATGGACCAGTGATCTGTGGCTTGTCACCCATGTCGACCTGCACCGCACACCCAAGGTTCAGACATTCCTTAAATTTCTGAAAGCCGAAGCCAAGG
>Ga0098068_1000990_pt1 | contig 10589 bp, 9 predicted proteins | sample 26BtaG_FD_75059 | JGI IMG/M metagenome (GOLD analysis project Ga0098068, IMG submission 75059) | Marine viral communities from Cariaco Basin, Caribbean Sea - 26B_WHOI_OMZ_CsCl | ecosystem: Environmental > Aquatic > Marine > Oceanic | place: Caribbean Sea: Cariaco Basin | collected 2014-11-09 | reverse complement strand
TTAATCTATATAATAGCTTGGTATTAAACACCCTTAAAATCCCTATCCCTTTTTAAGTTAGGTCGAAATTATGATGGTTCGCTACGCCTCTTATCTTATGGCAGCTATATTGCCCCTGCTCCTGTTCCGTTGGTTTACCCCAGACTCTATTGGTCAGATCGACTTTTGGCTATTGTGGTTATTGGCTATGGTCATCGTAGCTCTACCTATGGTTTATGCGGAAATAGCGCTGGCTTATCGCAGTCGCCAATCGCCAGTAGGGGGGATGCAAGTCCTGACACGGGAAGCAGATGCTAGTATCTTATGGCGAGGCTTTGGCTGGCTAGCAGCACTGGTTGCCGTGGTCATTGCGGCCTTAGCGATCTCTGGGGCCAGTATGGGGGTACAGGGCGCCTTGACCGAGTTTGGTATCGAGTTAGGCTTACCCACCTTTGCCTTATCCGCTGGGCTCATCGTCATTGCTATGCTGCTCAGTATGCTAGGCGCAGGTACCTTGCCAGTTGGCTTTGTCTTAATGGCAGTAGGCTTACTATTTGGTTTCTTCGCGGGTCATCCTGCTTGGGACTTTGTGATGACTGAAGTGAGCTTAGCGGAGTGGGGCCGAGCTGTAGCGCTAGCGTTAGTCAGTGTTGGTGCTGGTACCGGTATTTATTGGTATACGCAATATGCGGCTACTGCGACGGCTGAGCAATTAGGTCATGAGCGTCACCAAGTGGCGACGGGTAAAAATAACACGCTACGAGCTTCGAAATATGTTTTACCCATTTGGGGGCTACAACTTGTAGCTGGCCTTGCCGCGTTATTAATTAGCGGCACTACCTTACCACCACTTGGGGCACTATTTTATCTGGTAGGAGTACTATGCGTGTCGGCCTATTTATTACATTATGCGGCAGAGCAATTTAAGGTCAAGTTTGGTTTGATTATTAGCCTAGTGCTGACCTTATTGATAGGAGTGGTGTTGGCAGCAGCGTTACCGGCGCAGTGGTTAGTGATTGTACTAGTGATTAGCAGCAGCGTGGCAGCTTTACTATTGTCTGTGTTTGCTGGTTGGCAAATGAAGATTAGCCATCTGCGTAAATCCCTCAATTTTAGTAATGAAGGCTTATACAATTTATGGCGCATTGCTATTCGTATACTCGTCCCACTGGCTATGGTGCTAGCGGCCGTCGGCTGGTTGAGTGAGTGGTTTAGCTAATTTAGCGACTGTTGTCGTCCTATCTTCTGCTATTTATAAGGGCAATTTATGCCGAATGCTTCTGAGCTTATGAGTCATGGTGAAAGTGTCAACAAGACTGACGATAAGGCAGCTCCAGCTGAGATTGCTATTACCTTAGCTTACGCCCCTACGGCCGAGCAGCAGTATTACGAGCATCTGCAGGTAGCTGCCGGCACCACTTTATATGAGGCCTTGGTATTAGCAGGGTGGTTACAGCGTTTCCCGTTATTGGCCGCTTGGTGTGAAGCCGTGCATACTATCGAAACCCCTACGGCTAAGATTTGGCATGTTGGTATTTATTCGCATAAACAGCCGTTAAATTATGTATTGAAAGCGCAAGATCGTATTGAAGTTTATCGTACCCTTAAACTCGACCCGATGGGCAAACGTAAAAATAGAGCCATAAAAAAGCAGCAGAGCCAGTAAGGGCTATGCTGCTAATAACAGACTATTAATAAACTGCACTACTAATAAACTGCACTACTAATAAATTGCACTACTAATAAACAGTTGCTGTAGTTTTACCTAGCGGCTATTGGGCCTTAGTCGCTGGCAAGCTTTCAATCCCTTCAACGCGGCTGACTTGTCCAGCAGCATCAAAGTAAACGACTAAATGTTGGCTGGCATCATTAATATCAGGACGTCCCTGACGTTTGCCTTCTGTCCCTGCTTGATAGTCATAGATATAGTCCCAACGATTTGGGGCTAGCGTATCTTTTAGCGCAGGACTGCCCAGTAAATATAACACTTGGCTTTGGCTCATACCGATTTGCAATTTGCTGGCATCAGTCTGCGTAATCGGGGTGCCTTGTGGCAAATCAATCTTATAAACGCTAAACAGTGAGCAGCCAGGCACTACAGCAACAGCAAGCAGACCCGCTAATAAAGGCGTGGTCAAAGTACGGGCAGAAAGCAGCTTACGATAAAGACGGGGCTGAGTCATAGGAAAGTCACTCATTATTATCAGATCATACCGCCCAACACTACTACAACAAGCTGCCTTAGAATCTCTAGGGTCATTTATAGCACGGGGTAAAGTGAGCAGGTATGAGAGGTTAGGGTACGACTATAAAGCTAGCAGAAAAGTAATTACGCCCAAATGATACGTCATTTACTTGCAATTGCCTACCACTTACGACATTATTTACTAAATTGCTAGCAGCGGCCCACTTAACCACGGATAGGCTACAAGAGGGCAGTAATAGTGCTAGACTAGCCTTTAGACATAAAGGGATGACTGATAAGAGAGTGGTCTGCCAAAAAGCAGATAGCGCCATTATTTAAGCGCTACTTCACTGCGACTAAAGGCGAAAAATCACACGGTTAATACTTACGTGCAAGCTTACCTCTACAATTACTCTGCTCCCTTTTTCTACTATTATAATGAATAACATTACTGTTACAGCCTACTTGGGCTTTAAATAGGTTTTATTTTTAGTCAGTTATTTGAACGAAGGATGAATGAATATGACCACTAGATTTACAAATCAGGATTTACGTAAAGCAGGCCTGAAAGTGACCCTGCCACGCATTAAAATTATGGAATTGCTTGAGCGTGCCGAACATCATCATATGAGTGCAGAAGACGTATATAAGGCGTTGATTGAACAAGGAGAGGATGTTGGTTTAGCTACCGTCTATCGCGTGCTGACTCAGTTTGAGCAAGCGGGTATTGTGGAGCGTCATAACTTTGAGAATAACCTCTCAGTCTTTGAGATTATGCAAGATGAGCACCATGACCATCTGGTCTGTGATGTCTGCGGCAAGATTGTCGAATTCCATAACGAAGTTATTGAAGCTGAGCAGTTGAAAGTTGCTGAAGAATATGGCTTTAAATTGTCTGGCCACTCGCTAGTATTGTATGGCATCTGTGGCGATCAGGAATGTAAAGACAGCATCAAATAAAGCAAGCTAAAAGTCTTATTTTATGAGGCTGCTGTCTTTTATCAAGCAGGGTTCTAGTTATTTCGAAAAGTCCTGCCTCAGTCAGAAGGACTGTTTCTTAAATTTAATTTTGGAAACGGTCTTTTATTATAATAAGTAAATACGGCTATAAAACCTCTTCTAGTGATACCTATAAATCACTGCCAAGTCCCATTATTCGCCAATAGATAGCGTTAGGCTATTGTCAATAATATCGCGTGATTTGGTCAAATCCTTACTTTCAAGTTTAATGCGAAGCCTTAAGTCGTTGGGTGAGTCTGCATGCTTAATAGCTTCATCATAACTGATAACATCACTCTCATAGAGGTCAAACAATGCCTGATCAAAGGTTTGCATGCCAATATCTGTCGAACGTTTCATCACTGGTTTAATTTCATGGGTTTCACCCTTACGGATATAATCCCCAATCAATTGCGTATTTAGCAATATCTCTACAGCGGCTCTGCGTCCTTGACCGTCAGCAGTAGGGATTAGCTGTTGGGCGACGATAGCCCGTAAATTTAGCGATAAATCCATAAGCACTTGGCTATGACGGTCGGTATCAAAAAAGTGCAAGATACGGTCGATAGCTTGGTTAGCGTTGTTCGCATGCAAAGTTGCAAACACTAAATGGCCTGTTTCCGCATACTGGATAGCGTAACCCATGACCTCACGGTTACGAATTTCACCGATTAAAATTACGTCAGGCGCCTGACGCAAGGTATTTTTTAGACCGGCTTCAAAGGATAGGGTATCTACGCCCACTTCGCGCTGCGTGACGATACACCCTTGATGTTGATGGATAAATTCAATCGGATCTTCAACCGTAATAATATGGCCGTGTGAGTTTTGATTGCGATAGCCGGTCATCGCTGCCAAGGTGGTGGACTTACCCGTACCCGTACCGCCCACCAATAAGATAATGCCACGTTTGGTCATCGATAAATCGTTCAAGACTGGGGGCAACTGCAAAGACTCCACAGTCGGAATGACAGACTCAATCTTACGTAGGACCATACCCGCCTTATCGCGCTGAATAAAAGCACTGACTCGGAAACGGGCTATTTGTAATTTGTCTGAAATAGCAAATTGGCATTCGTTGGTTCGTTCAAACTCTCTGACCTGTAGAGAGTTCATAATACTCTTGGTCAAGGACATAGTTTGATCGGCCGTTAATGGGATTTTACCCACTGGCAATATCTGTCCGTTTATTTTTACTGAAGGCGGGACGTCGGCTGTGATAAACAAATCAGACGCGTCTTTATCTATCATCAGTTGCAGCAGTTTATTAAAGTCCATAGCGTCCTTAGTTTGCAAACCTATATAAGTAAAATAGTGGGCAAGGTTAAATTAACGGTCAGCCGTAGCACTCAATCTACTACGGCATCACGATAGCGGTACTGGGTGAAAGCTTTTAAATAAAAGCTTCAGGCTGGCGAGCATAAGGACGAGCCACGTCTTTACTAATTGTGCCTATCTGCACTAAATTTTTAAGCGTTTGATCGAGAGTAATCATGCCATCTCCTGCTCCGGTCTGAATCGCAGAATACATCTGAGCAATTTTATTTTCGCGAATAAGGTTACGGATAGCTGGAGTGCCCAACATAATCTCATGAGCAGCTATACGGCCACCTGTTTGGCGCCTGAGCAAAGTCTGTGACACTACCGCTTGTAGTGATTCAGATAGCATGGCACGAATCATGTCTTTTTCAGCTGCCGGGAAAACGTCAATAATACGGTCAATGGTTTTGGCGGCTGAACTTGTATGTAGCGTACCAAAGACTAAGTGACCCGTTTCAGCAGCGGTCAGCGCCAAACGAATGGTCTCAAGGTCACGCATCTCACCTACTAGAATGACGTCTGGATCTTCACGTAGGGCAGAGCGGAGGGCGGCATCAAACCCCAAGGTATCGCGGTGCACTTCACGTTGGTTAATCAAACTCTTTTTAGACTCATGGACAAATTCGATAGGGTCTTCAATGGTTAAGATATGCTCTTTACGCGTCTCATTGATATAATTAATCATTGCCGCAAGTGAGGTTGATTTACCAGAGCCTGTAGGCCCTGTCACTAAGACGACGCCCCGTTTAAAGTTAGAAATGCGTTTAAAAACTTCGCCCATGCCCAAGTCTTCCATAGTCAATACTTTCGAGGGAATGGTACGGAAGACCGCTCCAGCGCCACGGTTTTGGTTAAAGGCATTGACACGGAAACGAGCAAGACCAGAGATTTCAAAAGAAAAGTCGGTCTCATAAAACTCTTCAAAATCTGCACGCTGCTTATCATTCATAATGTCATAGATAAGACGGTGTACTGTTTGCTGATCCATCGGCGGCATATTGATCCGGGTAATTTCGCCATCTACACGGATCATGGGGGGCAACCCAGCTGATATATGCAAATCTGAAGCATTTTGCTTAACAGAAAAACGCAAGAGGTCTTCAATACTAATATTATGCTTATCAGCCATGGTGGCGGTTCCTATTTATGCAGATGGGAGACGACTAGCAGACTCAAGGTGCCTGCTTTTTTAGGATAATGATTGGCGCAAAGCTATGCCCTAACGGGTAAGGTTTGGAGGCTATCACTATCTAAATGTCCGTCATTTAGAGCGACTAAAATATTTACTAACTTACTATCTATTTATCTGACTATTCATTTCACTGGGGATTATGTTTTATTGCGCTAGCAAACAAAGCTAACGACGATGAAACATGAGCTGACTGCTAAAATGTTAAACTGCCATAACGAGTAAATGACGTTGCTATTTGTTAAGCAGTATTAGAGGAGTCATCCATAATAGTTTAATAATAACAAAAAATTACTAAAAAATGCGCTAAATTATTATGACCCATGCGACCTATCATAGATAGTTATTTAATAAATAAGCTCAAGGTCGCTATTTAAAGAGTAGGGTAAGTAAAATAGTAAGCAATACATCAACATATATCGTGTAGTAATGCAATTTATATGCCAGTTAATTAAATATCTTTAGTACTATGCTATGCTTTTAGAACTGATAAAAATGAGAGAGCGATAATGTCTTTAGAAAAGGATGAAATAACCAATCACCAGACGAATGATAAGCTACCTCAGGCAGCACAGGAGGCACTAGTCACCCGTTGGCAAAAGGTCTGTAGTGAGGTAAAAGCAGCCAGTAGCTCTGAGGAAGATGAAGATAAGGCAGTGACTCTATTAGCGGTTTCTAAAACTAAACCGACAGCTATGATTGCTACCTTAGCGCACGCGGGTCAACGTCATTTTGGCGAAAACTATTTGCAAGAAGCGCTAGAGAAAATTGCGCAAGTAAAACAATCTGAGGTAGGGGCGTCAGTAGTTTGGCATTACATCGGTCATATTCAACGTAATAAGACCCGAGATATCGCAGAACATTTTGATTGGGTGCATACCATCGAGCGTGAGATTATCGCCAAGCGTTTACAGGAACAGCGCCCTGAGGATTTGCCTGCGCTAAATGTCTTAATCCAAGTCAATATCGATGATGAAGACAGCAAGTCAGGTTGTCAGCCTAGCGAATTGTCTGAATTGATAGCCGCTATCAAACCTTACGATAAGTTGCAATTACGCGGGCTGATGATCATTCCAGCAAAAGAGGATTCTGACGCCTTTACTCGTACTAAGCAGCTGTTTGCAGACATACAAAGCCAACATCCGGATTTAACCCAGTGGGATACCTTAAGCATGGGCATGAGCGGGGATATGGAGGCAGCCATTGCCGCAGGCTCAACGATGGTGAGAGTCGGTACGGCAATTTTTGGTAGTCGTGATTAGCAATGGTTACCCTTATAACTATCTTGATTATTTATAAGGCTAGTGTGTTTTTAAAGAGTAGTAGGATTTTAAATGCCTCCTATAAGACCAACCAATAGGTTTATTTTTGCTCATCTTGCAATTTGGTGACGAGTAATTGATTAATCTTTAAGCGTTCCGTATCTAAAATCTCAAAATGAAAACCGGCATGCTCGATGATGTCGGTTTTTTTAGGGATTTTGCGCAGCATATACATCATAAAGCCACTAATGGTTTCGTAGTTTTCTGAGTTGGGCAGGTTAATGATACCCAGAGCGCGAATCACGTCTTCGATAGGGGTCATACCATCGACTAGCCAGGTATTATCAGTACGTTGTACGATAGCTTGCTCTTCAACCGTGACCAGCTCACCCATGACAATACTCATGACGTCTTTTAAGGTAATGACGCCGACAACCATAGCATACTCATTAACAATGACCGCAAAATCGCTGCCGGTGGATTTAAAGGTCTCCAGCATCTCAAACAGCGATAAAGTATCGGGAATGAATAAGGCAGGGCGCAGTAAGCTCTGATCGGTTAAGCTGACCTGCTGCTGTTTAAGGATCAGCGCTAGATACTGCCGCGACTCCACATAGCCAATAATCTGCTCTAAATCATCTTCCAAACACACTAGAAATTTATGATGAGGTGCGTCGATCATAGTATTGACGACCTGCTCGTTGCTCGTTACCGAGTCAAAATACACAATATGCTCGCGAGTGGTCATGACCGAAGTCACAGTACGCTCTTGCATCTCAAAAATATTCTCAATGAGATGGTGCTCATGATGCTTTAATACCCCAGCTTCTGCACCCGCATCCATCACTGCGTAAATATCTTCTGAGGTCATCTCATCCTGACGTACAGTAGATATGCCCATCAATTTAAATAGGCTGTCCGCCGCCCCATCAAAAATCCAAATTAAGGGTTTAAAGATAAAGATTAAAAACAACATGGGCCGGACCATTCTTAGCGCCACAGCTTCTGAGTGCGACATCGCTAAACGCTTGGGCATAAGATCGGCAAACAAGACAAAGGCGCTGGTCACGAGAATAAAGGAGATGACGGAAGCTATGGCTTCGTGACCTATGAGCTCAAAGAGATAGGGGCTAAGCGCGGCTTCCCCTATGACCCCCGCTAAAATGGCGACCGCATTGAGGGCGACCTGGACTACCGTAATAAAGCTGCCTGGATGCTGCTGCATGGTGAGCACTTCTAACGCGCGTATATCACCTTCTTTCGCTAAGATTTGCAGCTTAATCTTACGGGCAGAGGCTAAGCCCAATTCAGAGCTGGAAACGACTGCACTTATGGCAATCAAAATAATAATAAATAGGCTGGCAGTAGCTAAGCTCATGAGGCTCTCGTAATAGGGGTCGGACTATAAAAAAGTAGGGATAAAAAAATTGGCTTGAAAAAAGAGGTGATATTTTCTAACAAGCATTAAAAAAAGCTGGGCAAGAGCACCCAGCTTCGTAAGTATTGACTCAGTAGGAGAAGCAATCTCCTTGTTAGCGCTTAATGGCAGTAGCTGTTAACCACTAGCCCTTAATCGACCATTTATTCACTAGCGGATAACGACGCTCGCGACCAAAGGCTTTACCGCTAATTTTCGTACCAATAGCCGCTTGGCGACGTTTGTATTCGCTGCCATCAACCATTTTCAAAGTCTTTAAGACCAGCTCGCTATCAAAGCCTTTGTCTACGATTTCCTGATACGCTAAGTCTTCGTCGATGTAATGGCGCAAAATCGCATCTAAAATATCGTAGTCTGGCAAGCTGTCTTGATCTTTTTGGTCAGGACGCAGCTCAGCGGATGGCGCACGAGTAATGACTCGCTCTGGAATTACTGGCGTATCTTCTAAACGATTGCGGTAATTGGCTAGCGCATAGACTTCAGATTTATAAACGTCTTTTAATACGTCAAAACCGCCTGCCATATCGCCATACAGGGTAGAGTAGCCAACCGCCATCTCAGACTTATTGCCTGTCGTAATCACTAAATGACCAAACTTATTAGATAGGGCCATCAAAATCATGCCGCGAGCACGGGCTTGAATATTCTCTTCCGTAGTGTCCGCACGAGATTTATTAAAGAGTGGCGCTAAGGTCGCGCGAATGCCTTCAACCGCATCAAAGATAGGGCAGACGGTATAAGAGACATTTAAGCGACGGGCTTGCGCTTGGGCATCTTCTAGGCTGATTTGTGACGTATATTCATACGGCATCATGACTGCATACACCTTGTCAGCACCTAGAGCGTCGACAGCGATACATAAGGTTAACGCTGAATCGATACCGCCCGATAGACCGACGATGATGCCGCCAAACCCTGAGTTATTCACATAGTCGCGTAGGCCAACGACCAGCGCTTGATACATCTCTGACTCACGGCTTAACCCCAATGGGGCTTTTTCTTGGCAGTCAAACTGCTTAGCGTTGACATCAAAAGTAGCAATCAAGGTCTGATTCAAAAAGCGTGAAGCTTCATGAGCTATGTTGCCATCTGCTTGTACGACTAAAGAGCCGCCATCAAACACGAGGTCATCTTGACCGCCAACCGCATTCACATACAGAATAGGCATTTGCTCTTCGCTGCTGCGTTTCGCCAGTAGCTCTTTACGACGCGCTTGTTTGCCCGCCTCAAAAGGAGAGGCATTCAGCGTAACAATTAAATCCGCCCCTTGGTTTTTTAGATCTCTGATAGGGGTGTCTTCCCATAAATCTTCACAGATGAGCAAACCAATAGTGATGCCTTTATAGTCGAATAGCACCTGATTGCGGCCTTTATCGAAATAACGACGCTCATCAAATACGCCATAGTTCGGTAGGTATTGCTTATGGTAAAAGCCTTTTTGTTGACCGTTGTGCAAGATAGCTGCTGAGTTAAAAGTACCATGATGGTCGACATGAGGATAGCCCACAATCATCACGATATCTTCGACATCACTAAGCGCATTTAAAGCACTTTTGACTCGGCCTGATAAGCTAGGGCGTAATAATAAATCTTCAGGCGGATAGCCCAATAGTGCCAATTCTGGAAAGACAATAACGTCAGCCCCTTGCTGGCGCGCTTCTACCGCCAATTGCCGCATCTTGTCAGCATTACCAGTGATATCACCGACCAAAAAATGCGACTGAGCTAGCGCAAAAGTGACTTTATCAGGCGAGTCGTGCTTAGCGGTAGCGCTGTTCGTGGTGTCTTTAGACATCTTTATTGTTCCTATTTCTATAATATGGGTTTTTACTACAAATTTTTCTCTTACTTGTGTCTGAAAAGACAGAATATGATGAGCTTCAAGACCGTAAGAATGACATAAAATATGGGCAAACGTTTTGGGGCAGACCTTTACGCAATTTTCCCTGGCAATTCTAACTAAAGCACTTATTGCCCAATGCTCTATTTAATTATTTTATAGCCAACGATTCGGTAAATAATGAGCTAATACCCGCAAAAATATGCTGCTAACGGCCTAACTGCAAACTCATTGTAGCCGCAACTCGCCCTAACCTTAGCGTCAATAAACGACTTAAGAGTATTAAGGAAGCAGCTTAGAGACGACAAGGACAGGTTATCGAATAATCACTAGGGCACAGCAATAGTGTTGAGTAGCAGCAAGGCAGTGATAACATC
>Ga0098068_1000982_pt1 | contig 10637 bp, 12 predicted proteins | sample 26BtaG_FD_75059 | JGI IMG/M metagenome (GOLD analysis project Ga0098068, IMG submission 75059) | Marine viral communities from Cariaco Basin, Caribbean Sea - 26B_WHOI_OMZ_CsCl | ecosystem: Environmental > Aquatic > Marine > Oceanic | place: Caribbean Sea: Cariaco Basin | collected 2014-11-09 | reverse complement strand
CTGACGACCATAGCGAGCGTGAACCACCTGATCCCATGCCGAACTCAGCAGTGAAACCGCTTAGCGCCGATGGTAGTGTGGGGTCTCCCCATGCGAGAGTAGGTCATCGTCAGGCACTTATACTGCAAAAAACCCAGCCAATAGGCTGGGTTTTTTGTTGCGCCGAAGAAAATCCCCGAACACAGTATGTTCGGGGCTTTTTGCTGTGGGCATGCTCCGTCCGGGGGGATCGGCAATAAAAAGCCGCCCGTTAGGGGCGGCTAAATAGGTTACTAAACGATTAGCGGTGGTACTGTTTCTCGCGTTCAGGCTGCCATAGAATGGCGTCTACCCGTAAACGGGTTGCCTGTTGGTTAGGCAGTGGCCAATCGATAGTATCGCCTACCTTCACACCTAAAAGACTAGCACCGATGGGGGCCATAATGGAGATGGCATCTTCGGTGTTACCGAGAGAGTGCGGGTAAACCAGTGTACGTACCATCTGCTGATTACGGGTGAGATCGGTAAACTGAATTTGGCTATTCATGCTCACAACGTTATCAGGAATCTCTTCGGGATTGACTATTTCCCCGTGACTAAGCTCATCTTGTAACAGCTCGGCCACCATTTGATCCTTTTCAGTCGCTGCATCAATCAGGCGCTGCAAGCGGTCTGCATCAAGTCGATTGATTATAAGGGGAGGTCGCTGCCCCATGATGCTCTCCTTGGCAAACGCAGTAGCAAAAGGCTGGTTGCGTCGTTATACAAATGGTATTGAATGACATAAAAAAAGCCCTCTCCATAAAGAAAGGACTGTCGAGATATCAAGCTAGTAGTGTACGACACTTCGAACGAAAAGACGACGCGCTTAGAGTGAGGTGCGCATAAAGTGCTATGATGCAGGCCGCTACGCGAGCAAGCTGTTATATCGCGTTTATGGGTTGCAGATTATGTTAGAGGTGAAAGGTGAGTGACACGGTACCCACGTCATGGCTTGTTTACTGCCGGCCAGGTTTTGAACACGATGCGTTGGCAGAGATGCAGCACCATGCGAAGCAACAGGGGGTTCCCTGTGAGCCGATGCAAGGTGAAGGCTGGGTAAGTTTAACGCGCCATGATGGCGAGGCGATAAATGATTTACACCGTCAGGCAGCCTTTAAACGGCTCATATTTGCGAGGCAAAGTTTAGCAGCGCTGCCCGCGTTGACCCTGTCTCGGGATGATCGGCTTACGGCGATTTTAGATCAGGTCAAAGCAAGCCGCTGGAGCTTTGAAGAAATTTGGCACGAAACGCCGGATACTAATGATGGCAAAGCGCTAGCCGGATTAATTAAAGCGCTGACAAAACCTCTTCAGAGTATGTTGAAAAAGCGTGGTGCATTACGGGGTAAGGCGGGGGCTCGCCGCTTGCATATTTTTTGGACAGACGGTGATCGTGTGCAGCTAGGCATGAGCTTTCCCGATAACCGCAGTGAGTTAATTAACGGAATTCGTCGCCTGCGTTTTCCATCCAGAGCACCTAGCCGTTCAACGTTGAAGCTCGAAGAAGCCTGGCACGAGTTTATCCCCCGAGGAGAGTGGGACGAGCGCCTAGCTACGCATATGCAGGCGGCTGATTTAGGCGCAGCGCCAGGTGGCTGGACATGGCAGCTTGTGCAGCGTGGTATGTATGTCTATGCCATCGATAACGGCCCAATGGACAAACAGCTCATGGCCACCGGGCAGATCGATCACCTACGTGAAGATGGCTTTACCTGGGAGCCGCCCCAGCGTTTGGACTGGCTGGTGTGTGACATCGTCGACAAGCCAGTACGGGTCTTGGCCATGGTTGAGCGCTGGCTGACGCGCAAGTGGTGCCGGGAGGCCATTTTTAACCTCAAGCTGCCGATGAAAAAGCGCTGGGATGAAGTAACTCGCTGTTTGGCAACGCTAGAAGAAGCGTTAGCGACAGCGGGCGTAGGGGCCACTATTCGTTGTCGCCACCTCTACCATGATCGGGAAGAGGTGACGGTATACGTTAGGCTGGTTCACTAACCTGGGCCGGTATCCGCCGCTGGGCTAGTAGCCTGGCTCATAAATGCGGATGGTTTCGTCTTCGGTAAGTAGCGGTAAAATACGCTGCATTGCCATGGCGCGCTCTTCACTGGCGTGCCACTCTTTCCAAGCGCGCAAGTCGCGCCATTTGGTAATCATTAAACGGCGGTCTGTGTGGCCAAGCTCAACCAAGGTTTCACCACCAACGAAGCCTCTAACGCCCAGTGACACACGCATTGCTTCGCGCGCTGCTTGTTCATATTCGTCCTCTAAACCGGGCATAATGCGCCGTTCAATGATGATTTTTATCATAGTGTCTGTTTCCTAACCGAGAGAGTCGATGACTGATAATACCGATGACCACAACGCGTTTGACGCTGAACTAGATACCACCGGGCTGTATTGCCCTGAGCCTATTATGCTGATGCATAATAAAGTCCGTGATATGACAGCAGGCCAAGTATTGAAGGTCGTGGCAACCGACCCTGCGACTACGCGCGATGTGCCAAAATTTTGTCAATTTTTAGGGCACGAGCTGATAGATAAAAATATCGCAGACGATCAGTACGTCTACTTTATCCGCTTAGCGTGATCTTGTGGAGCCAAAGCAAGGCGCTCAACGACTAAGGGTGTAGCGCCTTGCCTATTATCGCTAAGCGTGATCACTACTCGGCACTACCATCATGGCGAGTGCCTCAAGCGTGGCTGGATCCTCTTCCAGAATGCGATTAGCAATATGGCGTTGGAAGAAATAGACGGTTTGATGCCGAGAATGCGCGTCGTACAAGCACTTGTCGCCCAGTAAAATGGGGGTCATGGTGGCTTTTTGCTCGTCTGCCACCATCGCTTCTATGCTGCCATCACTATACAGCCGCCATCCGTACACAGGCTTCATGTGCCATGGCGCATTAGGGTGGTTCATGCAGAGTGCATGTGTGCCCAAAGTATCAGGAAGCTGTTGAATCAGCGTAATTTCGCTAGAAGCCTCATACTCAAAATAGCTGGCAGCGGCGTTTAGCTCATCATACTTATGGTCAGGGGGAAGCTCGAAAATTTCGTCGGTTTCAGGGTCTCGGTAGCCGACGAAGAAACCACTTTCATGGCTATCCAGCTCATGGCAGGCCGCCAGCGACTCCATCCAAGGAACAAGCCCCACAACGTTGCCATCTTCCCTAAGCCCCCAGGCAAGAATGGGCAGGCCGTAGTAGGTGTCGGGACTCGCAGCGAGCTGGTAGACCATCTCTAAGCCATCTAGCTCTGGTGCTAAACGAACTAAACACTTTCGCGCCTGCTGACGCTGACGCACGGTTTCCAGGTCGATGACCTGGGCAGAGCGAGTTGACAGGGGTGCGCCCATGGTGTCCCTCCTTGTACTGCGTGGTCACGACATTGGCAGACAGTGAACACCGCCTGCCGCTACCTTCACCAATAGCACAGCTTGAGCGCGAGGTTAAGCGTAAACATGATTTTTAATCGACATCACAGGCAGAAAATGCCGCTTTTAGTTGCTGGCGCTCCTCCAAAGCATTCTGAAATTGTAGCCAAGGTGCCTCAGGGTTACTCACTCATAGAGAGCCACGAAGTTTGATAGGCCGTAATAGCCTCAGGGGAGGAAATAGGGTGAACGTCAATTAATTGATTGACGTGGGTCAGCCACTGTTCAGACTGCTGCGCCAGGCTTGGTCGGCGCTGTTGTCACCACATCCCACCAGAGACAGGCTCGCCGAAGCGGCTAGCCACTTGCCGTAACGTTGCTTGGGAGGCATGGATTACTCCTGTTGGCTGATCGTTTTTAATCGCCAAGCTAGCAATACAGCAGCTGTGCTGAGACCAGCAATCAGCCCAATCCAGTATCCGTGTACGCCCATTGGCTCAGACACACCTCCCAAACCATAGGTTCCTAACCAGTGTCCGCCCCCTAAGCCCACAATCCAATAAGAGAGCACGGTGATGACCATGACGATGCGCGTGTCTTTATAGCCGCGTAGTGCCCCTGCCAAATTCACCTGCAGAGAATCCGACAGCTGAAAAACAACCGCTAACGCGATAATAGTTAATGCTAATGCCTGGATCTCAGTATTGGATGTGTAGAGTGAAATCACCGGAGCGGCCGTAAACCATAATAGCGTGCTGTTGATAGCCGCGACGATAATGCTAATCGTAATTCCATTCCAAGCGACTTTGCGTGCCATCGCTAAACGTTGCTGGCCCAGCGTATTACCTACTCGAACGGTCAACGCCATGCTTAACGACATGGGCAGCATAAACAGAATGGTGGTGTAACTGAGGGCGATTTGGTGCGCACCTACAGTGACTTCTCCAAAGCTGGCTATAAACAGCGCGATCAGAGTAAATAGAGTGACTTCAACAAAAATGGCGACGCCGATAGGCACACCCACCACCACAAGTTCACGAATGCCCGCCAATTGTGGCGGCGTAAGCTGCTCCCAAAGTGAAACGCTGCGGTAGGTGTTTCCGCGTCTTGTATAAAGCGCCATCGCGATGGCCATTGTCCACATCGAAATAGCGGTAGCAATACCGCAGCCAAAAGCCCCCAGCGCCGGTAGCTGTTGCAAGCTATTAGGGATGCCAGTACCCAATAGATTGACTAGGCCATCACCACCGTAAATGAGCAAATAGTTAAAGGGAATGTTAACGGTAAGGCCCACAAGGCTGATCCAGAGAGCAGGGCGAGTATGATTCATGCCATCTGAAAAGGCGCGTAACGCTTGAAAAAGCGCGATCCCAGGCATTCCAAAAGCAACGGCGCTTAGATAAGCCGCCGACTCCTGTGCAACACCAGGAGGAACGTTCATCAGTTCAAAAATAGGTGTAACGGCGACCCATAATAAACCTGCGGCAGTGATGCCTAATGCCAACGCCACCCAAAGGGCTTGATGTACGGCTGGGCGTATATCGTTATTGCGCTGGCCGCCTAATAAGTGCGCCACGATCGGCGTTAGCCCCATCAGCGTGCCGGTCATAAACAGCATCAGCGGCATCCATAAGCTTGAGCCCACTGATACGGCGGCTAAGTCCGTTGCGTTGTGTCTACCTGTCATCATGACATCGACAACGCTCATGCCCGCCTGGGCTAGCTGGGCGCCGCAAATAGGCAAGGCCAGCGCAACAAGTGTGCGAGTTTCTGGCCAATAGATGGATTTGATATCGCTAGTAAAGCCGCCCAAGGTATGGCTCCCCTTTAGCCAAGAGACCTAAGAAAGGCCGATAGAGTAGCAGGAGTCGCTGCGCTTTGCTGTCTCCTCTTTAGCTGGTTAAGCCACAGCGGGTATACTGCGCGAAATGCATGGGAAAAGTGGCAATATGGTGATTGAAGAGCAAGAGCGTTGGACCCTGGGCGATATTATGGCGCTGTTTGATGGCGTCTTTGCGGCGCATTACCAGACGCGTTTGATAAAAGGAGGCGATGAGCCGCTGTATCGACCAGCCACCGATCAAACGCCTTATCATCAGGTCATTTTTGCGCGTGGTTACTTTGCCAGTGCGCTACATGAAATCAGCCATTGGTGTATTGCGGGCAAAGAAAGGCGACTGTTAGAAGATTATGGCTATTGGTACTTGCCCGATGGCCGTAGCGCCCAAGAGCAGCAAGCATTCGAAAATGCTGAAATTGCTCCTCAGGCGCTGGAACAGCTATTCACCCAGGCCTGCGGGCGTACCTTCCACGTGAGCGTGGATAACCTAGGGGGCGAAGTAGAGGTAGATCGAGATGCCTTTGCGCAGAGAGTCGCTGCCCGGGCGCAGCGCTATTTAGCAGAAGGGTTGCCGCAACGCGCCAATGCGTTTTACTTAGCCTTGGCGCGCTACTATCAGCAGGGCGATACGTTGGAACAGGCAATAGCCGCAGGCAGAGCGCTGCTAGCAGCCACTGAAGTTAGCGCTTAATCTTTTTCATTAAGCTGTTGGTGCAACGTGAGCATCACCTTAACTTCGTGCTCTGGACGCATTGGCTCTAAGCCCAAGTCGTTAAACATCTCGCTACGTAGGCGGTGCCATTCACTAGAGCTGATCTGATCGTAAAGTACCCCTGCGGGTGCCAGCTCTACAAAAGGGTCCAGGCCGTAGGTGTCAAACAAACGCGCCAGCGCGGCCTCATCTTCGCCGTTATCGCTGGTGTATAGCGTGGCAGAGAAGTGGTCGTTCTCTAATTCACGAATCACATCTAGAGGGCTGACGCCTAGGCTCTCTAACTCCTCAATGCTGTAAGCGCCCATCACATTGCTATCTTCGGTGATCCAGCTGTCGTCCGGCTGGATCAGCGTTTGTTTGATTCGCCCGTCGGGTAACGACCACGCAATAGAGAGCGGCAAGCCATTATCTTCGCCTATTTCAATGGCAATAAATCCAGGATAGTCAGCCACGCAGTTGCTCCTTTTAAGCGTCCGCTTCAATTCGGAAAAAACGCTGGGCGGTGCGAGTGGTCGCCGCGCCAAGCTCGGTATCACTCACGTCATGCCAGCGGGCTATTTCTTTAACAATCCAGGGCAGTAGCGCTGGTTCGTGGCGGCGTCCCTTCAATTTAGCAGGCAAATTGCGGGGCAGTAGGTAAGGGCAGTCGGTTTCTACCATCAGGCGGTCTAGCGGTATATCGCGCACCATGTCGCGCAGGTGATGGCCTCTGCGCTCATCGCATATCCAGCCCGTCAAACCAATGTGCAGATCTAAATCAAGATAGCCATGCAGCGTCTCTTGGTCTGCCGTAAAGCAGTGTATAACCGCCTGGCTAATATCATTTCGCCAACTGCGCAGTATGTCTTGCATTCGCTTGCCAGCATCCCGTTCATGCAAAAACAGCGGCAGGCCGCTTTCTGCTGCCAGAGCCAACTGCGCCTCGAACGCACGCTCCTGCTGCTCTGGGGTTGAAAAGTTGCGATTAAAATCTAACCCGCACTCGCCAACCGCCACAACCTCCGGCATACGGTAAAGCTGCCGCATTTCTTGGGCGACCGTGTCATTCCACCCACTGGCATCATGGGGATGAACGCCCGCCGTTGCGTAGACCCCCGCGTACTGCTGCGCCATCTGCACGGCCTGCTTAGCATGGGCGACATCGGTGCCGGTCACGATAAGCGTCGTGACATTGGCTGCCTTGGCCCGCGCCAGCACGTCACCCAGGTCGCGCTGAAAACTTTCGTGGGTCAAATTCGCGCCAATATCCACTAAAGGCGTCGAAGGGCGAAATTGCAGTGCTTCGGGTAAAAACGTATCGGCCTCAGTGCTTGCCAAACTGTATTCCTCCGCCATGTGTCATTAACGCTATTGTAACGCTGGCGGCCCACAACCACTAATGCTCCTACCGTTCACACACAGTACGAATGGCACGAATTGCAAAAAAACTGGCTTGTTAGGTAAACAGAAACCGAGTGTTTACTTTTACTATGCAGGTGGTTCATCGCATAAATGCACAGTAAATACTGGCTTAATAACAACAATAGACAGGTATATATCATGCAGCTATCACGTCGCTTCGCAATGACAGCACTATCAGCAGCGGTACTTACGGCAGTCTACGCGCCTCAAGTAACGGCCAATGAGGGCATCTCTGATAATGAGATTCGGATTGGCTATTTGGCTGATATGTCAGGCGTTTACCGTGACCCCATCGGCCCGCTTGGCGAGGATGCCATTCATATGGCGATAGAAGATGTTGGCGGTAGCGTGCAGGGTGCCAATATCGTTGTTTTTAGTGCCGATGACCGAAATAGTCCCGATGTTGGCTCTAGCGTCGTACGTGAATGGATCGATGAGCGCAACGTCGACATGGTCACAGGTTTAGTGGCGTCATCGGTCACATTAGCGGCAGTAAGTTTGTTGCAAGAGGCCGATAAGCTGGGCCTAGTGAATGGCGCGGTTTCATCCGGTGTTACCAATGAGCACTGCTCGCCTAATCATATCCACTGGGTTTACGACACCTGGGCAATGTCCAATGGTACCGCCAAAGCGATTACGCAAGAGGGCTATAAAAACTGGTACCTACTCAGCGCTGACTACTCGTTTGGGCATGCGCTAGAAGCGGACGTTGAACGTATAGTGACTGAAAATGGCGGAACCATTGTAGGCCGCGCTCGCCATCCATTCCCCAATAACGATTTCTCATCGTTCATGTTACAAGCGCAAGCCTCTGGCGCAGATGTCATTGCCTTAAACAATGCCGGTGGCGACACCATTAACGCGGTACAAACAGCGGGTGAGTTTGGTATTACCCAGGCCGGCCAGGTGCTGGCAGGTATGGTGCTGTTTAGTACCGATATCCGCAGTATTGGTCTTGAGAATGCGCAAGGGCTGCAGTTTACCAAGGCGTGGTATTACGACCTTAACGAAGAGACGCGGGCCTGGGCAGAACGTTTTCGTGAGCGCACAGGCAGCATGCCGACCATGGTTCACGCCGGGATTTATTCCAGCACGCGCCACTATCTAGAGGCCATTGCAGCGGTGGGTACCGACGATACACAGACGGTGCGCCAGCAGATGGCCGATACGCCGATTAACGATATTTTTGCCAAAAATGGCTATATCCGTGAAGACGGCCGTATGGTGCATGATATGTATCTCGTCGAAGTGAAAACGCCAGAAGAGTCGGCCGATGCAGACGACCTTTTCCGCGTCGTGCGCACTATCCCAGCAGAGGAAGCGTTCCGGCCGCTGTCTGAAAGTGTCTGCCCACTGGTAACGGGTTAATTCATCGCTGAAGCCTTTTAGACCATAACAACAAGGACTTAGCATGACGCTTACCAACTCAATCCACCGTAATACCATTGGCGCTGCGCTTAACCGCAGCGCTCGCAAATACCCCCAGCAGCTTGCGCTTCGCTTTGCTGACCGTTCATGGAGCTATCAAGCCCTTAACGTGGCCGCTAACCAAGTGGCTAACGCTCTTTTAGAGGCGGGGCTTGTCCCGGGAGACCGACTAGCGGTATACGGAAAAAACTCAGATGCCTATGTGATTGCCTGGCTGGCAGCGGTTAAGGCTGGGCTGGTGCATGTCCCGGTCAACTTTGCCCTGAGCAGTGAAGAGCTTGGCTACATTTTGCAGCAATCAGGCACTAAGGGAGTACTGAGTGATGCCTCACTTGCTGACAAAGTGCGCGAGGCCACTCAGGCAATCACGCTGACGGTGAATGGCACCTTGCATGCTGTGGAGCCTGGCGGCTTCGACGTATTAGCCAGCGTCGGGTCGTCCCACTCAAGTAATGAGCCCGACGTGGCGCTAGAGGGGAGTAGCCTTGCCCAGCTGCTCTACACCTCGGGTACGACCGCCGCGCCCAAGGCCGCGATGATGAGCCATCAGGCGTTAATGGCAGAGTATATGGCGTGCATGGTAGAGCTGGATATTAAAGGCAGTGAGGCGATGTTGGCCGCGTTGCCGCTTTACCACTCGGCACAAATGCACGTGTTTTTGATGCCCGCGTTACTGCTTGGTGCCCCGGTTATTCTCCTGGAAGCGCCAATGCCAGACAGCTGCTTAGCCGCCATTGCTCAGCACCAGATTACCTCATTTTTTGCACCGCCGACGGTATGGATTAGCCTCTTACGCCATCCCCAGTTCGGCCAGCACGACCTCTCTACCCTGCAAAAAGCCTATTACGGTGCCTCTATTATGCCGGTACCTGTACTGGAAGAGATGCAGCAGCGCTTTCCTGGCGTGGGCTTATACAACTGCTACGGCCAGAGCGAAATAGCCCCATTAGCGACTGTTTTACGACCTGAAGAGCATGCGGAGCGCCCGGCATCGGCGGGCCGCCCGATCCTTACGGTAGAAACGCGCATCGTCGATTTAGAAGGGAACGACGTTGCCCCTGGTGAACATGGTGAAATTGTGCATCGCTCGCCGCAGCTAATGGTGGGTTACTGGGATAAGCCCGCGATGACCGCTGAAGCGTTTCAAGGCGGCTGGTTTCACTCAGGAGATGTCGGCTATATCGACGAGGCGGGTTACCTATATATCGTAGATCGTATTAAAGACGTCATTAATACCGGCGGTGTGTTGGTGGCTAGCCGAGAAGTGGAAGAGGCACTCTTTAAGCACGCGGCGATTGCTGAGGTCGCCGTGATAGGCCTTCCCGATGAGAAGTGGATTGAAGCGATTACGGCAGTGGTGGTGCTGAAAGAGGGGCAGGAGGCGAGCGAGCAGGAACTGATTCATCACACCAAAAGCATTGTGGCGCCCTATAAAGTGCCTAAACGGATTGTCTTTACTGACGCGCTCCCGAAAAGCACGGCAGGGAAAATTTTAAAGCGCCACCTGCGCCAAGAGTTTAAGGAGTCATGATGGACGAGCAGACACACGCGCTTTTTCACACCATGATTACCCGCTGCTTAGCACAGGAAGTGGCACCGTTTTACCCGCAGTGGGAAGACGCAGGAGAAATACCACGCTCTTTATGGAAGGCGCTGGGCGCCGCTGGGCTGTTAGGCATTGATTTAGACGAAGCGTATGGCGGTTCGGCGGCCGATATTGCGGTGACTCAGCTGGCACTAGAGGAGATGTCTCGCCAAGGTTTTGGTGGCCTTGCCAGTGCCTACAACATTCACGCCAATATCGTTATGCCCTATGTGCAGAACTTGGGGTCGCCTGAACAGAAAGAGACATGGCTACCGCGCAT
>Ga0098068_1000973_pt1 | contig 10697 bp, 7 predicted proteins | sample 26BtaG_FD_75059 | JGI IMG/M metagenome (GOLD analysis project Ga0098068, IMG submission 75059) | Marine viral communities from Cariaco Basin, Caribbean Sea - 26B_WHOI_OMZ_CsCl | ecosystem: Environmental > Aquatic > Marine > Oceanic | place: Caribbean Sea: Cariaco Basin | collected 2014-11-09 | reverse complement strand
CAGCCGCACTCAGTCCAGCGGTGGCTACAGCCGCTTTAAGCTCCGCTGCTGTAAAGGTTTTGGTGACGACTGGCGCATCAATTAACGTAGCCTCACTAATTTTTTCGGGCTCATCAACGGCAAATATATTGTCATTATCATCGCCACAACCCGCCAGTACTAAGCTGGAGCAGATAGCTAAGCTGGTCAGGGTAAAGGTTTTACTTAAACGGATATGTTGGGTCAGCGCGCTCAGAAGGTGCGCGGAATTAGTCTTAGACATCGCAGTTTACATCCTTGTATAAATAAGCTATCCATCATGGTTGCTAAGGTTTAGCCTAGCGCTATTTTAGGACTAGCGCTAAGTAATAGCTTAGAATTATTATTGCTAAATTCTTACGCCATATTAATATCTTAGCATGGTTGTAAAGCAATTCTTACCGTTTCTTTGAGGAGTTAATGTAGAGCACTGCAACCCTAATTTACCCACAATGAAAAGAGCCAACCTAAGCTGACTCCTTAGCAAATTTAAATTAATTCGTCAAAGCTAGCCAAGGGTACGATTAACGGTATTGCGCAAAAAAGGCATTGGCGGCCTGCAAGCAATAAGGATCTACGCCGGTATGATAGGTAATAGACTCGACTACGGCTGTGGTTTTGGCTTGTTCAGCTCGTTTTTCAGCGGTGGCTTCGTCTAGCCCCTCGGCGCGTGCTTGTTCGTAAGTTGCCGTCCAGATAGCGGCTAATTTAGCCTCCAACTGGCTACTAAACCCCTGCTGTAATTCAGTGGCAACCTTATGCATTGGCGTATCAATAAGCGTAGGTAAGGTACTGATATAGGGTAATTTACCGGTAGCTGCACGGGCGGCTTGGTTGGTAATATCCACATCTAACATAGCAAAATCAACCGCGCTATTATTCTGCCAAATCAGCGCTTGCGCATAAGTATTTACCCCAAAAGTGACGCTAGGATCTTGATTGCCCGCACATAATAATACCGGTGCTTTGGGTGCATAATCGCGTAAATCATTGTCTATAAAAGCTTGGCGGATAGGTAAATCGGTCTGCGTAGGGACAGGGCCATTAGGTGCTTTAAAATCAGGATAAATACCATCGGGGTTCACCGCCATATCGTCGACATATTTAGCTCTAAATGCGGTATTAAATAGATAATTATCGGCTCCAAAGCCAAAGTCATAAGCAGGGCTGGGTGGGGAGATATCTTTGAGAGAGTCATAACCCACGGGGCACTCTTCAAACAATTGGGTAAAAGGTAGTTTGCCGTTGAAATAAATACTGGGAACAGATTCAGTGGTCGGAAATAGCGTTGGCGCAGTAGCTGCGTATTGCTCAGCGTACACCCCATCGAGCAGATTGCCATATTCGGCCACATAGCTGCTCGTCAGCATAGGCAAAAATAAAGTGCCGCCAAAGATAACATTGCCCGACATTAAAGAGTCAGCAAACGCAGTTACCGCATAGGGTCCCGAGCCAGGACTCACGGCGGTTGGGGTCATGCCTATGTCATCGAGCGCCTTGGCGGTCGCCATCGTCACATAGCCCCCTTGCGAATAACCGGTTAAAAACAGCTTGTCGTTATAAGTGACGGTAGAGGTTGGCGTGCTGTCTTTTTTTGGCATCTGGCTATTGATTTGCTCGATAGCAAGTTTACCGGCTTGGAGGCTATCTAGCATCTGCTGGCCTTGCTGCGCGGTAATATAAGGCGCATAAGAAAGGTCAGAGTTATCATAGCCTGGATAGTTGGGCGCTATCAAAATGTCACCTTGACCCGCATAGCTGGCGGCGACCACTAAAGCCTTATCATAAGCGGGATTATCAGGGTCATTGAGTGCAGCTAAATTGTAGCTTTTTTCGGCTGCAGTGCCATGGGCATAGAGGGTGATAGGCCGCTCGCCTTGACAGGTAGAATCTTCCCCATGGGGCAAGATAACTGCCCCGGTTGCGTTGGTCGCTTCGCCTTGTAAGCCAGTGGTGGTATGGTTTATATACTGAACGGTGATACCGCAGAGTGGGTCAACGGCTACGAGGTTGGCTAAATCGGCAGCGACTAGGGCGGCTTTCAGCTCAGTAGCGCTAAAATTTTGCGTGATAACTGGGTCATCTATTAGCGTCGCCGCACTCATTTTAGGTGAAGTCTCTGAGATATCCTTATCATCGCTATCATGAAAGCAGCCGCTTAATATAAAACTGGCCCCGACCATTACCCCCGTTAGAGTCAAGCGTATGCAAAAAAGTAGTCTGGTTAAGGATAAGGTAAAAGGTTTTTTGGCGGCACCATAGTTAAGAGCAGCTAGGGCAGGGGCTTGAGCTTGGCGTAATAAAGGTGTAGGTTGCGGAATAATTTTCATAGCGGACATCCTTGTCATAAGATTGAATGGTCGCGCTAATTCAAAGTATCGCCCTAATCCTTAAGCTATTACTTTCTATTACCATAAATAAAAGGGCGCTTACTCTATACGGTATAGCGCCCTTTATCTTAACATAACTGTTTATTTAATTTTTATTAACTATTAAATTATACTAATTAGCTGTATTTCTGCTCGCGTCGGGTTGAATCACAATAGGCAGAGTCAGACCTTTGGCAAAATCGTCTGCAAAAACATAGTCGTGGCGGCTAGGCGCAATTTCAGGGGTAGTATGCACAATCATCTGAATGTCCTTGCCATCGGTCAACTCATGGGAGACATAGCGGGTGCCCAATTGATCCAGTACTTGCGTCAACGCTTCATTACTGGCCATACCAATAGTGAGATTATGCTGCGCAGTTTGGGCATCAACTTTGAAAAAACTCATATAAGCCGTGACTTGTTTACTATCGGCAGCAAAAGGATACTGAAACTTATCTGCCGCTACAGGAGCGGTGCCATTAGCAATTTCTGACCAATCGATTTCATAAGGTTTCTCTAAGGTACCTGGGTTAATCTCGTGGTCGTTTTCTGCACCAGCCGCCATATCATTATCAAGCTCAGCATGGGGAGATTCACTAGCAGCAGCTTTATCTGCTTGCTCAGTACTGGCAACGTCTGTTGCGTCAGCTTGAGTTGCCTCTTGTTGGGTAGTATCAGCATCTTGGCAACCTGCTAGCAGACCAACACTGAGCAATAGCACCGTACTCAGCATCAGACGGGCGGACTGACGGGGGCGAAAAATAGAGACAAAAGAGAAATTTTTCAAAAGGATCACCTAATTGAGTCTGCTAACCGAGCAAAGTATGTTGTGATTTGCTTGAAGAGTATAGCATCAGAGACTATAGCGAAAAATATAACAAAAAGTACAGCGGAAAAAATGGCGAAAAAGTTACGCCCTCTGTTTAGTCCTCTATGGTAGCGCACTTTAGGCTAAGGACAAAAAAATGCCCTGTAATATATTTGTGAGCCCCATAAAAAAACAGCTACCCTAGGGCCGCTGTTTTTGGTCAATGCTATCTAAACTTAAAAACTAGAGCGCCTTAAAGCTTTTTGCAGGTGGCTTTATATTCGTCGCCATTGGCCCAATCCACGGCAAACATAGCTTCTTCACCTTTAGTGTGCCATGACAAAGTAGATTCTGGGTTGGCATCATTGACATAACGCACGCCTGAGGCAGCAGGTTTTTCATTGAGCAGCACCGACTGTTGATTAAACTTCAAGGCAGGCAAAGTCACGTTGAGCATAACTTGTTGCTTATTCACCGATTGCTTGGCCAAGATTACACCCGCGTCACCACAAGTATAACGCTCAGGTGCCATACGGTCATAGGCCAGCTGAGTTAATTGTTCAGCAGGTTTAGGCGTAACTGTCGGTGCCGTTGGGCTAGTAGCACAAGCGCTTAATAAGGCAAAAGCAGGGACGGCCATAGCAAGTTTAGTTAGGGTTTTCATAAGGGTTGCCTCAATTTACTGGGATTAGTTGTAATCGTTGTTCGGTTAATTAATTAGCAATAGCTCAGGTTAGCTTATAAGCTTATATGGTGCTCATGATACCTAAGCCTCTTAAGAATAATGTTAGTAATTGTGAGGAATATGTTAGGTCGAGTAACTCGTTAATATATTGATTTTATTATAAAAATAATAATGAACAACTGGTGGTTCTTATCTTGCGATTGCTTAAAAAAACTATAATATGGCAGCGCTAGCGATAGCTAGAGGAAGGCTAGTTTTTGTATAAAAAAACCCCGCTAACGGATAGCAGGGTTAATTTTTATTTTTTTATTAAAGAGGAAAGCATACGAGGCTAATCACACTCTTTTACTATCTCAACTAGCTCATTTTTCTAGGAGGTAAGCCCGTGTGCTGAGTCTGAAAATTGCCTTTTTTCACTTTTGGTTTGTTCATAGTCTCGCCATTGTTGCGTGTCGACTTTGCATTAGACTGATCGCGACGTTTGGCAGAGTCAGTGCCCACGCGGCTGTTCTTTTTACGCGCTGATTGATAGCTGTCTTGACTGTCTTTACCCTCTAAGCGAGAGTTAAATGGCGGTATCAAGCAATGGCGCGCCGTACCGATTAGATCCTCACGGCCCATACGTTTTAGTGCAGCCCGTAGCAGGCCCCAGTTTTTAGGATCGTGGTAGCGCAAGAAGGCTTTATGCAACTTACGCTGCTTACCCGATTTGACGATATCCACATTTTCAGCAGCACGAGTCACCTTATGCAAAGGGTCTTTGTGCGTGTGATACATCGTGGTCGCCGTCGCCATCGGACTTGGATAGAAAGCTTGGACTTGATCCGCACGATAGCTGTTGCGCTTGAGCCAGATTGCCAAATTCATCATATCTTCGTCAGTAGTACCGGGGTGCGCTGCGATGAAGTACGGAATCAAATACTGCTCTTTACCGGCTTCCTGATTGAACTGCTCAAACATGGCTTTAAAGGCATCGTACGAGCCCATGCCCGGTTTCATCATTTTATTTAAAACGTTAGACTCGGAATGCTCAGGCGCAATTTTGAGATAACCACCGACGTGATGGGTGACCAACTCTTTGACGTACTCAGGGTCTTTGACGGCCAAGTCATAGCGCAGTCCTGAGGCAATCAGAATCTTTTTCACGCCCGTGATACTACGGGCTTTACGATAGAGCTGGGTCAGATTGCTGTGGTCGGTGAGCAAGTTGTCACAAACATCGGGATAGACACAAGAAGGCTTACGGCAGTTTTTCTCAATCGTCTCATCTTTACAATGCAGGCGATACATATTAGCCGTCGGGCCACCTAAGTCAGAGATTACGCCAGTAAAGTTAGGAGCGGTATCACGGATAGCCTCGACTTCACGCAGAATAGACTCTTCTGAGCGATTCTGAATGATACGACCTTCGTGCTCTGTGATCGAGCAGAACGTACAGCCCCCAAAACAGCCACGCATGATATTCACTGAGAATTTAATCATATCAAAAGCAGGAATCTGCGCTTTACCATAGCTCGGATGAGGCAAGCGCGCGTACGGCAAGTCAAAGATATAATCCATCTCTTCTGTAGACAGCGGTAGTGGCGGTGGGTTTAACCATACATCGATATCCGTTCTTGAATTGCCACCACCCGTACCATGACGCTGGACCAAGGCACGGGCATTACCAGGGTTGGTCTCAGTATGTAGGATACGGCTGGCATGCGCATAGAGAACAGGATCAGACTTCACATGCTCGTAATCTGGCAAGCGAATCACCGTCTTTTCCCGCGGCGGTAGTTTTAGCTTATGTTTACGGGCAGTCAGTGGCTTTTCAGCCTCTGCTTTAGAAGCTGGTACCATTAACTTGACCACTTGCACGTCATCATTAACTTGATCGGCATTGATGACTTTGTCAGTCACAGGTTCAGCGACAAAGCCTTTATATTGACGTTCCATGGCGGATAAGCCGGGTTGCTCGTCTTTGTCTTTTTCAATTGCGCAGCTGTCTACATCTTCCATCATCACATACGGGTTGATAATGGGGTCGACACGGCCAACCGTATCGACATCGTTGCTGGCCACTTCAATCATATCGGCTTGCCAATGACGGCGTGAGGGCGTCAATAAATAGGCCGTACCGCGTAGGCTGCTCATCTGCTCAAAGGTATAGCCTTTTGATAATCCATGCACCACATCGACAATAGCGCGCTCTGCATTACCGTACAGCAGCACGTCAGCGCGACTGTCTAGCAAGATACTGCGACGCACTTTATCGGACCAATAGTCGTAATGCGCGATACGGCGCAAGCTGCCCTCGATACCGCCCAAGATAATAGGCACATCAGAGAAAGCTTCGCGGCAACGTTGGCTATAAACGATAGCGGCGCGATCCGGACGTTTATCCGCCACGTTGCCTGGTGAGTAAGCATCATCACTGCGGATACGACGATCGGCAGTATAGCGGTTGATCATGCTGTCCATGTTGCCCGCGGTCACGCCATAAGCATAGACGGGTTTGCCCAAAGCCATAAAGGCGTCTTTGCTGGTCCAATCCGGCTGCGCAATGATACCGACGCGAAAACCCTGTGACTCTAAAAGACGCCCAATAATGGCCATACCAAAGCTAGGATGGTCGACATAAGCGTCGCCGGTCACGATGATGACATCGCAGGAATCCCAGCCTAATGCATCCATCTCTTCGCGAGTGGTGGGCAAAAATGGCGCAGGCTCATAGCAACTGGCCCAATGCTTATCGTAGTCATATAAAGGAGTAACGCCATTTTTAAAGGCGGTGCGAGCGATGGTATCGGCAGACATGGGGGTAACCTGTGAGTGGCAATAATTGGATAGCGCGTGCATACCGGTTAAGCGCAGACGTCATAATAGTAGGCAAGCGCAAACAAGTCGCTGTACGCTAAGGAGCTGATTATGTCGCGAGGGCTGAGCGGGTAAACAGACAATAAGAAATGGGTGGCTTAATAGCGGTAGGTGTAATCTTGCTCATTTTATCATGAATATAGCTCAGGATGGCAAAGGTTTATAGTCTCGGTTACATTTGCAGCAGTCAAAGTCACGGCTAGTTTAAATAAATTTAGGTGCAAATAACGTTGGCGATACTTTTTATAACACGCTGCCTATTTTTGCTAACCAAGCCGCTATTTTACCTCAGCTTAGTAGCCTTTATACTAGCCGCGCAACTACAGTGATGTTAGCCCTAAGCTGTCATGGCATAGCTTTTGCCCTACTATTATAAGCCACTAGTGGCATCAGCGTACTGTTAATAATAAACAGATAGTTAGTGTTTATTAATTAACTAATGACTGCAGTGCTAATAATCCAAGCAGTTGATATACAGTAGGTATTAGTTGAGTAATGCTAATTATTTGTTCTGTATGAAAAAATATATGTCTTAAGTTTTTCGTTTATAGCGCCCGGTAATTTTTAACCGAATCTTTCTATAAATTAAGCTACCTTAATTAACCGACAACTATCTATTAATTAGCTAGTAATTAGCGAGAGAAGGGTGTTAAATAGGGGCAATAACAGGCTAAATACACCTTAAAAATCAGTATTTTGCACTAATAAAGTGACTTTCATCCCTAACCTTTAATCAATATGGGGCAGGAGTGCACTTTTTTAGTGCGTCTGTGAGGCAGTAAGGGTTATTTATAGGCAGCGATGCCATAGCAAATAGAATGATCGTAGGTGAGCTAGTGGTTTGAATTCCAACGCAGAGGACTTGACGCATTAGTACGTCCCTGTGATAAAAGTTTTAGAAGGTAGGAAATTAATGAAAAACAGTGAAACAACCATTCAAACCAAACCCTTAACTGCTGAAGACTATCCCAGTTGGCTAGCGTTATGGCAGCGTTATTTGACGTTTTATGAGACCAGCCTACCCATGACTACCATCGATTTTACTTGGCATCGATTGTTGGATAATGAGTTTCATATCTATGGCTTTGGCGCTTGGCAGCAGGACGGGCAAGCCGATCCAGTGTTAGTGGGGTTCACTCACGTGGTGCTGCACCCCAACACTTGGGATACGACTTATTGTTGTTATTTGGAAGATTTATTTGTCAGCGAATCCGCACGTGGGCAGGGAGTCGGCCGTATATTAATAGAGCAAGTGTATGACTTTGCGACTTTGAATGAGTGCAACCGCGTCTACTGGACCACGCAAGAGGGCAATAAAACCGCGTGTCTGTTATACGACACGATGGCCACCAAAACCGATATGGTGCAATACCGTAAAAACCTATAACGATACCGGCTGCATGGCTACTATTAAGATTAAGAGAGGTAACAGAGTCACTTGTTGCCTTTTTTTATGTCTAAATTTTATGCCTAATTCTATGTCTGGTTTTATGCCTAATAATCCGTTGTTGCTTATTGCTGCACTGAGCTAATTAATCCAAGAAAATTTTAGTGCCGCTCTTAGTAAAGTTCATCACAAACTGACTTTTAAAATTGCGCACATTATTCTCATAAGTGAGCATATCGCGGGTAAATTGATGATAGTCGCTCATATTTTTCGCATTGATTACTAACATAAAATCAAAATCTCCAGATACCTCATAGCAACTCATTACCTGCGACTGCTCATGCATTAGCCGCTCAAAACGATGCTGCATAGAATTATTTGAGCGCTCCATCTCTATCATCACAAAAGCGGTTAGGCCGTAGCCCACTTTATTAGGATCAACGATAGCGACTTGCTTAGTGATGACCCCAGACTCTATTAATTGCTGTACGCGGCGTTGAGCAGTAGCGACTGAGACGTGGACGTGCTCAGCAATCGTTTTTAGCGGTAGTGTGGCATCATCTTGCAGCAAGTTTAAGATGGCTTTATCGGTAGCATCTAACGGGTAGCTCATTAGGGGTCCTTATCTTTTAGATAATCTCAATGTGTTATGAATTGGCGATTATTATCATAATAATTTTAATAAATGATAAAAATTTAGTATATAAATAATTTTATGATAAATAAAACCATTATCTATAGTAATTAGATAAATTTTATCATGAGTAGGGCGTAAAATATGGCCTATCGTTTACTACTAATATTCAACCTTTAATATTCAGCATTGGTATTTAACACTGATAATGTCATATTGCCCTTAATAATTAGAGAGACTCATGACCACCCAAGCTACCGCGAACCTTCCTATAAATAGTTTTATTGATAAATTACCGTTGCCTGCTTTTTTTCGGGAAGGGGATGCTGCTCAGCGTAATTTATTGCTAGGGATTGGCTTGGCCGTATTGTCAAACGTGTTATTCGGGGTACTCTATGTGTATAGCAGTTGGCTTGCCCCCTTATCCGGCACGCAAGTTTTTGTCTGGCGGATGCTCGCTATGTGGGTAGCCCTAGTAGGGTTTTTGCTATTTTCTGGACGTATGGCGACCAGTTTAGCGGTCTTGAGCAACCTTAAGACGGTTAAGCAATGGGCCTGGTTATTAATACCGACGCCCATTTTTGCCAGTCAATTCTGGTTATTTATGTGGGCACCGGTGAATGGCCAAGGCGTGCAGACCGCTATGGGCTACTTCTTATTTCCTTTGATGATGGTCATTTTTGGCTGTGTACTCTTTGGTGAGAAACTTTCCAAGTTACAGTGGTTAGCGGTAGCTTTAGCGGTTCTTGGGGTGGGGAGTGAGCTGATTCGTACGCAGAGCTTATCTTGGGCGACTTTATGGGTATGTTTGACCTATCCTATTTATTACATTATGCGCCGTAAGCAAGGTATCTCGGCGATGACCGGGCTATTGGTCGATTTGACAGTTTTAGCGCCATTTGCCATTGGTTATCTAGTCTTTATCGCGCCCACCACTTTAACGATGGTGACCAGTTCGGCTTATATGATCGCTATGGTTATTGGGTTGGGCATTATGAGTGCTTTAGCGATGCAGAGTAATGTTGAGGCCAGCCAAAAGCTACCTGTTAACGTCTTTGGCATGCTCAGTTATCTCGAGCCTGCGCTGTTATTTATGCTAGCCATTACAGTGTTAGGCAACCCGTTTGAGCAAGAAATGTTACTCAGTTATGGGCTTATCTGGTCAGGCATTGCTTGCTTGATTTGGCACGGGGTGAAGACTTTAAAACACAATAAGGCTCAACGGGATAGTAATAAAGCTGAGCAGATTGATGCGAAGGTAACGGTGAGTTAATAGCTTATAGCTTATAGCTTATAGCTTATAGCTTATAGCTTATGGCAATCCGCTAGGTCAAAGCAGTCAGCCTTAATAAAACAACAGATACCTCCAGACTAAACCCACCATTTAGCCGATTGCTAAAACCAAAAAAGCCCTGCAATGATGCAAGGCTTTTTTATTTTTAGGGTATAGGGCTTTATATTAAATGACAATTTATGTTTAAGCTTAGCCTAGTCTAAATGCTGCTTAAAGCCACGCTGTTTATCGCGTTCCCAATCTCTGTCTTTTAGGGTTTTACGCTTATCGTGCATTTTCTTACCTTGAGCTAATGCGATCTGACACTTCACCATCGAACGCTTCCAATAGCAAGATAACGGCACGCAAGCGAAGCCTTTTTGATTCACGGCGCCGTATAATTTATCGATTTCACGACGATTCAATAACAACTTTTTGGTACGAATAGAGTCGGGGTCGACGTGGGTAGAGCTGGATAATAGCGGCTGAATATGGGCACCGAATAAAAACGCTTCACCATTGCGAAAGATCACGTAGGCTTCGGTAATACTCATTTTGCCGGCACGTACGGCTTTAACTTCCCAACCTTCTAATACCAGACCGGCTTCAAAAGTCTCTTCAATGAAATATTCATGACGGGCTTTTTTATTGGCACAGATTTGGT
>Ga0098068_1000965_pt1 | contig 10745 bp, 10 predicted proteins | sample 26BtaG_FD_75059 | JGI IMG/M metagenome (GOLD analysis project Ga0098068, IMG submission 75059) | Marine viral communities from Cariaco Basin, Caribbean Sea - 26B_WHOI_OMZ_CsCl | ecosystem: Environmental > Aquatic > Marine > Oceanic | place: Caribbean Sea: Cariaco Basin | collected 2014-11-09 | reverse complement strand
GCGTATTGATATGAGTTGGATAAGTGCTCGTAGTCAGCATCCAAAAGCCGACATACAAGCTCAAGACGCTTTTAAAAAAACTTTATAGCACAGGTTAAGGCGTCACTGCCTACTGATGTGAGCCTAGATCAAGTGGACATCTGGTTTCAAGATGAAACTCGAATAGGACAACAAGGCTCATTGACCAGAGTTTGGCATTACCGCGGTGGGCGACCTCGACTGATCAAGCAGCAACAGTTTCATTCCGCTTATCTGTTTGGTGCCTTTTGTCCAGCGACAAAGAAGGCGGTCGGCTTAGTACTGCCTTCAGTCAATAAACACACCATGTTATTGCATATGCAAGAGATTAGTAAAGCCGTTCCAAAAGGACGCCATGCAGTAGTAGTGATGGATGGGGCATTATGGCATCAACCAAGCTTGAATCAGGATAATGTCACTATGCTTAAACTACCGCCTTATTCACCTGAGCTGAATCCCTCTGAGAGAGTATGGCAGTACCTTAAGCAAAATGAGTTATCCAATCGTTGTTATGACAGTTATGAGGCTATTGTCGATGCCGCTTGCCTTGCTTGGAATAATCTGCTTAAACAGCCACAAAGAATTCGGTCGTTAACTGCTCGTGCTTGGGCGCAACTTTAATTGTTGGGTTTGGTGTTAGTTTACTCTTTCTCATAGTGCTATCCTAAATAATTTTACTTATCTAGGACAGCCCCTAAAATTTAGTCTCAAAGCTTTTAAAAAGCTCTCAATTCATCAATAATTAACGTTAATGAATACGGTATCAGAATACTCGTCAGGCTTATAATCAGCACTTGGTACAGTCACATAAACAGCCTTAGTTTGAGAAGTCCCTGTGCCCGTATCAGCTACGCCATTCCCTATATCGGCAATAGTAGTCCTATTGCCCCAAACAGTGCCGTTAAGCCCAGGTTGTGAACGTAATTGATAGGGAACCTTATCCGTATTATTACTATTTTTACTAGTCATAACACCTGAACCGTCCAAGTCATTATTAGATGGGGATAAGCCAATAGTATAAGGTGCTTGATTTGTGCAAATCACGTTGATAGCGCTGCTGTTTTCACCTTGAATATCCGTCTTGTTAGCAGAGTACGTGCCTAGATCGATATCAGAGGTAGAGGTAATCACACAGCTTGATGCGACAGTCGCCTTAACCATAAATGGGAACCGCTGATTTTGCTGGCTAACTCCCGAACAATCAGACGATGTGGATAGTAGGCGATCTTCAGCAGTTAAAGCCGTATGACCAGCATCAAAGTTAAGAACATATTCACCAGGCGTGGCAAAGGTATTCCCATTAACGGGTAGTAGCTTTACAGTAATAGGAACACTACCTGAAAAAGTGCCACCCCCGCTTGTCTCGCGGTGGCCTGTATTGAACTCTGTGCCGCCCACACTACGTGAGCCCCAAAGCTCATTTCCTGGCAATGTCATGGTGAATGCCAGTTCTTTTGAGCTATCGTTAGTATTTTTCATATAACGAGGTGGAAACGTAGGTCTATTATAGTCGCCACTATCGGCTGCTAGGCAAACTGATATATATCGTGAAGTTATTTGTCTATTAGTACAGGTATAGTTTAAATTGGCGGTAATACTAGCCGTTTTAGCATTAGTGGGAGTAATCTTGCCTAAGTTAATTATTCCAGTAGAGTTTACATTTGCCGTACAGCTGGGCTCAGCTGCTTGCGTATTGCCTATAGATAGCCAAAATGCACCCAACAATAAGACTGGACTATAATACCAACGAAAAACGTTCATTACTGCTTTACCTTTTGACAAATAATAGGACCAATCAACGGTATATCGTCCCCTTGTTTATGATAATCAAAGCTGGCCGTACATGTCCCATCAGGAGTGACCACCTCCAATACATTTTGCTCTTCTAATGCCTCCAAGTAGACCTCGCCATCAAACCCAACGACTGCTGATGGCGCACCTTTCTTATGAGATAGCTTTACTTGACTGCCTAACGGTATGGGCTGCCGATCACCATCTATGAGAATAACAGAAGCAGAACGCGCTGGCGTGATATTAAATGCCACCAACGTACCGGCGCGATCAGTAGGTGTAGCTTCAACGCTCACTTCTTCAATGCGCAAGTCAGCGGGTAAATCCATGGGGTCAATAGACACTTTGTTTGCTTGATAAGCATTTAGTGGCGTCACTAATAATAGACCGCGTTTGTTGGTAGTACCGATGCGATTATTCTGTAGTAGCACTGGCACATCAGCAATACCATCAGTGGACACCACCGCAAAGCTATTGTTGATTTGACGCGAAGGGAATAGCCCGCCTCCCATCATGACTAGCGACCCTGAACCACTAGCAAAGGTGGAGTAGTTATCGTTATTACTGCTCACGCCCGCTCGCACTTCTCCGTATGGACTAAGATAATTTAATTCAGCCAACCCGTTTGTGCTGCTATTATCGCCAGTATTATGCTGTGCTTGTGCCCGCCATCCTATACCGCCCGCACTTGGCGTAGATCGTGCGACATCAACCGCAAAGGCATTGCGATTTTTAGTGTTTTGCACACTACTATTAACGTATATATCTTTATCTAGCGAAAATGAAGCCCCAAGGAAAACACTGTTATTATCAGAGTCATTAATGTCTTGATTGACATTTAAGTTTAATCTCAAGTTTCTTCCAAAAGATTTACTCCAATAAGCACTAGCAAACTTTGTAGTCTCTTCATTTTCATAACTAACCTGGTTATAACTTAATCCGAAACTACCAAGAGATTGACTGTTATAGCCGGTAGAGAATTGTTCACTACGGCGGGCAGGAGCATTGCCGTATTTCGTGGCTACGTCACGATACTCGCCATGAGTGCCTTTAGCATTGATACCAACATTGAAACGATTGTTATTCCATGAGTAGCCAGCACTATACTGCGAACCACTTGCGCCTCCATTTTTACTACCCGCCAATGATGCGGATAATACGCCACCAGCATCACCTAGTAGCCAGGTACCGCCAATACCCGCATTACTCAGTCCATCGGTTGCTTCAACATGAGTTTCTGCGGTAAAACGATTGTTAACCCCATACCGCCACGTACCAAAAGCGGCAATATCGTTACCGTAATCAAATGATTTAATGCCGTAGTTCTCACGCACGAAACCAAGCTCCGCTGACCAATCAGAAAGTCCTGGCTGTAATAAACGCTGAGCATCATAAAGTGAAAAGTTAAGTGTGGTGTTTTGTCCCAATGCATCTTTTAATACTAACTGAGCATTGCCTACCCCGCTAAAGCTAGGCGCTGTGTTAATCTCAAAAGGTCCAGCCGGTACATCGCCACTATATTGTTTGAGGCCGTTAATATATAGCTCTACCTCAGATGGAAGAGTTGCTGAACCAAAAAAGGAAGGCAACGGTGTGGTGGTCATATAGGGCTGAAGGTCAAAGTTACTACCAAATTGTAGCCCGCCTAATCGTGTTGATCTTGACCAAGACAGTGAGCCCGTCAGGATATCACCGGCACTGACAGTCAGCAGCTTATCAGGGAACGATTTACTCCAATTGGTATCTAAGCGTACCGTATCGTTGTCCCAACCATCGCTATCATTATGACGATTACTGGTAGTAAGGGCGGTAGAACTTAATACGCCAAGCGAATTAAAAGCACGAAGCTCTGTATAAGCACTTAGATTGGCGGTATCGCCTTCAGTTTGTGTGCCATAGAGATTGTAGTTTAAGAGTAAGCCCGGCGATGCGGTAGGCTTTGGGCGTTTGCTATTGCGGGTATTAACGACGGTAGTACCTAGATTAAGCATACTCAGTGGTGCGATAATTTCTACTGTTTGCTGACGGTCGTTATAGTCGACTTTGATATCTGATAAATCATTGAGGGCGATTTGATCCGTGGCGTTTGTTGGTAGGACAAAACCCAATTGTTTTAATACTTCAGGATTGGCCCAAAGCTGTTCTTTATGATAGGTGAAATGAGTAAGACCTATATTAGCGCCATTGAGAGTGACATCTAAATATAGGTCAATACCTTGCACAGTAGCAGTGTTAGTGGTATTTAAACCAAGCTGAGTTAACCTGGAGTCGCCTGTATCGGGAATATCGTTTAACTCGACAGCATGGCCAAGCGAGATACATAGGTTCTGCAGTAATAATATTTTAGCGAGTGGAACCATCCAGCGTAAGGTTTTGTGTTGTCTGAGTTCCATTAATCATTACCTTGAATTTACTGCCCGTTTTTAAAGCAACAGGCGGTATTTTCAGTGTCCAATGCATAGTGGCGCCCGGTAAAACATAACCCAACAAACCCTTATGTATGTCAGTATTATTACCAAGAGAGTCTATCATGCTTAAACTGGCCAATTGAGCGTGGCCGTTCCCGCTATTACTAACACTTAACTTTATTTTTTCACCGTCAGACTGTAAGCGATAATTCCATTGCAACTTAGGGCTAGTCTCAGTTACGCCGACAGGTTTTATAAAAACAGGTAAAGAATAGCTGAGCGCAAATTGCAAGCCAGCCTTTTTATTAGGAGAATTAAGAGGTATTTCGTCAATCGCCAAGCGGTAGGTATCCTCGACGGCTCCCGCACCTTGAGGTGGGGCTTTAGCGCGAATAATACGAATAAGCTGCTGCTCACCCGGCTGAAGCTTAACCATCGGTGGGCTGGCCAATAGCCCTCTAGAGGTGGTCAGTTGATCGCCTTGTTCGTTCTGAGTCCATTGATACACGCGTACTTGTGCATTGACCAAATCAGTACCCGTATTACTAAGGGTCAGCCCACTGGCATTCTCTTTAGCTTGTAAGCTTAAAGAGATAGGGGAAACTTGCAGACCACTTGCTATCGCAAAACTAGAAGATATGAAAAGGCTCGTCATAACGCCATATTTTGCGACACGGCTTAACCATAAGTTCAACATATTGATTAGTAAGTTACTGCAACGTTGACGGTATCGCTATAGTCACCAAGTTGAATATCTGTAGTGCTCGTCAGATTTGCATAAACTGTGTGGGTGGTAGCGGCAACTGTTAAACCTTCACCGACACCCGCAACACCGTTATTTTCTGTGCCTAGCACCCCAAGATTACCCCAAACATTAGTAGCGGCTGGATCAGAATATAGTTGATAGTTAATAGTGTCAGTACCTGGCCCACTCATAGTGCCAGCACCATCATCGCTACCTGTACTAACAGGCGTTAAGTTCACAATGTAAGGTGCGTTCTTAGAACAGGTCACCGCGATATCTGTAGAAGATTGTGCTACCCCTACTTCTGCAGCAGTAGTACCAGCAGCATGACTACCAAAATCGATATCTTGAGCACCTGAAGCAGCATCAACACTACATACAGAAGTGATATTCAATTTTACATCGAACTGTCCAGTTGCTGTACCGGCGGCATTGGCAGAAGAAATAGCGGCTAAACCACCAATGGCAAACAACATAGAAGTCATTAGGGATTTTTTGAATTGCATATTAACTCTCCTGTGATTTTTAATTACTTGAAGCGTTAATGAATTGAAAAGCTAAACTAATAACTCTGTTTCATCATGCTATGCAAAAAAATCACACTTTTAAATAGTTGGTATATCTGTTGGACGGATACACTTTATCTGATATTTATCAGTAAAAATTTACTTATTTCAATTAATCGAATATAAGTTATTGATAAATAACGTATATGTATTGTTACATATTTAATGTGTTAATGCAATATTATTAATTATATGGTTGCATCTTCACTATCTTGGATGCATGGATATTGACATAGGTATTTTTTTTGAAAATTATAGGTAATTAATAATGATTTAAGCTAAGGGTTAAAGGGTTTGTATTTATTGGGGTTCCAAATTAGCTTAAACGATAAGGAGCTACGTGAAGTAGCTCCTTATCGCTGCTTAATATGCTCTTGCAGCTATCTTTTCACCCAACCACTGAGCAACTTCACTCTCTACCCATGCTACACGTCCTTTTGATAGCTTAACCTGAATTGGAAAGGTAGGGTCATATCGATTAGACCTTTTGTCTAACATATCGTAAATAGTTGTACTACTTAGTCCAGTAAAGTGGATAACCTCTTTCAGTGGTAACATCCGTGGCATTCGTATCGCACTCAAATTCTCAGTTTCAGTTTGATTGTTAACATTCAAATTTTCCATGATTTGCTCCTTATAAGTGTATGAGAGCGTTTCCCCTCATATCCTTACCGAGTCCTATAATTTTTTACTGCATCCCATGCTGTCCGACAGTTAGCTTTTGACGCAGCTAATAAAAAAAAGGAGCTGCATGTAACAGCTCCTTTTTATGCCGTGTGCGTGTGTTAGCTTTACTAGCTCACCGCCGTCACGCTTTGCCGTAGCCCCTGCTCAATGCTAGTCACGTCATTATTGGCTAAGCCATGATTTAAGGGCTCATGCTCACCTTGATGTTGACCAGAATCGCCTGTCTCGACTGGATAAAACTCTTCCACGACTGCAAATGCCTCATCACTATCAATCTCAAAGGCTGAGCTGACATAGCCAAGCTTCGCTGCTGCTTCTAACGCAGCTTGATCAAAGCCGTGTTCGCTAAGCTCCGTATCAATAGCTTGCGCGTTAGATACCGCATCTTTCAGCGTCACCCCATCACGCAAGGTCAAATCGACAAAGTAAATTGGCGTGCGATAGCTTTGCGTTGTGCTTTTACCTCTTAGGGTTAATTGTAGTGGTAAACACGACAGCTTATTGCCGGATACTGCAGCAAAGTAGCTGAGTCTTGCTGCCAGTGTGCGAATACTATTAAAGCCAGTCGTGCGAAAGATAAACGTGCCCAGCTCATCGTCCTCAGACAGATTGACGTAGAGCCTACCGTAAGGTTTACAAGCACCGCCTTGCGCTAATGGACAGCGATCAGGTGATGGACACGGCAGTTGCTCAACGCCATTATTGGTTCGGCGCTGACACTGCTCACCGTCACCCACACATAGCGGTCTGCCCGTTTGCCGATCAAACAGTGTGTACTCAGCTCGCAGATTTAGTGTCGGATCATTAAACAGCATACGCACGGGTATTTGTCTGAGCTTACCGTCATTATTTGCGCGTAGTTTTTCGTCTAGTGGATGATTGATCCATCCGTCTTTATTTTGGACTTGGCTGGTGATGGTAAATTGATCGTCTTTGGCAGGCAGACGCTTGCCATCTTTTACAATGACACGTCCAATGCTGATACGACCTAATACTGGTGGGGTTATGGTGAGACCTTTAATCATGGTGATATTCCTTATATGTTTTAGTTAGCCATAAAAAAGCCCACCTTTGATAGGTGGGCGGTTATGCGCTAGATTTGGTTTGTGTGTGTTGATTAGAATAGATAGCAGGTTAATCGTTTAAGACAACAAAACGACGACTACCCTGACGGGTTTTACTGAACTGAGTGAGTAGCTCAGGATGGGCTTTGATCACCGCCTTGGTATCTAAGCTTACGCTGTCCTTGGATCGTTTCCACGAGATAGCCCCTTTATCGAAAACCGCCACCTCATGGTCTTTGATCAGGCTTTGTAGCTGATGCTTTACCTGGTCATGACGCTGCTCTAACTCTTGCATGTAATCACGGTAGCTCAGCAATTGCTCAAATAGCTTGTTAGCGCCAGCATCATCTTTAAAGTCAATTTTGCTGTTAGGCTCAGGTTTGGGATAAAGCTGTTTTAATGCTCGAGCTGCGGATTCACTATGATCAGGGGTTGGTGGCGTGTCTGTTTGCACGTACTGCCAGAACAGATGCTCATGCTCCATGATGGATGCAATCAAGCGCTCGTCACGCTCAACCTTATATATCTTAGCCTCATGCCCACAAAGCAGCACGCAAATATGCGCAGCAGTTTTACCTGTGACCGCTAGCTGATGCTGGACTTGGCAAGTGACATATAACGGTACGCCTTGCTTCCATAATTTAGCACCATGTTCTCCCGCGGTTTTACACTCGAGTACCTGCACCTCGTCACTACCAGTAATGGCATAGTCTAAATTAGCCAGCATAAAGTGCTTGTCAGGATCAGGGTGCTGCAAGATGGCGTTTACGCGCCTGACTTTATTACCAGTATGTTCTTGATAGTACTTAGCCACCATCGGCTCTAGGGTATTGCCCCAATACAGTGGGGAATACCCCTCGATGCTCTCATCGATGTCTGAGCTCATGCGTCCTGTCTTAATCATCCACAGCTCAAGCATGGATAGGTATGGGTGGATACCACAAGCGGCAGCGGCATCAGAGCTGCCAATGCCTTGTCTGCGTACTTGTAGCCAGCCCTCACGGCTTAAGTCTTTGGTATTAACCAAACGCTTAGCCGTGGTTGACGTGCTTACTTGAGCAGGTTTGTCAGTGGTATCCATATGCTTGGTTTTCACCACTGCTGGTTTACGCTTCACAGTAGTGCGTTTGGCCTGTCTTGGCTGAGTATGGGTGTTTAATGCGATCATGTTCATGGTAAATTCCTTCGTTAAATTGGTTATTGGTTTTTAGTTGTTTACTGATTAATGAGAAACAAACGGCATAAAAAAACCACGCTCGAAAGCGTGGTTTAATGTATTGAACGTACTAAGCGTCTTTAAGCAATCAGTGCAAAGGCTGCCTCTAAGCTTTTGTCTTTGAGCTTAGCGCCTGCACCGAACCATGCTGAATCGAGCCTATGATCTGTCGACATGGCACGGCGCTCATGATCCACGTACTCTGTCATTGCTGATAGCAGCCCATAAGCGGTGTCACGCGCTGAATCCAAATCTGCACCGCGACCTTGACCGTTAAACATGTTCATCACCTGATTCATGGCACGGGCATTGGGCACCGCATCCTTTTCTTTCTTAGCGCTGTTAAACAGAATGATGTCGTTGTCCTGATCGTTGAAGACACGATTCAGATAGTTTGCTGCTTCTGCTTGAGTGACACGGCGCTGGGTTAACTGCTTCATCTCATACATGTGCTCATTCCACTGCTTAACAGAGACGCCTAATTGCTGCTTGACCTTGTCCGCATCAAAGGAGGTGCTATGCGGTACTTTTACCACGCCACCACTGCCGTCAGCGAGGCTAATGGCTAGCGTGTTATTACACACCACACGGATATTGGTAAATTGTGCTGTAGTCGCAAGCGTGCCGTCACAAGCAGTTGCTAAGAGTAGATAGCCGTTACTGACATCACCGCCCTTTAGGGTCATAGACTGACCTGTACGGGCAAGGGCCCACATCTTACGACCACCTTTTAGCACCCCTGCGGTCTCAAGCTCAAAGTCAGACTGCTCAGTAAGATCTCGATAGAACTCTAGAATCTCTCGGGGTTGTACTTCTTGGTAGCGTTGGCTGACCACCGATAAGGGCTCTAGGTTATCGCTGCGATATAGCACCTTATTGCTATCAAACGGCATGATCAGATTTTGCCCTTTCTCATTGCTTGCCATGTAGCTGACATCAGACGATTCAATACGCCAATCCATACCGGCTTCCTTTGCCCAGACTTCAATAGGCTGATTCTTTGGTAGCTGACTGCCGAGACCGTGCCAAGGGGTGTCACCGACATAAGCCATATTTTCGATTAAATGTGCCATGATTCATTTCCTTTTAGGTTTGATTGTTTATAAGCATTAAGTAATGCGATGATTCATTAATTGATGGTTGAGAAAACATGCGTACAGTCATCACAGCGATGCTGCTTATTGATCAGCATCGGTAAAGCGCTATGAGGCTCTGCAAGCTCGATGACGGCTGCAATCGCAGTACCTGCAATCACACCGATCATAGGATGGACTTTGAATGATTTGCATAGACTGACACCAAGACCGATCAGTGCAGCGGGTGATAACGGCTCATCCACAAGCTGCTGGTTAGTACTATCAGTCATCACATAAACAGCGGACGACTGACAGAGTGGACATACTGGTTTCATAAGGGCTCCTTATTGCGCGCATAAAAAAGACCTGCACGAGGCAGGCCTTTGATCAGTGAGTAAGGATGAGCATTAAGACGCTAATGCTCGATCTCATGAATGTAGTATGTATTTGAAATTATTTTGTTATGGGCTATGCCAAGTGTTACTTAACTCTTAGGGATAATCCCGCGACCAAAGCTACGCATGCTTGGCGTCCATGCTTTAAGGCGCTGCTCGTACTTGTCAGGACGAGTTAGATACAACGCGGCATTAATAGCATTATTCACTTCTATAGTGTTGTCTCTATGAATCAGACCGATACCAAGCGTCCCTTGACGCTTATAATTTTGTTTACGTTCAGAGGTATTACCATTGGTGGAGTAGCCTAAACCTTCTGTTATCTCAAGCCATTTCTTACCGACAGCATCGCCTAAATACCAGTCTTGCTGACGCTTATCACCGTTATAGATCAATAACAGGTGACAGTGCAAACTACCGTTATCAACACCTTGCTCTGTCGCCCAAGCATAACCCCTTAAATCCTCGAAACAGCCTTTACCTTTATCAGCGATCTTTCCAGCCTTTCTTTCCTTTTCTATTTCTCTATCTCTTTGAATAACCTTCATAAGCTGAATCATGAAACCTTGAAAAGTTTCAACGTCAACAAGGTGCGCAAACTCCATTTTTATTCTGATATCCACCCGCACGATAAGTACACGTGCGTACTTGTTTAAATAGTAGTTTATATATTTTGTAAGTGACTGGCTATTGCGCTGTTCTTGAAATGCGAAGTCCGTCATAGCCGTGGCATATTCATAATGGTAAAGATTTAGCGCCTGTAAAAAATTTTTTGTCGT
>Ga0098068_1000963_pt1 | contig 10751 bp, 20 predicted proteins | sample 26BtaG_FD_75059 | JGI IMG/M metagenome (GOLD analysis project Ga0098068, IMG submission 75059) | Marine viral communities from Cariaco Basin, Caribbean Sea - 26B_WHOI_OMZ_CsCl | ecosystem: Environmental > Aquatic > Marine > Oceanic | place: Caribbean Sea: Cariaco Basin | collected 2014-11-09 | reverse complement strand
CCTCCTGCGATATTATTATTCGCAGGATTAATATATAAAGCACTATCAAGATAGATCTCCGTTTTCATCTAATTGGTCTTGTTTCCACGCTCTCCACCGAGAGGACTTTCCAACTGTCCAACAAGATGGACAAACTTTTGAATATTTACTTCTTGTTCTAAATTGCTTGTCACATCTATGACATCTCCTTACATACCAAACCTTCCCATCTATTATTATCGGCATTATATCACCTCTTAAAAACGCCCATTATTAACCTATCATTTCTTTTATAAAGAAATGGGCTTTTTTAGACCCCCCCTTTTTTTACGGGGGTTTTTGTCCTTTCCCCGCTTCCCAACTCGCTTATTTCCTTTCAACGCCTCTTTTGTTCTTTCTGATATCAAATTCCTTTCAAATTCCGCAAAAGCCCCCATAATTTGTAGTTGTAACTTCCCGGAGGCCGTTGTTGTATCAATGTTTTGCGTTGAAGCAATAAAATGAATACCTTTCATATTAAACTCCTCAATCACACTTAATAGGTGTTGAAGTGATCTTCCAATCCTATCCAATTTAGTAACAAGCACAGTATCAAACTTAAACTTCCTCATATCTTCCAAAAGCCGATTAAATTGGGGCCTTGATGATTTTGTCCCGGAAATAATATCCTCATAGATATCATAGACTTCATAATCCATACGTTCACAATAATTTATCAATTGTTTCTTTTGGTGTTCCGGAGTTTGTTCGTCCGTTGAAACTCGGCAGTATATTGCTACTTTCATTCTTTTTCGTGTAATTCCTCCCACAATTCCAATAACATTCCCTTTGTTATTTCTAATTCCATTAAGATATGGGCAACTTCCCCGGTATCCTTAACCTCACTAAAATCCCTATTACAAACAATATTCTCGCCAATTCTTCCAATTTGTATCTTCATTTTTCCCTCGCAACTCTCCATATATTTACAAAGTCCGTTCTACACCCAACAATCACATAAAGTATTACGGCCGAGTATAGATAATAGGGAGAAAACAAACGGGCCATAAGAAAGAAAGGAATAAACCCCGCAACAATCCCCGCAAAATACAAATCATAATATTGGTGTCTTGTGATTGTGCCGTCGTCTTCATATACTATTCCAAAAGGTTTAATTTTAAACTTCGCCTTTCTTTTCAATTTATGAGTAATATACCACCCGTGACCAAACTCGTGAAAAAAGATAGCAAAAGCAAACAATATAATGAAATATATTGATTGTTCAACTATCCTTATCCACATTTCCAAATACTTCCGCCCCCTTCATACGTTCACGCATACGGTCCTTACACTTATCACAGATAGGCATATTCTTCATATCTTCGTTTATGCCTCCAAAGTCTTGTCCGCCAACCTTTTGTTTGTTTTCAGATACATATCTGAATAGTTTAGCCCGGCACCCTGGACATAAACTCCCATATAATTTATTTACTAACTTTCTTGTTTGAAATGGGTTTATCATTTTTCTTTTTCCTCCATTTGACTTTTACTTTATATTCTCCTAATTCTCCTTTCTTCCAATTATTCTTATCCAAAGATTTACCAAAGGCCGAGGCCTCCATTTCTTTTAATGTGTCCGTGTAAACTTTCCGATACCTCCAACCCCTAACCAAAAGTATTATTACAATTGAAACAAGGAAACCAAGCCAACCCCACCGGCCAAAGAAACGAAATGTAAATATGATGAAGGCAATTATTAAAGCATAAGTAAGATAAGGAGTGATTGGATAAATGTATTTACTATAATATATTTTGTGGTATATCTTTTTTATTCTATTCATTCCAACACCCCTTTCATAATAAGTATATTTTTATACACCCCTTCAATCTTTCAACTCCTCTATGAGTTGATAGGCCCTTCTTTGTGATACTCCCATATTCTCCGCAAGGTCATTCGCCGAGAAACCAAGGTCAATAAGTGTCTTGGCTTTTATCCTTTTCTCCACAGTTTTTGAAACCCCAAGTTTTGTTTCTACCTCAAATATTTCTTTAATCAAAGCCCGGCTTTCCCTTGTCTTCTTCTCTTTTAGTTCAACATACTTCTCCGCCATTGGTCCCTTGTAAGGTGAGAAGGTATCATAAAACCGTGGTCTTACCAACCAAGGGCTTCTTATCCTTCTGTTTTCTGTAAGCATATTTATCTTCATTATGTCGGGCCTTAACCAAAACGCAAACCTTCCTCTCTTGTAAACATTGATAAGAAACTTTACTCTATGATTGCGGAAATAAGGGTCCAACAAAAAGAAGTCCGGGAGAATAAGGATTGTAAATATCCTATCCGCTCGGATAACTTGATATGCTTCCATTATTGCGGTGTTAAATTTAGACAACACCTTCCGGTTACTTAATGCTCCGGCTTCATCAAAGACACACGCCTCATCTTTCTTACTATCTGAAAGGTCATTCGCCCACATTTCTTTGGTAAGTCCCATATGTCTTATGTCTTCTTCTTCACACTTACCAAACATAATTTGAGACCACTCGTGGATTATATGTAAACCCAAATTGGACTTACCAATTCCTTCCAAACCCATAATAACACCGACGGTGTCATTATCTAATTCGTGTTTCTTCTTTCTTATTTCCAAGTATTTTTTTAATCTCAACATTTTGTTTTATAATTGTGTTTGCTTTATCAAATACATTCATCCCCATAAAAGATATTAAACTTACAATAAATGTTTGGCCTGTTAATATCAACCAATCCCCTGCGTAAGCAACTTTAAAAAATAAAATTCCTACGAGTGAAGCAAACAAAACATTGATAATGAGTGATTGGATAAAATAGTTTTTAAGTTGGCTCATCTTCGGCTACCTCCTCCCACGGACGGATGTCATATTTTGGATAATACAACCCGTGTTTATACATAAGTTTGATTAAACTCTTTTCAACATCATTGAGGGCTTCTTCAATATCAAAATAAAACACTTCTTCATTTTGTTTTGTTCGTTGTTGTGTTCTAATTTTTGCCCTCGCACTTTTCAATTTAATTTCAACTTTTGTGATTGATTGTTCTCCCTTGTCACTCGTTTTCATATCCTCAACAAAACTTATCGACGTTAATATCGAAGTGAGAATACGATACCACATATTTATATCTCCGTTAATTCTCGATTGGTTTGCTTCTTCAAACCTTCGGTCCGTTCTCTCCAATAAAAGTTGGGCAAAATTGAAGGGACGTTCTTCCCTATCAACTCCCCCATAACCTTTAAAGCCCAATCTCGTCAACTCCCCCTTTCACTTCAACTTGGTAAATTTTAAGAGGTTGGTCTTTCTTGTTTTTTATTGTCTCTTTGTAAGTTATCCTTACATAACTTCCAACCTCGACAAGAGCCATTCTATCGTCCAAAACAGTTGTTCCCCAAATCATTTTTATTCCTTCGTTTTCTGTTTCGACATAATAAGCAATGCCTCCTTCCTTAATCCCAACGCCTTCTTTTTTATTTACGTAAACACCTTCGATACAATCTCCTTCATTCTCCGGTTTCCAAACCCCTGGCTCAATTACATTCCATTTCTCACTCATTTTTTTGCCTCCTTTTTGTTAAATTGTTTTTTTGATTTCTCATATTTATCTTGTTCTTCTTCCTCGTCGTTGTAATCTTCGTCTTCCAATTCCTCTTTCGACAATTGTCTCTCAACAATTTGTGATTGTATTGGTTGATCTTGTGGATAATGCTGTCTTGGTTGAGAATGATTTAACTCCCATTGCTTTTCTAAAATCAATAATTCTGTTCGTCTTACAAATCTCAACTTTTCCATTTCAAACTCGTGCTTTTTTTCAAGCAAACTTATTTCTTCTGTGTATTTCATATTTTTTCCTCCTAATTTTATGAATAATAACCAAAGAGTGGATAAAATTGTATTCACCGCAAGGGCTATTTCAAATATTCCTTTATATATGATTATGATTTTTCCTCCGAGTTTTGTTTTTGTTTTCTATTTCTAAAATCTCCTGACATCATTTCCAAATGATTTTTAACAGTTCTCCAATTATATCCTGTTGCTTCTGCTATACTATTTATTTTAATATGTTTATCTAAATTAGCAAATAATTCAAAACTAATTTCTCTATGAATCCTTAATATCTTTTTTTCGCTCATAAAATTCATCACAAAGTTCAAAATCACAAATAGGACAAAGCCCATTACTTAATCTTGCCCCTCGGCCTCCGCATTCGTCACATTTTCCTTCTCTAATAATACCACGCTCCCTTTTAATTGCTCTTTTGTAAATAGTTTCATTATTTCCCTTAAATTACCCCAACCTTTGGTTTTTATTCCGCTATCGGTGAATTTTTCGTTGTAATCAACAATTTGTTCAACTGTTAATCCCTCATAATTATCAACAAATTCTTCCCAAAGGTCGTGTTTTTGTAGTTCTTCAATCAATGAAATATTCCTTTTAATCAAATCTTTTTCCTTTCTTTCGATTTCTTCTTGAATTGCTTTTGCTTCTTCTCTTTCTTTTCTGTTTCCTTCTTCAACTACGTTTTGAATTTTGATACAATAAAATTCCCTTTCTTCTGTTAATCTGTCCATTTCTTTTGTTATTTTCTTTATTTTTTCCATTGGACTTTCATCATTGACCTTCATTTCCGATAAAAACTTTTCGACCGTTTCAGATATGTTGATTTCTTTGTCTTTTAACCATTGATATAATCCAATTGGAATTGACGCCGAAATGTTTGTCTTTTTTTCCATTTTAAAGCCTTGTAAGTGGTATATACAAATAATATATTATATTATATTATAATATAATATAATATATTATTGTGTCCACCTATACACCTTCCATATTCTCCATAGGAAATGAAGGTCCCTCCTTTTCTTCTTTACACCAATATTTTATCAATCCTCTAAACTTTTTATCAGTAGCATACATAACACAAAATAAAGCATATGCCTCATTACTTTTTGGGACCCAATTGTGTTTATTTTCCCAATAATTGGTATCTTTCACCGGGTCAAATTGGACCAAAACACCAGTATATTCCCCATTTTTCTTATGGCTTACATCTTCCGTCAATCTAATCTCCATTATTTCATCTCCTTTATACGCCGAAATAGGCCCGTATTCTTGATTAAATCAATCCTATATCCATATATGTGATATTCTTTGTTTAATTGGCTCACGGGCTTCTCTTGTTCTCTCAACCACGCCCGATGTTCCTTCTTTGCCCTCTCAATCTGTTCTTTCATTTAAACACCCTCCATTTTCCACCTTTATTCGTTTATCTTCCTCTTTGTTAAATTCCTTTATCTTCCTCTCAATTAAGCAAACTACGGCCTCATTAAGAGTTTCACCCCTTGGGACAGTTACCTTAAACTCCTCCCAAATCGCTTCTTCTATTTCCAATGTTAATGGTCTTTTTATCATTTTTATTTATATTATGAGTGAGGAGGAGGGTAAAACAAGGCGAGGACACGCCCGTCACGAGCCTCCCCCTCAACGGTGTGGGTAGATTAAACCCTTCTTCCCGTGACTATGCTTTCACTCCCTCCTTTGGTATTCTTATCCAATCACTATATTTTACCCCAATCACTATATTTTACCATATCATAAAACCCTACAATATCCCACCCACTTTTCATAATATCCCACCCACTTTTCATTTTTACCATATCAATCTTAATTGTTCCCGAAGGTGTCATCAATATTAAATCATCACCGTCAACTTCAAGAAAAATTGTGTCCCATTGCCCGGCCCCGGTGTCAATGGCGAGTTTTGGATCATCTGTCCAATCAAGTAATAATTCCTTATCATTGTCGGTTGTTTCCATTGTGTCCCTTATTCTAATTTCCATTTTTTGTTTTCCTCCAAGGTTATACATTATAGTTTCTTACTATAAAAGACTATATAAACCTTTCGATTTAGGACACCTTTGTTTCTTATCCACACTTAAAAGTTTTAAGCAAAATTAGAATTATTTAATACGGAAGTTTTTTCAAATTAAAAAAGGTCCCTTCCCGTGGGGCGAGAAGGGAAAAAGGAAGGTTGTTTGTATTTGGTGTGATTATCTGTATCTAACCATTAGGTATCTTACAAGTAATCCGATGATTACGGCGGCCACAATAACAGTTACAATCAAAGGTAACTTTGCCGGTAGTTTCGCAACTCCTGTGATAGAGTTATTTACGGCAAACCATTCTTGTCCGGTTATTGCGGTTTCGTTTGAAGCGTCGCCGGAATAACAAATTTGACCTGTGGAGTTATAAGTATATCCACTTGGACAAGCATTTGTATCTCCCAAGTCATCTTTTACATCGCCTAATACATTTAGTCCATATCCCAATCCAATACCCAATACAACAATAGTTAAACCTATTGGTAAAAGGTCTTGAATGTTGAAGGTTGCTATTTTTTGGCTTTCCATAGTAGTCACCTAATTATCTGTATCTAACCATTAGGTATCTTACAAGTAATCCGATGATTACGGCGGCCACAATAACAGTTACAATCAAAGGTAACTTTGCCGGTAGTTTAGACACTCCAAGCACGGTATCGTTTACCGCATTCCATTCATCAGTTCCGGAAGTCATATCCGATTTTACGTCGCTTAATACATTAAGCCCATATCCTAATCCAATACCAAGCACAACAATTGTCAATCCAATTGGTAGTAAATCTTGTATATTGAAAGTTGCTAATTTTTGTTCCATCTTTTTTATTACACACTCCTTATTTTTATATTAATTTATGGAAATACTCATATTTAAACCCCGTGTAAAAAGTGTAACAATTGTAACATTTTAAGTAGATTTATAAATATCGGATTTCATAAGAGAAGTATATGTCAAACGGTGATACATATTCTTATGAGGAACACGGGGCAAGTTCTCGTTTTCCCGGAGAGAGTTCGGAAAGCCATAGACGACGTTTAGCCACGGGAAGAAGAAGACAACAACAATCCGAAGCGAGACAAAGAGATATTTCTTATTATGAAAGTCAAGGATTACCCGTTCCAAGATCATTAAGACGAAAACCAAGAGCAACAACCACAAAAACAATGTCGGTTGTTTTAAGACCTATTTCACCAAGACAAAGTCAAGGTGGTCCGGTTTCTGTAATTAAAAGTGAATTGGTGGACCCTTCAAAATTTGGAGAAAGTTTAAGACAACAAAAAGAACAAGAAAGAATTGTTGAAGAAAAAATTGAGAAAATTCCAAGACCCGTCACAAGAACGGTTGGGGCGTTTTATTCTGTTGCTTCATTTACACCATTTCAAGGAGTATTGCCCACAACAAGGGAAAGATTTACGGACCCAATTGGAAGTGGAGAAACTATTTTTAAAGAAGAATTAAAAGGGGCCTATAGATTTGGCTCCGAATATACCGGGTCACTTTTGAGATTACAACACGACCCAAAAAGACAAATTACGGAACGTCCTTTTGAAACTATTCAAACGGCCGTTGCAATTGGAACACCCGCCGTGTCAAGAGCAATTAGAGTTTTAAAAACTCCCACAAGCATCCAATTTGTGGCCGAAGCAACTGAGACAAGGGTGGCCGGAGCAGGAGCATATAAAACTATTGGCTCGGAATTAAAAGCAAAAATACTAAAAGTATCTTCTGAAAAACCATTTGTTTTCGAACAATCAAAAGTTAGAAAATTTAAAATTGATAAGGGAAGTGTTGTTGCTTCAGAAGGAACAACCGTGACTTCTGTAACTCCAAAAGGGGAGGGAGTTTCGTCATTTAGAACTATTGGAAAGACAACAGAATTGGGAGAATTTCAAGGTTTAAAGGTTGGTGAGGTTTCCGCAGTTTCTCAATCAGAAGGAACATTAATTGGAACAAAAGGACAAACTTTCCAACGTGGAGATATTACTTATACACGGGGAGCAACAACCGGCGGAGCCGTTTATGAAGGATTTGTAAAATATAAACCAACTCAAACACAAACCACTTCTTTTAGAGGAACAACAACCACAAAACAATTTGACCCAACTGTCACAAGCAAACTTACTTCTCAAATAACAGAAAAATTAACTCCAACAAGGAGTGTAAAAATTGCCCCACCAACTTCTTCATTGGGAGTTACTTCGTCACAAAAACCAATATCCTCTCAAATATCAACAAGGCCAACTTCATTTACTTTTCAGAAAACAACTCAAACACAAAAAATTTCTCCGGTCGTTACTTCAAGGGGAAATGTAGAAACTCGGTTTAGAGAAAGAACAAAGGAAGCAACCAAATTAAAACCCGCCTTAAAAGAAATCCCAAAAGAAAGGAGTATGTCAAAGTTAAAACCGGCATTAAAAACTCAACAAAGAACAACTCAAAGAACAACTCAAATAAGGGTCGGAGTTACTACGCCGATTATTCAGCCAACACCTTATACCCCTCCCATTAGTGGAGGATTTAAACTTTCTACTATCAAACCCTTCAAAACAAAAAGTAGTTTTGGAAAAAGAAGAAAACAACCAAAAACATATACTCCAAGTGGATATTCATTAGTAACCGGATTAACCGGGAAACCAACAAAAGGAGGAATTGCCTCGGGACTTGGGGCAAGACCATTAAAAACAAAATGGGCGAAAGCGATAAATATTTAGGAATACAATTTGGAGACCACTATTTGGGTTTTACTAAAGATAAAAAGAAAAGAAAAAAAAAGAAGGAAGATGATTGGATATGAAAGAAGAAACGAACGTAAACAGAATGGAAAGACAATCGCTTATGGATACGGCGAATGTTCTAAAGATAAGATTAAACACCGATTATGTTTTGGAAAGAGTGAGGATTTTTCTAACCGGGAAAATCCAATATGTTCTTTATGATGATGAAAGCAAACCCTACACAGAAGAAAAACAAATTGCGGATAAGAAAGCAAACGACGAAGGTGTCCAAAATATTTTGAATTATGTGGAAAACGCAATCAATCCACAAGTTGTCCAAGGTAATTTTGAGAAAGAAATGTTTTACAATTATATTGCGGAATTTCATATGGGGCTTATTCAGAATTTAGCAAACAATTTATACAATTGGTCAATCTCGGAAGATGATTATGAGCCAATTATTGATACTATTATGATTTTGGTCCAACCATTTATGTCAAGATTAATTGATAATGAAGAAAGGAGCAGTTACGCACAATCATTAAAATCCTTCGAAGGGTCGGCAACGCACACCGGGAAAGAAGGACTTATACGATAAAAAAGGAGGGAGAGAAATGGATATAATGTTTTGGATAATGTGGGGGGTCATATTCCTTGCCGTGATAATCGGTTTGGTTATGTGGTTGATAGATAAAGTTCACCCATACAAAGTAAGAATAAGAGAAATAACCGGAACAAAAGTTCGATTGATACAAGACACCTTGGCCAAGGTAAAAATGACCAAGGAGAAAGTTGAGTATCTCGGTTTAATGAGTAAAAGAAGCGGTCACGACAAATTGCCCCTTCCGAAGGAAGATGTAATTGATTATGACCCAAAGAGGAAAAAGAAAGTCCTTGAAGCGTGGTATAGTGATGAAGGAGGATACACTTATGTTCAAGATAAGGGTAAAATCGAGGGATTTCAACCGATAACCACAAAGCAACGGGCAATGATAGTAAGTGAGATAATAAAGAAAGAGGCAAGAAACCAAAAGGATTGGAAACAAAATATCCCAATGATTATTGGTTTAAGTTTCCTTGTAATGCTTACGGCGATTGTCTTAATCTTTGGACCGGATATGCTTCAAGCATACAACCAAGCGGGACAAAGCATTGGACCAATATTGGATAAAGCAAATCTAATCTTGGACAAGGCCTCAATAATACAAGGAGGGGGCCAAGTGGTAACAACCACACCCCCAACATAAGAAAATGGACGGATTAAGTATAATAACGGGAATAGCGCTTGTCGTATTCTTACTCTTTTTCTTTGCTTTTAATTTGGGAAGGGAACACATATTCTTGAAAATCTTAACTGTCTTTGCGGGAATATTTATGTTGATATTTATTCCACAAGCAACAATTGATATGGATAAGGATTGTTCGATTTCAAACACCGGGGCATATACTTGTTTTTATTCTAATGGGACACAAGTTTCGGACTACGAAGGAGGGAGTAGTGTCGGGAAGAATTTTACCATGGCGTTCGCTTGGTATCTGACGATTTTTGTAACTTACTTGTTTGTATATTATAGTTATACGGTGTTGAGATACTTCGATTTCATAAAGAAACCAATTAAAATGGGGAGGAAGAAACACAAATGAATAAACTATGGATATATGGAGTATTTATTTTGATTAGCATTAGTTTTATTTATGCTTCACATAATACCATTATGTCCTTCCAAGGCAAGTTTACAAACTCCACAAATAACTCAATCACAAGTGGAGATATTACCATTAATATCTCCGCAACTGATACTTGTGAGGGGGAGATTTACTCGAAAACATTTACGAATAGTTTTTCTTCGGAAGGAATATTTGACACAATCCTCGGAAATGACACTGTTCTCCCATTAGATTTCAATAGAGATTATTATCTTTGTGTTGAGATTGACGGCGACTTTGGAAAGGAAAAGATTGGGGATAATTATGTTTTCCGAGGTGGTCAAGGAGAGATTGGAACAGAAGACACGGACTTCACCGACCAAGCATTGATGACAACAAGCAATGTTAATTTCAATACCGTTCAAGCAACAACGGTTGAGGGGAAAAAAATAAATTTCCCAAATGTAGATGTTTCATTGGTTGGGGGAACACCATCTTGGTTATGGTTAAGAGATTTAACTAAT
>Ga0098068_1000961_pt1 | contig 10767 bp, 8 predicted proteins | sample 26BtaG_FD_75059 | JGI IMG/M metagenome (GOLD analysis project Ga0098068, IMG submission 75059) | Marine viral communities from Cariaco Basin, Caribbean Sea - 26B_WHOI_OMZ_CsCl | ecosystem: Environmental > Aquatic > Marine > Oceanic | place: Caribbean Sea: Cariaco Basin | collected 2014-11-09 | reverse complement strand
TTCCGCAGTGAAAGCCCCGGCTGGACCTTCCGCGACGAGCGGATCAACTTCTGTGTCGGGCCTGAGGATTTCACCATCTTCGGGGATCATGACTGCGCAGTGCGCGGCTATCTGCCTGGCGCCTTTGCCAAAATCGACACAAGACCGGGCAGGGGGCTTGCCGTGACGGAAGAGGGCAATCTCGATGTCTACCTGTCTGCCTATTCTCTCCCCGGTGATCGCCAGGGCACTGGAGAGCTGCCGCAGCTGAAGCTGGAGGCGACCTTCACAGGCTGTGACATCCGCCGGGGTGACGGGGTGCTGCAGTGCAAGTTCACCAGCGCCAAAGGGCAGATCTGTGTGGATGATGATGGGTTCACCAGCCTCAGCATTCTGGCCGCGCTGCAGAATCTGCCGGAGGGCACGCGGGTTCAGCTGCGCGGGACTGAGGTCAATCGTTTTGACACCGTCACGCAGGCGCGTCTGGATCAGGTTGTGCCACGCCGGGACAGGGGCACAGAGCTGATGCTCGCCGATCTTGAGGGCACTTGGGTGTCAGAAGCCGACAGTTTTGACCGCTTCCGGGTCAAAGGGGCAGAGCGCACCAGTTTCTACGGTGATATCCCCACCTCGGTTGAGATGCTGTCGATCCAGTCCAGTTGCGGTGACCACAGCGGCGAGGGGCCATATCTTCTCGCCCAGTCCAGCGATGGCGGCGGGCCGACGCTGTGTTATCGCATTCTTAGCCTTGATGAGAGCAGCCTGATCCTGGCCTATCTGCCGCTTGGCAAGGAGCTGCGGTTCAACCGCCAGCCATCGCAGTAGCCGTCAGGCGGTTAGCCCACCACCAGATCCACAACCCGATGCGCGGCCTTGCGCGCCTTGGCCGGGTCCAGCGGGACATCCGATTGCGCAGCCTGCAGCCAGACACCATCCATATAGCACTGCAACGCATGGCGCGCAGTCTCAAGCTGTTCCGGTGGAACAAGACGGCGCAGCTCTGCCAGAAAATGGCTGCGGACGCGGTTTCTGTTGATTCGGTGCAGGCGTGACAAGCGCGGCGAATAGGGCGCGCTGGCCCAGAACTGCATCCAAAGGCTGCACTGCGCGACCTTGAAAAGATCGTCGTCAAAGTTGGCATCCATCACCGCATAAAGCCGGTCTTTTGGCGTATCTGCGGTTGAGTAGCCCCGGATCATCGCCTGCTTCAGCTTGTTCAGAAGATGTCGCATCGTGGCCTCCATGAGGCCTTCCTTGGAGCCGAAATAGTAGTTGATCGACGCAGCTGATGCCCCGGCTTCGCGCGCGATTTCTGCCATCGTTACAACGCCATATCCGCGCGTATGCACAGCCACGATTGTTGCCTCGATCAGCTCTTCGTTGCGGATGTCGCGAATACGTTTCCTACCCATGAGGAAAGTTTTGCGATAGCTCGGCCCATCTTTCAACTCCTGTTATGAAAAATCTGAAACTTGAATGGTCGTTCAAAAATTGGTTTGGGCGGACAGTGTTTCGTGTTATGTCAGCCCGATATGTCACTAAGGGCGATCAACGCCCATCCAAGGGAGGGACGTATGACAACAATTATCTCATTCGGGATTCTGCTGGCCTTTGCGCTGGTGGTGTTCTGCGTGATCAAGTGGTGGAACGTCCGAAATGTCGGCGTGACCCCCGTGCACCTGTTCACCTTCATCGCGATCCTGTTCACCTCCGGTCTGGATGTCGGCCTGATCATGTTCCCGCTGGCCTGGGACTTCCCGCTTTATGCCGACACCACGGCAGAGCCCGCCTATGCCTTCACCAACCCGCTGGCGCTGGAGTTCGGCTTCTGGGGCTTTTTGATCTGGGGCTTCTACTTCCTGACCACTTTCTACTTCTGTGTGATCGAACCGCGGGTGAAGTTCTTTGAAATCCCGCTGGTAAAGCTGATCAACAACATCGTGATCATCGGCACTTGCGCCTTTACCGGTGCGCTGTTCCTGATCTACCTGCCGTATTACGCCACCTTCATGGGCGACGGTGAAAGCGTCATCACGGAATTCTACGTCATCACCTTCCTGGTGATCCTGTTTGCGGCCTTTTCCTCTACCGATATCAAATACGTGCGTGTGCTGTCGGTTGGCTCCACCGCGCTGTTCCTGGCGCTGATCTTGGGGATGTGGGCCTATGCGGGCATGGGCCTTGGTCAGTTCGTTGATACAGCCTCCAACATCGGCGGCTATTTTGCGAACATCCACAAATTCATCCTGCCGCTCACTGACTACCACGAATTCTACCTGTTCTGGTGGTTCGCATGGTCGATCATGATCGGGCAGTTCACCTCCCGTTTTGTGGGCGGGCTGAAGACCTGGCAGGTGCTGGCATCGCTTCTGGTGTTCCCGTCGATCCCACTGGGGATCTGGTTCTCGGTGCTGTATTTCTACCACCTGAACGGCATCGAAACGACGCTGCTGATCAACATCTCGATGGTCGCAGTTGGCATCATCTTCGTGATCAACTCGTTTGACTCGCTGATCCGCCTTTACACCGACAATCTCAACCTGTCGGCACAGCGTCTGGGCACCATTCCCTATGTGCTGGGCAATGCGGTCGTGCTGTTTGGCCTGACCCTCGCCTTCCAGAGCCAGTGGCTGCAGATCCAGTGGATCGGCACCGCAGTGATCGGGATCTATGTGGCCTGCCTGGCCTATATCATCCTGTTCAAACGCAGCGAAGTCATGAGCATCACCGCCTCGCCCGAGGAAAACGTGCTCGACTTCAACAAGATCAAGACAGCCCATTAACCCGGGCGCCCCGGCCGCTGGGCCGGGGCCTTGGGGCGCAGGCGGTGTCTGCGCCCATCCCTCATCACAGCGGCCCCGCCGCGATCCACAGACCCGGCGGTTGCGAGATCTGCACCGCCAACCAGATAGGAGACGTAGACAAGATGAACGCACCGACCATCCGCCTGACCCCGGTTGCCTCGTTGAGCGGCCTTGCGCGTCTTTGCGCGCCGATCCGCGCCTGAATTCACACTTTCGTGTCGCCAACAGGGGCGACGCGACCCGCAACCATTTGACCAGATGCATCGTTGAGCCTGACAGTCGCACGCTCAATACCCGCGAACAGACACAAGAGATTGGACGAGAACACGCCATGACCCATCCCGCACAGCCCACCGCCAGCCACTTCATCAACGGCGAATACGTCGAAGACACCAACGGCACCCCGATCCCGGTGATCTACGCCGCGACCGGCGAACAGATCGCCACCGTCTACGCCGCGACCCCAGAGATCGTGGACCGTGCGCTGTCCACCGCAAAAGAGGCGCAAAAGGCATGGGCCAAGATGACCGGCACCGAGCGTGGCCGCATCCTGCGCCGTGCTGCCGACATCATGCGCGAACGCAACCACGAACTGTCGGTTCTGGAAACCTACGACACCGGCAAGCCGCTGCAGGAAACCCTGATTGCCGACGCCACCTCCGGCGCCGACGCGCTGGAATACTTCGGCGGTCTGGCTGGCTCTCTCACTGGCGAGCACATCCCGATGGGCGAGGATTGGGTTTACACCGTGCGCGAGGCACTGGGCCTGTGTGTTGGTATCGGCGCCTGGAACTACCCGACCCAGATTGCCTGCTGGAAGGGCGCGCCTGCGCTGGCTTGCGGCAACTCGATGGTGTTCAAACCGTCTGAAACCACACCGCTCTGCGCCCTCAAAGTGGCCGAAATCCTGCACGAGGCGGGCGCCCCTGCCGGCATCTACAACGTCATCCAGGGCATGGGTGAGGTTGGCGGCGCGCTGGTCACCGATCCGCGCGTTGACAAGGTTTCGCTGACCGGCTCGGTGCCGACCGGCAAAAAGGTCTATGCCGCCGCTGCCAAAGGCATGAAGCATGTCACCATGGAACTGGGCGGCAAGTCGCCGCTGATCATCTTTGATGACGCCGACATCGACAACGCCGTCGGCGGCGCCATCAACGGCAACTTCTATTCCTCCGGTCAGGTGTGTTCGAACGGCACCCGCGTGTTCGTGCAGAAAGGCATCAAGGAAAAATTCCTCGCCCGCCTGGCAGAACGCACCGGCAACGCCATCCTGGGCGACCCGCAGGACGAGGCCACCAGCTTTGGCCCGATGGTCAGCGAAAACCAGATGAACATCGTGCTGGGCTACATCGAAAAGGGCAAAGAGGAAGGCGCTCGCCTGATCTGCGGCGGCAAACGCGCAGACATGGATGGCTACTTCATCGAACCGACCGTCTTTGCCGATGTGACGGATGACATGACCATCGCCCGTGAAGAAATCTTTGGCCCGGTGATGTCGGTTCTCGACTTCGACACCGAGGAAGAAGTCATCGCGCGCGCCAATGACACCGAATTCGGCCTGTCTGCTGGCGTGTTTACCAACGACTTCAGCCGCGCCCACCGCGTGATCGGCCAGCTGGAGGCGGGCAGCTGCTTCATCAACTCCTACAACGATGCCCCGGTCGAAGCCCCCTTCGGCGGCGTCAAGGCATCGGGTGTGGGTCGCGAGAACTCCAAAGAGGCGATCAAGCACTTCAGCCAGGTGAAATCGGTCTACGTCCGCATGGGCGACGTCGAAGCGGCGTTCTGATCGCCGGGCCAGCCCGCAATCGACGCCAAACCTGAACGACGGGCGGCCCGCAAGAGGCTGCGGAGCCGCCCGACACGACTATCGAGAGACGCAATGAACGCAGATTATGTAATTGTCGGGGCCGGGTCCGCCGGCTGTGCCATCGCCTACCGCCTGTCCGAAGCAGGCCACAAGGTTCTCGTCATCGAACACGGCGGCAGCGATGCCGGGCCGTTTATCCAGATGCCGGGTGCGCTCAGCTATCCGATGAACATGCCGCTCTATGATTGGGGCTACAAATCCCAGCCCGAGCCGCATCTGGGCGGGCGCGAGCTGGTCACACCGCGCGGCAAGGTCATTGGCGGATCGTCCTCGATCAACGGCATGGTCTACGTGCGCGGTCACGCGGGCGACTACAACCACTGGGCCGAAAGCGGCGCAACCGGCTGGTCCTATGCTGACGTGCTGCCCTACTTCAAGCGCATGGAAACCTGGACCCCCCGTGGCCAGGGCGGCGATCCGGATTGGCGCGGCAAGGATGGCCCGCTGCATGTCACACGCGGTCCGCGCGACAACCCGCTGCATGATGCCTTTGTCAAAGCGGGCGAACAGGCGGGCTACCCGGTCACCGAAGACTACAATGGCGAGCAGCAAGAGGGCTTTGGCCCGATGGAAATGACCGTCTACAAAGGTCAGCGCTGGTCCGCCGCCAACGCCTATCTGAAACCCGCGCTCAAGCGGGACAACTGCGAACTGACCCGTGCCTTTGCCCGTCGCGTGGTGATCGAAGAGGGCCGCGCCGTCGGCGTTGAGGTCGAGCGCGGTGGCAAGATCGAAGTGATCCGCGCCAACCGCGAAGTGATCCTTTCTGCGTCCTCCATCAACTCGCCCAAACTGCTCATGCTCTCCGGCATCGGCCCGGCAGCCCATCTGGCAGAACATGGCATCGAGGTGGTCGCAGATCGCCCCGGCGTTGGTCAGAACCTGCAGGATCACCTGGAGTTCTATTTCCAATACGCCTCCAAACAGCCGATCACGCTCTACAAATACTGGAACCTTCTGGGCAAGGCCTGGGTGGGCGCGCAGTGGCTGTTCACCAAAACCGGTCTTGGGGCCTCCAACCAGTTCGAAAGCGCGGCCTTCATCCGTTCCGACAAAGGCGTGGACTACCCTGATATTCAGTACCACTTCCTGCCCATCGCCGTGCGCTACGACGGTCAGGCCGCAGCCGAAGGGCATGGCTTCCAGGCGCATGTGGGCCCGATGCGCTCGGATTCGCGTGGGGAAATCACCCTCGCGTCCAGCGACCCCAAAGACGCGCCAAAGATCCTGTTCAACTACATGTCGACGGAAAAGGATTGGGAAGACTTCCGCAAATGTATCCGCCTCACCCGCGAGATCTTTGGTCAGGACGCCATGAAGCCCTTCGTCAAACATGAAATCCAGCCGGGCGACGCCCTGCAAAGCGACGAAGAGCTGAACGGCTTTATCCGCGAGCACGTCGAAAGCGCCTATCACCCCTGTGGCACCTGCAAAATGGGCGCCGTGGACGATCCGATGGCCGTGGTTGACCCGGAATGCCGTGTCATCGGCGTCGATGGCCTGCGCGTCGCAGACAGCTCGATCTTCCCGCGCATCACCAACGGCAACCTCAACGGCCCCTCGATCATGACCGGCGAGAAAGCGTCGGATCATATCCTTGGCCGTCGCCTGCCGTCTTCAAATGCCCAAGCGTGGTTCAATCCGAATTGGGAAACATCCCAGCGCTGATCCCTGACATAGCTTTCCCTGAAACGCCCGCTGCACCTGGTTGCGCGGGCGTCTTTTTTTGTCGCGGAGCGGTCCAGTTTGATCCGGGTCAAAGTGGCGGGGCAGGGCGGCGGCTAACGTCACCCTGAAGCTAGAAAGAAGGAGCGAACAGATGTCCAACACCCCCCATGAGCTTGCCGCCGAGTTCCCGGAAAAGCGCGACCAGATCCACGCGCTGAAACAATCCGACGCGCATTTCGCTAAGCTGGCAGACAGCTACCACGAGGTGAACCGCGCCGTGCACCGCGCCGAAACCAACGTAGAGCCCGTCAGCGAACAGGCCGAAACCGAGATGCGCAAACAGCGCGCTGCGCTCAAGGACGAAATCTGGGGCATTCTGGCCAAGGCCTGAGCCGCCGCACACATCGGTAAAATCACGAAAAAGGGCGTCCATCGGGCGCCCTTTTGGTCTGCCCGCCACCCAGATGACCATCCCCGTGCGGACAGGTTTTTCTGGACAGCACGGGACATTTGCGGCACCACATCCCGATGATGAGCCCGTTTCACACATCAGCCGCGCGTCTGATCGCGCGAATTACCATCCCGGCCTGAACTGCCGGGCCGGGTAATCCTGTCTGAAACACCTGCGCCGCCTGAGCGCGCGCGCCTCATCATATCGAAGGCTTCTCATGTCCCACGACACCCCTCTGCTGCATATGATCTGCGGCAAGATCGCTGCTGGAAAATCCACACTCGCCAAAGAGCTGGCCAAGGCAGATCACACCATCCTCATCAGTGAAGATGCCTGGCTCCACGCGCTGTTTGGCGATCAGATGGCCAGTTTGCAGGATTACGTGCGCTGTGCTGCGCGGCTGCGCACGGTGCTTGGCCCCCATGTTGCGCAGCTGTTGCAGGCGGGCAGCTGCGTTGTGCTGGATTTCCCCGCCAATACGGTCGAAACCCGCGCCTGGATGCGCGGCATCCTTGACCAAAGCGGGGCGGATCACTGCCTGCATCTGCTGGCACCGCCAGATGACGTCTGCATCGCCCGAATGCACGCCCGCACCGCAACGGGTGATCATCCCTTTGCGCTCAGCGAGGCGCAGTTTCACCGTGTTTCCAAACACTTCGTCCCGCCCCAACCCAAAGAGGGGTTCAAGATCCTTCGCCATGATGCGCGCTAGCTGCGCGGCTCAGTTCACCTCGTAGGGCAGAACCCCCCGCTGGTCCGTGTTGATGCTCAGTCGGCGCTCCAGCGGGGGGACAGAGCGCTGATGGCAGTCGGGCCGCTCGCAGATCCGGCAGGAAATGCCAATCGGCTCGTAGGCGCTGTCATTGCTCACATCGAGGCCGTCCGCATAGACCAGCGCATCTGCGTGGCGCACCTCGCAGCCAAGGGCAATCGCATAGCGCCGCACCGGAGAGCCAAAAGAGCCGCCAGGTTTTGAGACATCACGCGCCAGCGAGATATAGCGCACCCCGTCGGGGGTTTCCGCCAGCTGACGCAGAAATCGACCGGGGGTTTCAAACGCACGGTGCACGTTCCACAGGGGGCAGGCACCGCCAAAGCGGGCAAACTGCAACCGCGTGGCAGAATGCCGTTTGGTGATCGTGCCCGCCTGATCCACCCGGACAAAGAAAAACGGCACGCCCTTGGCGCCGGGGCGCTGCAGCGTCGACAGACGGTGGGCCACCTGTTCAATAGAAGCGCCAAAACGGGTGGACAGCAGCTCCAGATCATGACGGCAGCTCTGCGCTGCCTCCAGAAACGCCTGATAGGGCATCATCGCCGCGCCTGCGAAGTAGTTTGCCAATCCAATCTTGGCGATGGAGCGCGCCGCATCGCTTTGGAACCGCGCAAAATCCAGCGTCGCCTCCAGAAGATCATTCTGGCGCAACAGCGCCACCTGCAGCAAAAGCTGAAACAGCTGCGTCTGCGGCGAGGCGCGGTTGGACAGATGCAGCACCTTGTTGGCCGCATCATAGCTGCGCAACCCGTCGATGTCGCTCCAGGCGACGGTGATATCCGCGTGTTCCAACGCCGTGATGGCGGCGCTGCGGGGATCAAGACGGCCCGCAAAATGTTCTGCTGCACGGTCCACCGCATCGATATAGTTGTCGCAATAATGGAAGAAATCGCGCACTTCCTCCCAGGGAGAGGCCTGAATGCGCGCGTCCTCGCGGCCCAGTGCCTCATCCAGCGAGGCAAGCCGCTCGTGGGTCTGGCGATAGGCGCGATGCAGGGTCAGGAACGCCCGCGCCAGTGCTGGTGCATTTGACGCAGTGAGCCGCAGATCGGCCATCGGGGGGGCATCACTGGCAAATACCGGATCGGCCATCACTTCGCGCATGTCGCTGACCAGCCGCTCGCTGTCGCCGGTCGACAGCTCCGTCACGTCCAGACCAAACTCTTGCGCCAGCGCCAGAACCACCGTGGTCGAAACCGGGCGGTTGTTGTTTTCCATCTGGTTGAGATAGGGCAGGGACACGCCGAGTTTTGCCGCAAATTCCTTCTGCGTCAGGGACAGGCGCGTGCGCATCTCCCGCAGCTTTGCCCCGGCATAAAGTTTCTGTTGCGCCACGGCTGACACCCTTTGCAAATCCTGGATGCCGGAACTGTAGAATTGCAAACCCTACGGTGCAAGCCCTCTGGCGTGCCATCGGTCCTGACGTGCGAAAGGCCCGACGTGCAACTGGCCTGCCGCGAAATAGCCTGCCGCGTCAGAGGCCGAGTTGGCGTTCGCGGCGGATCACCACGATGATAGAGACAAAGCCCAGAACAGCGGTCGCCATCATCAGCTCCAGCAGCGGCGCAGCGGTGGCGCCGTCACCCAGCAGATAACCGGCATAAGCGCTAAGCCCGGCACCCACCCCGATCATGATCGCCCCCGCCAGCCCAGAGGCCGTGCCCGCCAGATGCGGGCGCACGGAAATGGCGCCGGCGGTGGCATTTGGAATGCACATGCCGTTGCCCAGGCCCACCAATGTCATGAACCCAAAGAAGGAATAAACGCTGTCCAGCCCCATCACCGCCAGCGCCATGGAGACCCCGACGCCCACGCTGTTGATGATGCAGCCGCGCAGCACCATCTGGTTCACCCCAATCCGTGTGGAAAAGCGCCCGGAAACGAAGTTGCCGAGGAAATAGCCAATGGCAGGGGTGGAAAAGTAAACGCCCAGCTCCGCTGCGGTCAGCCCGTAGATCTGGGTGCCGACATAGGGCGCGCCCCCCAGATAGGCAAAAAACGCACCCGATGACATGCCGGAGGCCAGCGAATACCCCCAGAACCGGGGCGAGCGCAGCAACTCCGGATATTCGCGGAACTGGGCAATCAGGGTCTTGCCGCTTTTGGCGGCGGTTTCGCCCAGATCGAAATAGGTGATGGCAAAGGTTGCCCCGCCAAGCAGCATCAGCAGCCAGAAATTGGCCTGCCAGCCCATGCTCTCTTCAAGAAAGCCGCCAATCACCGGGCCAATCATCGGCACCACGGCCATGCCCATGGTGACATAGCCGATCATGCTGGCAGCTTCCGGGCCGTCATAAATGTCGCGCACTGCCGCCCGGCTCAGCACCATCGCGGCCGCGACAATTGCCTGGCACATCCGGAAAAACAGGAAAATCTCGGCCGTTGGGGCAAACAGGCAGCCAAGCGTGGCCACCAGAAACAGCGCAACTCCCCACAGGATCACGGGCCTGCGCCCCAGTTTGTCGGAAATTGGCCCGACAAAGATCTGCACACCGGCGCTCACCGCGAGGTAGAGCGCAACAGACAGCTGCATCAGGCTGTAATCAGCTTGGAAATACCGCGCCATCCCGGGGAGGGAGGGCAGGAAAATGTTCATGGCAAGCGCCGAAAGCCCGGAGAGCAGGATCAGTGTGCCTAGGGTGGGGTTGGTGGAGCGGTTGAGAAACCGCCGCGGATTGCTTCGCATGTGAAGGATCTAGGGCAGCCCGCGGCGATTGTCCATAAGGGGGGATCAGACCAGCAGATCGTCGCTGATTTGATCCAACGTCACATTTCGCAGGGTCAGGCTGTGGTTGCCGTCAAAGTCAAAGACAACATCGTTGCCCACTTCGCTGGCCCGCGCCAGCACCTGGTCTGCCGTGCCGTGGCCGCGGATGTGCAGCGTGTCGATATCATCCTGAAAGTCGCGGATCGTATCATTGCCGGAGTTGCCAAAGAACTGAAAGGTATCCGCCCCGCCCATTCCCTGCATCTGGTCGTTGCCAAGTTGGCCGTTCAGAGTATCCCGTCCAGGCCCTCCCAAAAGCAGATCATTGCCGGAGTTGCCAAGCAGCCGGTCATTGCCATAGCCGCCCTTGAGCGTGTCGCGCCCGCTGCCGCCCTTGAGGATATCGACACCTCCGTTGCCGACAAGGCTGTCATTGCCGGTCTCACCAAGGAGCGTGTCGCGCCCCCGCCCGCCGGTCAGCTGATTGTTGCTGCCATTGCCGGTCAGCCGGTC
>Ga0098068_1000959_pt1 | contig 10789 bp, 15 predicted proteins | sample 26BtaG_FD_75059 | JGI IMG/M metagenome (GOLD analysis project Ga0098068, IMG submission 75059) | Marine viral communities from Cariaco Basin, Caribbean Sea - 26B_WHOI_OMZ_CsCl | ecosystem: Environmental > Aquatic > Marine > Oceanic | place: Caribbean Sea: Cariaco Basin | collected 2014-11-09 | reverse complement strand
TTCCCTGGCATACTCAACGTCGGCATCCTTTACCAGCGATTCAAACCCGTCCCAGTTCTGTCCGTCATTGCCAAGTTTCGCCGCTACCCTCTCTGCCATTGTGATCGCCATTTGGGTTTCCTCAGAGAAAGCGCCTGGAAGTGTTAGGCTCACATGAAGCCCCCGGCTGTTACCAGTACCGGATTCCAAGCGCTCTTGATTCCTGATTGCCGTGAAACAGAAAAGGATCATATCGGCGATCCCTCCGCATGTGATTTCAACGCTCTTACAGTACCATCTATGGTACCGATGTCAAGGTTTTCGTGCCCAGTGCCATCCTACGGCACCCCTTCAAGGGACTTCACTCTCCGACCCATACCACAGTACCCCCTGCAACGTCTATCGACCTTCTGAGGCCCGTGCAAGGGGTATTCCAGCCGCTCTGAGCATGGTTTGAGGATGTCTCCAGCATCACTCTCCTGGGGTTGGCCGAGGGACCGCCAATCGATCCCCCGGCCGGAGGATTGGCCCGGGGTGCATCGTGACCAAACGGCAAACCCCGGACCGGAATGGACCCGGCAGGGGTGAAGCGCAATCAACTCCCCTGCCTATGCACACCCAAGGGAGCGAAACCCTGGGGTAGTGCCCTACGTTAGCGCCGTTGCGCTCCGGTCACTGGTATAGCGTGGTTCAAGCACCGCCACCGCGTGGGCAATGCCTGAAGATGCCGCATTGCTGATACTCAGCGATAGCCACTCCTCTCCATTAGCAACGTCCATCTCTGACGCATCAATCGACAATACCAGCATGGTGCTTGCGTAGCTGGCAGCCGTTAACGTGATGCCGCTTGCCGCCGTTGCCGTGGCATTAGCCGCTAACACATCAGCACTTGAAGATCCGATAGTGCCGCCGGCCAAAGCATAGTCAAACGCCATCGCTGACGTTAGTGCCGCTGCCGTGGCTCCGCTATAGACTTTCAGCACTGCGTTGCCGGTGATCGCGCCAAAGGTGACAATGACGTCCGCTCGATGGAAATTCTCCATATTGATGGAATCCATCGTCACACCGGCGCCATAGTCCGCTGAGTTTAGGAGCGGCACAACCTTCTTTTCCTCTGCTAGTCTCATGGTTGCACCTCCCTATGCGCGCTCATCCAACTTAATGAAGTGTGATTGCGTATTGGTGCCATTTGCAGGGGTGATCGCTGATGCAAGCACCGGCTGCCCCGAGACTCGGACAACAAACCTGAATACCGATTCATCATATATAACAGTTATTCCCAAGGTTTCCCGAGGGCCTGGACTATCCCTTCATCTCAGTTACTGAGAGCCCCCCGTCTAGTCTCTACACCTTCATACCACGGATGGCAGCTTGGCTCGGGATTGCCGTATGCTTGCGCACTTAGGTTTCCCCGAGTTTGAGGGGTGTTCATCTGGCAGTCGCCCGCCAGAGAGGCCTGATTTGACCTTACATGAATCGACACATCGGTCTGCATCCCGCCCTTCTCTGCCAAGATGTAGCCATTAGCAAAGTCGGCCAGGTAGATATCACCGGTATCACCCAGGGTCTGGCACTGCTCGATGGGTAGCACCGGACGTCCAAACAATGTCCCGTAAGGACTCGCCGCGGCCCCGCCGGCCGGCAGATACACTGGCACACCACCGGTGCCGACAGCTAAGGACATTGCATAAAGCTGCGGCTCGCAGTCCTGGTTTATCAGCCATACTGCAGTCTGCCTCGACGGTGCCAGAAGCCTCGACCACATCTTCATGATATTCTCATACACGATGGTGTCAGCTGCCTGGCCGCTCTCCTTGGTCACGGAGATCATGCACCCGGCATTGAGAATGCCTAAGGGCTGTCCGGCACCGGACCCGTTGATTATCACATCGTCCAGGGCAAAGCCGATCTCTGACGCGAAGCCCTGGCGAATCACACTTTCCAACGCCGAGTGATCCGCAATCAGCTCATCAGTCGCGTAACACAACCCGATCAGCTTGTTCAGCTCCAACGTGATCTGCCGGAAGGTCGGCTTGCTGGCAACCTTTTCCCCGGCTTCCGCGGTCCAATACGACCGTATCCCGCCCCACCGGGAGCCCGCAACCCTTGACGTTTCGTCGATGCCGTTGATCTTGATTGAATTGGCGTTGCCGGAAATCTCAATCCGTCGGCACCGACTGGACAACACACCGGTTGAGAAGACACTTCCCAGCAACTCGCTGGCATAGTCCTGTTGCAGTAGGAACCCGCCGTCACTGGGGACGCCTTCACCCAGACCGGTTACCGCTCGGACCTCATGCAACCTCGGGTCAAGTTGCCCCCCAGGCGTACCAGCCGCCCGGACCGCAACTAACTGCTCTCCAAAAGAGGAAAACGGCCCATCTCCACCGCGGTGGCTGTGGCTGCCGTTGCTGTCCTCGAAGGTCAGGGGCCGGTTTACAGTCGGAAAAGCAGACCGATAGCCTTCAATGCTCTCCAGCTCCTTGACCTCTTGAGCGATCTGCTCATACCGTTTGATCAGTCGCCCGGCCTCCCTGATTTCCCCGTCGGTCGGGGTGGTTCCACGCTGTTCATGTTTTGATTTTGTCTGCTCCAATTGAGCAAGAATCCCCTTTGCCTCTAATCTCATTTGCTCGACGTTCATTAGATAATACCTCCGAATCTCATGTTTTGAGTTATCCAGAGGCGTTGGTCACAACGTCTTATACTGTCCAAAGGTTAGTGCCACGCTTGAGGCTGGATACCATCGGTCACGATGGATCAGCCAAGCATTTGGTGCACCGGTCACGGTGTCTCACAGTCTCCCGGTTATCACCTCACAAGCCGCAAGTGTGCGGATTGGGTGTTTTCTGTGTCGTTTTCATCAGAATCGGCCCGTTTTCGGGTCAATTCCTTGAGTTTTTCCTTCTCCTGTCGTTCTCTGCGTTGCGCTTCGAGCATCATTTGCTCTTCATCTTCCATCAACAGACCCAAGCGCTTGAGATACTCAAATTGTGTCTCATATATCGGCCGGTCAGCATAACCACCGACCGACAGTCGCGCCTTGCCAAAAGAGATGCCCTCATCCCACAGAGCATTCTCCGCCCGACAGAGGATCCGCCGGCGCTCCGGCGCTTCCCATTTCCACCATGCCCAGGGCCGACTGCCGTAAGGGACAACCCACTGCCATTCAGCGCTGCCAATATCGGCCATGAGCAAATCTCTGTGCTTCTCCCAGGTCTCCCTTGTCTCTTCATCGGTTCTGAAAGGCGGCTCCGGTTGACTTAGGAGATTGTGGCCACTATGTTGAAACTCTCGTTTCTCATACGTCAATTCATTGGGGTTGAGCTTCTTTCTCGGTCCTCGCTTCTTGATAGTCGGCATGTTTCCTCCCTACGTTCCCGGTGGCCGTCCCATCGGTCCCGGTGGTTCTATATCGAGGTTCAGCATCCGCCACGCCTGCAGGAATCCGCTCCGCGCCTCTTTCTCTATCCTCAACGCCGGATGTGGCTTCAGGTGACCCGTGGGTGTTTGCACCGTTACCCCTTCGGCGTCAACTTGCTGCCTAGCTGCGTTCATTCGGTCGTATGCTTCCAAGGCAGTTTTGAGCAGCACCAGGGCACTGGAATCAAATTCATAGTCGCCATTCAGCTGCCGCCAGATGCTCCTGGCTTCCTTGGTCAGATGCTTCGGCGGTCTCTCCGGATTCAGGTTCATGGTCGCTTTTCAATGCCAATTGCCAGCTCTCTAACAAATGATCTCTACCCTGTTTCTGGTCTTCTGAGCTGCCCATCTGGTCTTTTCCAGTTAGGTGACAGAGATGACTCGTGCCCCCGTACTGGCAAATGGCAGCCAGCAACCGCCGCATGACATGCACGCCGGGCCCACTGGATGGCCCCTGTCTGGCATTCCCGCAGCTGCGCACCCCCGGCTTACTGGATGGAGGGGACTGGACTGATGCCCAGTCACTCGACTATGCCTTGCACGAAAACACACACATCCCCGGCCCCGGATGCATCCACGGTCAAGCTGGTGTTTGCTGCCAACTCCATCAGCGGATTGAACGTCCACTGCATGCTCTGGTTAGCCGCAAAGCTCACCGGTCCAATCAGTGCCGTTGTGACTGCGCCGCCAGTTTCTCCCTGGCCTATGGTTATCGTGATGGCCGCGCCGCTGTTGACTGTAAGATGCCTTACCTTTATTTTCTTCGATGCCACTGCCGCGTGTATCTCTTCGGTTCCGCTTGCATCTGCCGATACTGCATTCTTGATGAATCCTACTTTGCCGCTCGGAGATGTTACCGTTACTGCCATGATTTTCCCCCCTAGTGAACCTTGCTTGTCAGCTTCGCCATAGTCTCTTCCGCTGCCTGGAATATCTCATCGACCACCGCCTTGACGGTACGCAATGCGTCAGCGTCTCCGCGATATGCCGTCCAGGTGCACAGCTTCTCAAGTGCTGATAGCCATGCCGCCCAGGTCATGCCGAACTGTGACGCTTCGACCTCGATTGTCTGCCCCTGCTCCGTCTGTCCGTGGTCCATGATTTCCCCCCATACATGATACCGCTGTCTGCAGTGATTTTGATGGGGCCTAGACGGTCCCAGCCCCACGGCAGGGCCGTCCTATCCTCGCGCGCGCGGGTGGTTTCCTGTCGGGCGTCATCGGACTGGCCCCCTACAGTCCTATCCTCGCGCGCGGGTGATTTGTGGATCGAAACGATCCACTTCGCCGTGAAACCGTCCTCTCCTCCGGCAACGCGATCACGGTGCATTCCCCATCTTTCAGACCAAACCGCCTAAGCCCGCGCTCGATGGCTGCATCCCAATCAACGCCGGTGTAATGCACCTCAAGCACCGGCCATCCATCTGCTCTTCGTGTCAATTTCGGCTCTGTCATTCAGATCTATCCCGTTAATGCCTGCAATCCATGATGGCTTCGTTACACGATTTGGGCCTTCCGGCTTTCCCCTCGAAAACGGCATACGCAAAGCAAAGCAGCTTGCCGCCATAGGCTGCATGGTCCCAGTATCCCGCCGCGGTGCATCCCTGGCACTTCGTTTTCTCCATTGTCTGCAATTCTGCCAGGATGTCAGCCTTCTGTGCCCGGATGCGCATACGATCATCATCATTAAGGCGTCCTCTGACTCGCAGTTTCGTGCCCTCTCTTATCAGCTCGATACCTCGGCTCTGCAGCTCAGTGAACAAGGACATCAAAACACCTCTTCCACAACTTCTTCTCCTCCCTCACCAGGGGTGTTTTCATCCGTCACAACGTAACAATCCTTTGTTTTCAATAGCTTGGCTCCATTTCCAAACGTCACACCGCTCTCTCGTGTGACGTTCTGGTTTCCGGCTAAGCCACCGAATTTATTGTCTTGTGACGTTGTGACGTTTGTATCGCATGGAAGGTAGCGAGAGAATGCATCCCGGAACAGGTCGAGCCTGTATCCCTTAGCCGTTTCGACGTCAACCCGCACCGTCCTTGAGATAATGGAGAACGGTTTCAGCAATCTCGAAAGAGCATTTGTCGTCAGTCCTTTTCCCCGGTTCCAGTCATTCCAAGGTGCTTCTGTCAGATTCTTCAGTGCTTCGACCAAGTCACGGGAGAAGATCCTATCAACCCCCTGCGCTTCGAATACGCCCTTGATGTCTGCCAGCAGCTGTGCGCCAACGCTGTCATCGCTCTTCTCGCATAGCTTTTCCATCGAGTTTCTGGCTCTCTCAGGCCAATCGCCACCAATTGTCTCTGCAATAGTGAATAGCGGATGCCAGTTGTCGTCGGCCCGGTCATTGCCTGATGGCGGCACGGTTACCGTAACAGTCTTCAGCCGCTCCATATTGTCGTCTGCCCACCGTCGGCACATTGCACGCACAGGCTTGCACTGTTCCGCAAAATCGAGTCCCGTCTTCAACACCGTCTCGCCAGGGGCCTTCCGTGCCAGATGAATAGCGACCGATCGATCCTCCACCGTGTCCGGCAGCCTCCCGATCATGGAAATTGCCTTCATTCCCCAGGTGCTGAACCTAATCGGCTCAAGGCTATCTCCTTCGATACGAACCACAAAGGCACTTGCCCTGGTATGCCCGGAATTGATCACTCCCCGAAGTTCGTCATTGTCCCTGAGAAACGTGTCTCCCTCGTCTATCAGCAGTGTTGGTTTGTACTTCTCGATTGTCCGGTACACCGCGGCTGCGGTCATGTTGCTTGCGGATAGTGCCCGGTAGGTATAGGCCGATAAAGTTTCCAGCAATTTTGTCTTCCCGCAGCGCTTTACCGGGGAAGTGATCCCGAGTATAGGCAAGACGCCAAATGCCTGATGGGTGTATGTCAGCAAGGCCCATAATGTAACAGCTTCCGCTGCCCCTACCGGGAGGATGATCCGTTTTTGAATGTCCGCCAAGATGCCATCCAGCAATTGGGCTCCGTCGACCGGCTGTGCCCATGGCTCGACGTCTTCCACTATGCCGCCGCCTGTCTCACTTCTGGGATCCTCTGAATCCAGGTATTTGTCGACAATGCTCTTCCGGACCCCATACGACTTTGAGAGCCGCTCACGCTCAACTTCTTGCTCCAGCAGGTCGAGTTTCACAAGGTCAGCAAGCTCAATTCTCAAGGCCCTGACCTTATCCACCGGTGCCGCAGCGCCGATCTGTGCCCTGACTGCATCCGGCCCTTCCAGGTTGGACAGATCGTTGAAGTCTGTCGGCTTGGTGGAGGTGTCTTCGAATTGTGGTATGGCAACCCTGGCAGATACCGCAACAGCCGCAGCTTCTGCCTTTGCGATTCCGGTGTTTCCGGCTTCCGGCTTGAATGCGTCATTATCGGCCGCAATGATGATTTCGGCCTGCGGCGATTTCTCCCTGATAACCTCGGCCACCGGCTTTAGGTTTCCAGCGTCAAAGGCCACGGCCACCGAGTGACCCGTGGCTTCGTGTATCGATGCCCCCGTGGCATACCCTTCGCAGACCACGGCAGTCCTGTCCCCTTTGATGGGGAAATAGGCACCCACTTTCTTGCCGTCTTTCTCAAACAGCTTTGCCCCCTGGCCGTCTATGTATTGGAGGGTCTGCAGCTCGCCTTCGCTGCTATAGGCGGGAACCATCAGTCTCCCGTGGTGATTGCTCTCCGGTAGGTCGAGAATCCGGAGGCCGTGGCTCTTGACCTGCTTGCCGTCAAGGTAGCGATGGCTCTTAGCCGGCTTCCCGAAACCCCAGTTGAAATCGGCCGACCACGCGCCTCGCTGATGCCTACGCTCTTGGGATGCCTCAATCTTGGCAGCTTCCGCGGCCATCCGCCGCCTGCGGTCTTCAGCTTCCTCTGGGGTAAGATTCTGGTTGCCGTTGCCCGAGAACCAGCTGTGCTTCCGGCCAGATACGAAGTCGCCATAGGTGGCACACAGACCTAGTGCTGTCTTGTTGACAACATACCACCCCGGCATCCCCCTGTGTCCGTCGATGGCAAAGTGATGGAAACCACCATCCGACCGTAACGCGCCCGCTGGGTAACCGTGACCCAGCATTTCTTGCTCAAGCTGTCTTAGGCTCATGAGCCTTCCCTCTCGATGTCTTCAGGCCTGACCCCAGGCGCGTTGTCTACCCATTCCTCAACCTCGCGCCGTAGGAAAAGCAACCGGCCCCCCGCCTTCCGGTAAGGGATATTCCGCCTCAGCACCAGGTTACGGATGGCCCCCGGTGATCGGTCAAGAAACTCGGCCACCCCATTCGTGTCAAAGTACTTCCGCTCCTCGCTCACTCTGAAAAAACCTCCTCTGTCTTCTTTCCGAGCGCCTTCGCGTACTTGATTTTCCGCGCCTCGTCCAGGTTCACCCACCCGTTGACCACCCGGCTGACAAATGTGTGGTGGTCACCGACGACGCGGGCGAAGTCTTTCTGGCACAGGCCCTTTTCCCATATTGCCGTTTTGAGTTTCACATTCCTTTCCATGGTTGCCTCCAAAATGAACCAGAATCAGACTCTGACTTATTTGTTTGAAAAAAGGGGCTACTGATCTCTGATGTCCCGTACAATACGGCCAATATCCAGGGTCAACACGGTCGCGTGCTGCTTCACCTCGCGTACCAGCCATTCGTCCGTGGGATTCCGGAGAACCTCCGGGTGCCAGCCCTTGCCCTGACGTGGTGAAAGCAACAGGTACGCGTTCGTCAGTGTTTCCCAGTCTCCCATGATCCCCCGCCGGTCAATCCATCGAGGGAAACCACCAGCGTCGCTTTCTCCCGGATTTGGAGCTGTCAGCAATCCGAAGACATCCCTGAGCGTCTGCAATGTCATGCCGTACGCGGTCAGTTGTCTAATCAGGGCAAACTCAAACAGGTTCCTTTTCGAATAGCGCCGGACGCTCCCCCGTCCCTCTCCGGCGTCATGCCCCGGTTTGACCAGCCCCTCTTCGGTGTAGAATTGCACCCTTCGCGCGCTCAATCCCGTCAGCTCTACAACCTTCCCTTTGCTGTAGCCTGCCATTTGATTCCCCCGGTCTCTCATAAATGAATCACTAACTGATTCATATTCTAACACCTGAAATGCGTTTGTCAACGTATTTCTCAATCTTTTGGAGTCCTGCGGGGACGCCACAAGGTGGCATATTTGCCTGTAGGGACTTTTGAAGGGACTTGGTGGGGGAAAAGGGTGTTTTTGTGTACTTTCAGTGATATTCTGTGACATCAACCAGAAAATAAGAAAGGGCCTGTAAACACCTGAAATGCTTACAAGCCCCTGATATTATTCTGGAGGCGGCAATCAGATTCGAACTGATGAATAACGGCTTTGCAGGCCGTTAGCCGACTCCCTAAGAAGCTGATTTATCAGCTGTTTTCAAGGGCACCACTTCTGCTGTAGGGACTTTTGAAGGGACTTGGTCCAGAGTTTTCACTGCATTTGCCTTGTGATCTGGTGCCGGGTGTTGGTATCTCATGCTCATTGAGTATGTCTTGTGTCCCATGATTTCCATGATGGTCTTCAGATCGGTTCCGGCCATCCCCAGGCGTGACCCGAATGTATGGCGCAGATCATGGAACCGGAATCTGACCCGTTTGTTCCTGCCCTGTCTGTCTTCCTCATACCGAAAAAGCCCTGCTTCCTCAACCGCTTTCCAGAAGGCGTTGGTCAAAACGGTCAATCTAGTCCCCTTGGTGTTGGTAAACAGGTATTCGGAATCTTCCATTCCACATCCTGCGGCAATCACCTTGAAGAGAAGTACCTCGGCAATCGCCCCCATCAGCGTGTCATTGATAGGGACATTCCTGTCCTCGGTGTTCTTGGTGTCGGTAACACGGATATACCTGTCTTTCAGGTGAATGTCTGCGACCTTCAGCCGGAATATCTCATCCTGACGCATACCCGTATGCAGGGCGAAAAGCACCAGCTGCCGCAGGTTCTTCTTCCTCTGCGGCCGCCTGTCGCACTCTTCAAGCAGGCGTTGCTCCTCTTCCGGTATCAACACCCACTCCCGCTCTCTCTCCCCTTTCAGTTGCTTTATGCTGCTCAAGGGGTTGCTCTTGAGGTACGCCCAATCAACCGCTTTGTTCATCATATTCTTCAGCATGGCGACGTCACGGTTAACCGTGGCCGGCGTCGCGCCAGCGTCTACCCGGTCCCGTTTGTACTTCTCAACCATGAACGGGTGTATATCGCTGATCAGCTTGCCGTCGAAGTGTGGCATGAGAATATGCATTGAGACGCCGTTGCGCTTCGCCGTGGTAGGCTTCTTGTTCAAGGCCGCATGCTCAAGGTACCTCTCGGCAAACGTCTCAAACAGGATTCGCTTTGCCTTGCTTGCATGCCTACCCTCTTTGACATCTGTCCGGAATTTGCGGTCCCTTTCCTTTGCTACGGTTTTCGATATGGCACCGTGGCTCTTTTGGTACCGCTCGCCATCGTACCAGAAATCGGAATACCAGCTGTCACCGCGCTTAAACATGGTTGCCCCCTTCTGTGGCCGTCCTACGTTTCCATACCCAACTGCCTATCAAGCATCTCAATTCTATCGTTCCACAGTCGCCTGAGAGCCCTAGCATCGCCCCTCTGCAGGGCTTCCAGAAACTCCGAGACGCATCGCAGGTCCTCTTCTGGCAGTCCTGCAATGCTATCGGCCAGCTGCTTGAGAAGCTCCGCCTGTGTCTTGCCCTCGACCTGCAGTCTCTCTGCGAATGCCCTCATTCTCTCATCAAGATAGAGAGGCGTGACTTTGCTGGTCATGATTCCTCCGCTTGCTACAGTCTCTCATCCGCCTCTTGACACGCCCTGTCCCAGGCCAGGGAGGAATCGTCGCATTCTCCCCGGTCCACAAGTTCATTGGCTCGTTTTTCGACGTAATCCAAGTACTCCTTATAGTCCCTATTCCATTGACCCTTGAGCGCGTTGGCTTTCTCTTCCTGCTTGACGTATTCGGCATCAGAAAGCCCCCTATCGCTATGGCCCAGGACGTAATGCGCGATCTCATGCAGTACCATACTATTCTGCTCATCAGCAGTCTTCGAATACAACATCTCGTAGAAGGCAAAGACGCTCTTGCCTCCTATCAGGGCCGCCGGCAAGAAGGCAGCACGTACTCCGGCATCCTCGCCAAGCATGAGAAAGACACAGTTCTCAAGTACATCATCAAGCACCTCTTTGGGCACTATGTGCAGATACCCCTATTTCGAGGAATTGACCCTGACCCCAGAAGAGAACTGGCAATGCTGCTTTACCCCCGAAGAGTACGCAGCGCATCGAATACTCACAGACATAGCCCCATCCCTGCCCGTCGGTAACGCCGCGCTTGAATCGGCCATGCTGGAACCATATGTGTATCTTATTTCGACCCTTGCCAAGTAA
>Ga0098068_1000954_pt1 | contig 10823 bp, 6 predicted proteins | sample 26BtaG_FD_75059 | JGI IMG/M metagenome (GOLD analysis project Ga0098068, IMG submission 75059) | Marine viral communities from Cariaco Basin, Caribbean Sea - 26B_WHOI_OMZ_CsCl | ecosystem: Environmental > Aquatic > Marine > Oceanic | place: Caribbean Sea: Cariaco Basin | collected 2014-11-09 | reverse complement strand
TCATTACCGTGGGGTCAGTCATATCGGTACGCGCTGGACAGGGTTTGGGGTATTCTCAAACCATGATATGCAATTGTTGACGCACGCCAATATTATTTTTAAACGTTTGATTGATGACATCAATGCCGCTCAGCGCAGTATCTTGATGGAGTTTTATATTATTTATCCTAAGGGGCAGGTGCTTGATGTTATAGAATCGTTAATGGCAGCCGCTCAACGCGGAGTTGAGTGTCATATTCTGATTGATAGTGTGGGGAGTTTTAGTTTTTTTAACAGTAAGGCCCATCGAAAATTAGAAAAAGCAGGGGTTTTTGTCCATCAGTCATTGCCAGTAGGGTTGTTTAAAACGTTATTTAAGCGTTCAGATTTGCGTAATCATCGTAAAATCGTGGTTATTGATGGTTATATCGGCTATATCGGTAGCTTCAATTTGGTTGATCCTAAGTTTTTTAAGCAGAATAAAGACGTCGGTGAATGGATTGATGTGGCGATACGCAGTGTCAGTGATAATGACATTAGCATTGCGACTGCAATGGCAAAAGTGGTGGTGACCGATATCGGGGCGGAAAACAGTGACAATCTAGATGCGCTGCATCAACGAGTCAACAGCTACACACGTAAGCTATATGTGCGCAATCCGACGATTAATGACATCAATAGTCGCATCAAAGTATTGGATGATGGGCTAGAAAATGTAGAAAACCCCTGTACTGGTGCGATGTCAACAGTGATTCCGCAGATGCCGGTGGTAAAAGGCGTGGTCGCGCAGCTGATTCCTTCAGCGCCACAAGTGACCGCTCACGTTATTTATAATACCTTAGTAACCGTTTTACATCGTGCTAATCACTGTATTTGTATCACAACGCCGTATTTTGTACCGGATGAAGCTTTGTCAGGCGCGCTAGTGACGGCAGCCAAACGCGGGGTCAAAGTTACGCTGATTATCCCTGAAAAGGTTGATTCATTCTTAGTTCAGCACGCCTCGCAAGCGTATTACCAAGAGTTGTTAGAAGCGGGCGTTACCATTGCTCTGTTTAAGGGTGGTCTGCTGCATGCCAAAACAGTAGTTATAGATGACGATTACTGTATATTTGGCACCGTCAATATCGATATGCGCAGCTTTTATCTGAACATGGAAGTCAGTTTGGCGATTTATACGCCTGAAATGGTCGCGCAAGTTGCCGCTTGTCAAGACTCGTATTTACAAAGCTGTCGTTTTTTAACCTTGGATCAGTGGCAACGGCGTCATAAGGCTGAACGCTTGTTTGATAATGTGATACGCTTATTTAGTCCATTATTGTAGCCCTACATATTTTAAGTTAAGGTAAGCACTATATTTTGCACAACTGCCTGTAGTTCATTGCCTCTATGATTAATTTACTTTTTTAAAGGATACGCGTTTCTTATGTCTGCATCGCCCTTAACGCCCCTTGATTATATTGCAACAGGTTATTGGCAAGATTTTTTGGCAAGGCGTGCTGTCGCAGGCGGTATCGCTTACGAAGTGGATTTGCATCACTGTGGTTTGGATGAATCGCTGGCAAGCTTGCAGCGCATAGATACGCTACTGTCTCAGATACGCCGCGATATGGTCAAAACAAGCATTTGGGATGAAGCAACGTTATTAAAAGATGAGCGCTATCGTAACTTTATGGTGTTTTTGGCGTTTTATGCAGGGCGAGTATTAGCGCAGCAATGGCAACAATCGCCGCGTTGGTTTGGTCAGTTTGAGCTAGATGCCCGCTATCCTGAGTTAGTACTGACGACCGATGATTTTTATCAGCATATGGCAATGTTTTATGGCGCTGATACTGATGTTAATACCAAAGATAGCAGTGATAAAGATAATATCCTGCTTTTCTTTGCTTTAGAACCGATAGGGATGCGTTTATTTGGTCATATCGACCGCGCGTTTAAATCGGCGCAAGGTGATCAAGTCGCTAGTGGCTTATATCAAGCGGTGAGCGCCAGATTACCAAAAGCTGTAAATAATCAGCCTCATTTGGTTGATAAGACCATAGCAGATAAACCAAACACTCAAATAGCAAATGAAAAGGCATTTATTGAGAAAGTAAGCCCTGAAAATAGTAGCACATCCCTTTACTCGAATAGTAAGTCGTCCATAGACATGGCGACAACTCAACTTTCAGATGACAAAATGGGTAATGTATCTTCTATATCAGCTACTACAATTACATCAGTGCCATTAGCAGAATATATAGAAATAACAAACGCAACGGTAGTACCTATAGTAGAACCAGTAAAAACCACGGCAGTCGCAAAAAAACCACCCACGCCAGAGATTTTTAGCCAACTATTAACAGAGCTACATGAGATAGAAGTAACACAGACCACGGGCGAAACTGAATATGAGAAGGCGTGCAAGGTTTTAGATCAGTTTGAACGTCATATTGCCAAGCAAGAAAAACCCCGTAAGCAAGTCGTCTTTTCAGAGGCGCATCTGCAAGCAAAGCAGCAGGCTTTGTTGGGATTAGAAGACGCTGCAAATGCAGGAAACAGTGCTGCGATGTTGCGCTTTGCGATGTATGAGCTGCTCGGCGAAGGTCTGATAGCAAACGAAGGCGCTGATAAAGTCGCTGGTATAGAGGCTGGGGTCGAATGGGTGCAACAAGCGGCAAGTAAAAATGACAGCCGCGCTCAGCGCTTACTGAGTAAAATGTATTATCAAGGCGTAGGGGTTACGCAAGACCTTAAGGTCGGTAAATATTGGCTCGAGCAAGCGGCAGAAAATGGGCACATCGAAGCGGCAAGCTTGGTCGGTCAGTGGCAACAAGCACAAACGTTAATCAACACCCAAAAGCAAGAGCAGCATAGCCTTAAGCGCTATCAGCTACTGTTTGCAGTCATTATCGTAATAGCCTTACTCATTATTATTTTGGTCTAAAAAACGATGACCAACATCCTTGAATTTAAAAACGTATTGTTTGGCAATAAATTCAGGTAGAATTGGTGCGTTTTTTGTGCGCGACTCCTATTATCTGCTCCATTAATTATCTGGGCTTTTGCATGCCATCTTCTGACACCTCAAAAAATCTTTCTATTCAGGCACAGCCTCTGCAAAGCCATGCGGTATATAAGCCGCCTGTGTATTATCAAGTCGGCATAAGCTTATTAAAGCCGTTATATCGCCTGCAAGTATGGCGCCGCTCGCATGCGCGGGATAATTATCAGCAAGAAGTTGAACAGCGTTTTGGTAAGCGTTATCCTGCGCCTCCTATAGCCACAGAAACGTATCTACCAGCTGCGGATTTAAACAGCAGCATCAATGTTAATAAGCAAAATAAAACCATCTGGTGCCACGCGGTCTCTTTGGGAGAAACCAATACCGTTGCGCCATTATTGGATGCGCTATTGGCTCGTGGTTATCGGATATGGCTGACCAATACTACCCAGACTGGTTTTGCGCGCGGTGCCAGTCGATTTGCAGAAGAGATTGCGCAAGGTCGATTGAGTCACAGCTATGTGCCGGTCGATAGTCCGGCGGTGATTGAGCAGTTTTTGACTCATGTACAACCTGTTGCTGCTTTATTTGTAGAAACAGAGCTATGGGCAAACATCTTAACCAAATTATCTGAGCATCATATGCCAAGTATCTTGGTGAATGGGCGACTGTCAGCATCCTCTTTTAAAAGCTATCAAAAAATTGGCGCAGTCAGCACCAGCATGATGAAAAATTTGAGTTTAATCATTGCGCAGGATAATGACTCTGCCAAACGCTTTCGACAATTGGGTGCGCATAGCGCCCAAATACGTGTGGCAGGCTCGCTAAAGTGGGTCATTAATACGCCTAAATTGTCTAATGTGTCTGAGCCAGATGATGACAAGACTATCGATATTGTAAATAACGAGCAGGCAGAGTTAGCAGAAAAAACAAGTGTGACGGCGAGTGATTTGGGCGTGGTCAATCGCCCAATCTGGGTGGCAGCAAGCACTCATGGTGGTGAAGAAGGCATTGTGCTGTCATGGCAGCAGCAATTACTGTCAAACCCTGCATTGGCAAAAGCGCTACTTATTATCGTTCCGCGCCATCCAGAGCGCTTTGATGAAGTGGCAGCACTGATTCAAAATTCAGGCTTGACCATGGCACGGCGCAGTGCAGCAGAAGCTATCGACATAACTACCCAAGTCTATCTGGCGGATAGCATGGGTGAGTTAATGAATTGGTATGCTCTTGCCGATGTAGCAGTGGTTGGCGGCTCATTGGTCGAGGTGGGCGGACATAATCCAGTTGAGCCTGCAAGTGTGGCGACACCGGTTTTAATGGGTATTCATACTCAATCTTGCCAAAGCGTCGTGGATAAATTAGCAAGCGTTGGGGCGTTATATCAGCCAAACAACCCTTTTTATCAGGCTATGGATAATACTGAGCAAGAGAACGAAAATCCACAATCTATCGATAATGAGACACTGATTTATCAACAGCTAAAATATTGGCTAAGTCATTTAACGTTGGCTAAGCAAGCAGGACAAGCAGGCGCGCGGATGACCGATCAGCAGCAAGCCGTATTGAGTCGTCAATTATCGATGATAGAAAAAATCATCGAGCAGCATGCTTTTCAAAGTGTTAGCCAAGATTTAAATTAAGAGCCACTATGAACTGTATCTTATTACCAGCTGCAAACTTTTCTAATGAATCTGCATATATCAATGCAGTGGCGCAAATTGAGCATGTCAACCAAGTTCTGGGAGCGAAAGTAGGCGACACCCTAAAAATTGGGCAGTTAGAAGGCAATCTTGGTACTGCTGTCATTGCTGATATAACGCCTGAGCGTATTGATTTATGTGAGATAAGTTTGGTCACAGCAACGCCGCCTAAGCTTGATCTCACTGTGGTATTAGCATTGCCACGCCCAAAAGTATTGCGCCGTCTGATTATGGATATGACCGCGCTTGGTGTCCGCGATATCATCTTGATTAACAGCTATCGTACGCAAAAAAGCTACTGGCAAAGCCCGATGCTGAGTCGCCTTGATGAGTTCGTATTAGAAGGGCTGCAACAAGGCATTGATACCGTCGCGCCGCGTATCAGTTTGCAAAAACGCTTTAAGCCCTTTGTTGAAGATGAGTTGGCAAACTTAATCACCAATCGAGCTATTGTCGCTCACCCTTATGCGGAATTATCGTTTTCAGAGTATGTGCAACAACAATTAGAAAGCTCTGAATCACCTCAGAAATCGATACTACCGAGCATGGTTTTTATCGGTGCAGAAGGCGGCTGGATTGATTATGAAGTTGAGCTGCTTGCAAGGCAAGGCTGCCAAGCGGTACATATCGGTGCGCGAATATTGCGCACCGAAGCGGCAGTCAATGCTATTCTGGGCCAATGGCTATTGTAAGATAATAACTGATATAAGTCTTAGTTGGAAATGCGGCAAGATTCATTACAACGGCATCAAAACCCCATTAAAAAACCACTATACACAGCATTAATTGTCGATTATTTAACTAAATAATCGGGCTAAATAAATGTATTGATAATTAATATCATTTCCATTAGTATATGCTTTCCAGACATTAGGGTCTTTTTAATCCTATCAATCCATGATTTTTAATGTCTTTTTATTCTACCTATCTGCCGCGCTATTATGGGGAAAACCATGTCATTGAATGTAATCAGTGCAAATTTATCTTCTGCTAAACTTACTTTACCGGTTGCCGTATTTGGCATGATGTTGGCGCTTGCTGGCTGTAGTAAATCATCGACGCCAGAAGAAAGTGTTGATGCCGAAACGCCAGCACCAAGCACTGAGCAAGAAGTAGCAAAAGACAACGCGGCGAGTGCTGATGGACAGACAGTGACTATCTATTCATCACGTAATGAGCAGCTAATTAAGCCATTGTTAGATTGTTATACTGAACAGACGGGTGTGAAGGTTGAGCTGGTTACAGACAAAGATGGTCCACTGATGGCGCGTCTGCAAGCTGAAGGTCAGAATACCCCAGCTGATATGCTTTTGACAGTTGATGCGGGTAACTTATGGCAAGCAGCTGAGCAAGGTTTACTGCAACCTGTTGCTTCTAGCGTTTTGGAAGCAAATGTACCGGCTAAGTATCGTGATCCAGAAGGTCGCTGGACAGGTTTGTCATTGCGCGCCCGTACGATTTTTTATGACCCAAGTAAAGTAAGCGCTGATCAATTATCCACTTATGCAGATTTGGCGGATCCAAAGTGGAAAGGCAAATTATGTCTACGCACCTCGAAAAAGGTTTATAACCAGTCATTGGTTGCGAGCATGATGGAGCATTTAGGTGCTGAAAAAACAGAAGCGGTCATCCGCGGTTGGGTTGCTAACTTAGCTACTGATGTTTTCAGTGATGATACCAATCTACTAGAAGCTATCGCTGCTGGTCAGTGTGAAGTGGGTATTGCCAATAGCTACTACTATGGTCGCTTGCTTGATGAAAAGCCTGATTTCCCAGTAAAAATATTTTGGGCAAACCAAGGTACGACAGGCACGCACGTTAATATCTCAGGTGCTGGCGTAGTAACGGGTTCAGACAATGCAGATGGCGCATTGAAACTGATGGAATGGTTGTCTTCTGATGACGCACAAGGTCTTTATGCTAGCGCTGATAAAGAATTCCCAGTCAAAGTTGGGATTGATGAGTCAGAGATGCTTAGATCTTGGGGTCAGTTCAAACCAGACGATATCAATGTACAGAAATTTGGTGCATTACAAACCCAAGCCATTCAAATGATGGACAAAGCAGGCTATAAATAAAAGTCTGCCAGTCATTTAATGGGGTTATGATGCGTATGACACGGTAACAACTTATGATAACAATGCCAGAATCGTCTGCAAGTCAGAACAATACTGTCAATGAAAGTAATGAGACAGGCAATACGAGTAAATCTATTCGCCAAGACCATGCTACCCGTAAACGTGTCATCTCGAAATCAGTCTTAGGACTGATTTCGTTGTTTATGCTAGTACCGATTTTAATCGTGTTATTGTCATGGACACAGCCCGTCGCTGATATTTGGGGGCATATGCGTGAGTACGTATTGCCGCAAGTCCTCAAAAATACGGCTATTTTATTATTAATGGTCACAGTAATTTCTGGCACGATTGGCACGGCATTGGCATGGCTTACGAGTATGTACCGCTTCCCTGGACAGCGGTTTTTTTCGTGGGCGCTGATGTTGCCGCTTGCTATGCCAGCTTATGTCTTAGCATTTGTCACAGTTGGTATCGTTGATTTTAGTGGACCATTACAAACCGCATTAAGAGATTTTGGGGTTACGACTGCCATTCCGTCGGTACGTAACGTCTGGGGTGCAGGGCTGATCTTGTCATTGGCTTTTTATCCTTATGTTTATTTGCTGGCGCGCCAAGCCTTTTTATCTCAAGGTAGGCGAGCTATTGAAGCTGGGCAGATGCTTGGCTTAAGTCGTGGTCGAGTGTTTTTTCGGTTGGCATTACCGCAAGCATTACCTTGGGTCATCGGTGGTTTGCTACTGGCAAGTATGGAGACGCTAGCAGACTTTGGCGCGGTGTCAGTATTCAATGTTGATACCTTTACTACTGCCATTTATAAAGCTTGGTTTGGGTTTTTTAGCTTGACGACAGCGGCACAGTTGGCAGCACTATTAATTGGTGTGGTCTTCATTGTTGTCTTGTTTGAACAATATTGGCAAGCAAAACGCGGTAATATTATTACCCAAGGTAGTAGCCAACGTTTTGAGGTCAGTAAACCAGCTAAGCTTGCTATGACGCTGCTTTGTACGCTGGTATTTTTGATAGCATTTTTGATCCCGTTTGCACAGCTTATCTATTGGACAGCGGCAAATTTTCAGCAAGATTTTGATGCCCGCTATATTGATTTTGTCACCAACAGCCTCATGATTGCTAGTATTACCACTGCGTTTATTGCGGTCTTAGCGATTATGATTGCGTGGATTAAGCGTCAATATCCGGACAAATCTACCAAGCTTATGACTACTTTAGCTAATTTGGGCTATGTGGTGCCGGGTACGGTATTAGCGGTCGGGATCTTTATTCCGATTGCGTGGCTGGATAATCAGCTGATTGCTTATGGCATAACCTCCACGCAGTTTTTATCTGGGAGTGTGATTGTGATGCTGCTGGCTCTATCGACCCGTTTTATGACGGTCAGTTTTCAGCCGGTAGACCGTCAGCTTCAGCGCTTGACCGTCAATCAAGAAGCGGCTGCTAAATTGCTTAGCGATAGCCCTTTTCAGCGCTGGCGGCAAGTGATGTTGCCCGTATTGAGCCCAGGGGTGTTAACGGGTTTGTTGATGGGTTTTGTCGAAGTGATGAAAGAGATGCCGATTACTTTGATGACGCGGCGTCAAGGTTGGGATACGCTAGCCGTTCGGGTATTTGAGATGACCAGTGAAGGCATGTGGGGTCGCGCTGCATTACCAAGTTTGTTGATTGTATTGGTCGGTCTTATTCCTGTTTGGATATTACTGCGTCAAAGCGATAAGCAGGGTTAAGATATTTTTTAATTAAAATATTGTGCTTAAATGATCAACGGATTCTAATTGGTGCTTCTCACGTTATTCACACTTTTAAAGTTTCATGTTTTTAACGTCTAATATTTTGAATGTTGTGACGCTGGATTTTCTTCACTAATAGCTTATTGGTACTGTCTATGTATACTGACTTGATGAACGATTCAATAAATCCAGCAGACTCTGATTCTGTAGAGCCTCAGAGTAAAGCACGACAAAGTAATGTGAAAAAGCCACCTATGACTATCATAACCAAAGCGCAAATGGCGCAAGCTGTAGCGGAAAGAGAATTACAACAAGGTGTTGCTAACTTAGATAGTACCTTCATTCAGAATCATGAAACCGCTGCCACTCAGCCATATTTTAGTGTACAGGACTTGGTGGTTGGCTATGACGACACCATAGTAGTCAATGGTTTGTCACTAAACCTACAGCAAGGTGAAATTGGTTGTTTTTTAGGTTATAGCGGCTGTGGTAAGACCACGGCATTAAGAGCGATTGCCGGATTAGAAGAGAGTCGTAGCGGCAAAATCACGCTTAACAATCAGCGACTCACAGAGCAAGCAGCGCGACTCTCATTTGCTGTTGCGCCTGCCAAGCGCGGCATGGGGATGGTATTTCAAGACTATGCGCTATTTGGTCATTTAAGCGTGGCAAAAAATATCGGCTTTGGTCTCAATAAATGGTCGGCTGCCGACAAAAAAGCCCGTATTGCTGAGATGCTAGCGCTGGTAGAATTGTCTGAACATGCCGATAAACGCCCAAGTGAGCTCTCAGGTGGACAGCAGCAGCGGGTGGCATTGGCTCGTGCATTGGCTCCAAAGCCTAAGTTATTACTGCTCGATGAGCCGTTTTCGAACTTGGATGTGGTATTGCGTGAGTCACTGGCCATGAATGTTCGTGATATTCTCAAACGTACCAATACCACTGCCATTTTGGTCACTCATGATCAAAATGAAGCGTTTGCGCTTGCTGATAAAGTCGGCGTCATGCATAAAGGTAAGCTGGTACAGTGGGCAACCCCAAGTGAGCTATATCATGAACCGGTCAGCCCGTTTGTCGCTGAGTTCGTCGGTGAAGGCGCGATGATAGACGGCATCATCAAAGAAGGTCATGTTGAGACGGCGCTTGGTGATATTTATCGACGGATGGAAGTCTACGATGCGTCCGGTCAGCCGCAGTATTGTGAGTACGACTATCCGAATGGTACGCCGATTAAGGTATTGGTGCGTCCCGATGACATTATCCATGATGATGACAGTACGCAGACCGCCTTAGTGGTTGGTCGGGTATTTCGCGGTGCCAATTATCTCTATCGCTTGCAACTAGATGATGGTCAAACGGTATTGTCATTGGTCGCCAGTCATCATAATCATGAAGTCGGCACCCAAATCGGTATCTTGCCGATACTGGAGCATGTGGTGGTATTTGACGAAAAGGATATCAACGCTACCACGTGGTCAGAGTATGATAGGTCAGAGCGGTTTGAGGACATATGATAGCGTTTATTAAGTTGTCTTTACCGAAAGGACGCATGGTGTCGAAGTTTTAAAGCTTTTAAGAGGCATGTGTTTAAGAGACACGTGTCGCTAGAAGATGTAAGTAGCGCCCAAGCCACTTATAGGGATCCAGTTGCGAGTAGCGTAACTCCATACGTATGACCGCTTCAGGATCGTTATGCCCACCACGTTTTAGCGGCGAATAATCATGGAATACGCGCAGACCGCTGGCGATCAGAGTCTGATAATCATGCGCCTGTAGCCAAGCTTCAACCTCTTCCTTTGCAACCGGATGATTGGGCGTCAGGCTTTTTTTATTGTCGGCTTTATATTCAGTGTTATCTAATAAGTTGAAATTGCCCATTATCAAGTTACGATAATCAAAGCTCGCTGGATTATAAAAGCACAGCGATAATGCTCCATTATCGGATAATTGCTGATCAAAAAAGTCCATTACCGCGGCAGGCTCTGCCAACCATTCAAGTAGCGCGTGACACATGATTAAATCAAATTTCTCCGTCTCATCAGCCAGCTTTTCTTCAAGCTCTTGATACGGGCATACATACCACGTAATATTCAATTTTTCATCGTTTGCACTACTTTGTGCAGCGCTCTCTTGCGCCTTCTCTAACATATTGGCCGAGATATCATTGATGACCAGTGTATGTCCTTGAGTCGCAAGCTCAATCGCAATTTGCGCAAGCCCTGCACCCACATCCAAAATACGTAAAGGTCGCCCAAGTTTGTGGCTCGTCTGCGCGCAGTATTCAAAAAGATCACGGCGCAATACTGCTAATCGAATGTCTCCCTTTAAGCCACCATAG
>Ga0098068_1000952_pt1 | contig 10827 bp, 20 predicted proteins | sample 26BtaG_FD_75059 | JGI IMG/M metagenome (GOLD analysis project Ga0098068, IMG submission 75059) | Marine viral communities from Cariaco Basin, Caribbean Sea - 26B_WHOI_OMZ_CsCl | ecosystem: Environmental > Aquatic > Marine > Oceanic | place: Caribbean Sea: Cariaco Basin | collected 2014-11-09 | reverse complement strand
TTTTGATAGATATTAAAGGTCGGGATATTGGCAAGAGCTGGACTTCGAGGGGCGCCGCGATGAAGATTGCGGCTCAACTGAAGAAAAAATTTATAGATTACTCAGACGACTATGCAGAGGAAATTCTGGCGAATCCAGACGATTTTTTTGTGTTTGTAGATTTACGTTTAACTGAATGTGAACCTTCAGACTTGTGTGGAATTCCGAGGGATCGCGAGAGCAACGTGAAATTCCTACCGCTGACTTGGGCTAGATATCCCCAAATGGGGACTAGGGGCCTCAATCAGGCGGCTGGAATGCTACTATTAGACGAAAGGGAATAAGAATGTGTTCTTATTCTCCGTCAGCTCACGAAAGAGATAGTAGTAAACAAAGACTTTATCTCCGTGAACATTCAGAGACCAGATGTCATTAGTGTCAGTTACAAGTTAATCTTCGACCGCAAGCAGCACGGGGAATTGGACGCAAGTCCATGTGCATACGAAGCACTCAATATCCCATGCTGGCGGAAAGCAGGATTCACGAAATTTCACGACGAAGTAATGATCATTGCGTGCGGAAAGCTGTTTAGTGGACTACTTGCAGCCCGCAGACCGCCCGGAGCACTCGTCTGTTTAGTATCAAGTTTAGATTAAACTTATACTCAGGAAGCGACACTGCTCCCAACACCACTGATCTCAAGGATGCTCGTCATCGACGCCACTGCGCCCAACATAGATAGGCTTACGCTTATGAGTGTTAGCCCTATAGGAGTGGGCGCGGTGGATGCAGACGACAGGGATCATATCCCCGTTAAATACGATGACAAGTGGGACAACATGACCTTTGCGTTCCTGAAAGTCTATATGGACCAGGAAAAGGTTCAGCGCAGAGGGCTACCTGATTCGGGTGCCGAAAGGCCTCACATCTAGAGCCCGGTAATAAACCCGAAACACTTGAACCGTATCCAGTGCCCAGAGCCTATAAGCGAAAGCAATAGGCGGGCAGAAGCTGGACCGCGCTAAGCCTACTCATGCACCACGGCATAAAAACGAAGGAGACAATGATGGGGTGTGTGGGTCCCGTGGTGGGTCAGCAGCTCTACGCGTTCTCACGGACGAACGTTGACCTCGACCAACTCATGAAGAACCCGCAGCTGTTCCTAGAGGAAAGCTTCACCGTCGATGCCCGCTATATGAGCGCCCTGATGCTCGCCGGATGGGTGACAAGCAAGATCGACAAGAAGAATGCTGCGAAAGAGATCCCTAAGGCCATGCCACTACTGGATACAATGACTCAGAGGAGCAGGGAATTCGTGCTGCTGATATGCACTAGCATGTCGAAGCAACGCCTGGTGAAGTTCATCAAGGCATTGATCGCTCATGATCCGAAGTATAAGGATATGTTGAGCGATATTGCGTTGAATATTAAGCAGGCGATTTCAATTTAGACTTATATAACACTAACACTATATAGTGTCAGACAATAATAACACCTCTCTTCTCTTTTTTTGGGGGCAAAAACAACATGTTCACAATGTTCGGCCTCAGCCCCGAAGTCACCATGCTCATATTAACTCCATTATTGATAATGATTACTGCAGGTTGGGTTAGCCATAGTAAGGGTCCAGAATATATGCTCGTGCTAGGCGGACCAACAGCATTATTCTTCTTTGTAGCGTTATATCTGTCACTTATCGTCCCGCTTCAGGTCAGCCATATTGTGCCAGCGACACTGTTCGGTTTAATAACGGGTATCATATTCATAGTATACAATATCATAGGTAGGCATCTGCTAAATGAATACGGTGAGTTATTGGTGAAACTAAGCAATGACAGGCACTACATCTTGGGAAAATTCATGCCGTTCTACAGATTAACGATAGACCACGCATTCGGAAGACATTATAACTATTATCAGCTAAGCTGGTATCGATGTGGATCGGGCGCCGAAGGGGGGTTCGGGTTCAACCGCTCAGAATGGAGTCACTGTGAGGCACACCTGAAGTTGCTAAGCTTCCTTATATACGGTAAAAAGGATAAGCTTCCAATGCAGAAACCTACATCTGTTAGATACATAAGAATGTCAAAGCGCCTGGATAAACTATTCATAACATTAAAGAGATTAAAGGGGAACAAGGACATATCGAATCAGCTCGCCAAAATGGTGAACAATGGGGCGTCAAGGGAGGAGGTCATAGATGAGTTTGAGCTACTGGCTACAGCCTACCTGTTAGGCTCATAGCATTTGGAGGATATAAGATGAAGTACACGGTTTCACATGAATATGATGACATGTATAGCGCCAACGTCATGAAGTTTATTCCCGAAGACGATGACGATCCAGGATTTGTGGTTATATTAACCGAGGACGGTGGGACTAACGCACTCAACCTATGCGCATTATTCGCATTTGGGTGTTATGCTTCAACCGCTCTACCAAAGATCGATGAGAGCATGATCGTGGACATAAATGATGGGATGGCCGAAATAGCGAAGATGAACATTAGCCTGAAGGATGCCAGTAGGCTGAAGACGTGGGTTCTCATGCTGAGACTGGTTGACAGGAAGGTTTCCTTGGACGAGTTCATAGAGCAGACCCGAGCGGAGATCATCGCTGAGGGCCTGAAGCCTTTGGAGGACTATGGCCGAGAAAGATGACTTCTGGGACGGGAATATGTTTGTGTCCCAGTTCACGGGTCTTAAATTACTAGAGCATATCAAGGACACCATAGAGTCTGATCCATCAATTTCTGGTAAGTGTAAGCCAGTAATATATGATAATGACTATAATGACTATCTTGACATCGAGAAAACTGGATGGAACGGCAAGCCTAATCAACGTATATTTCTCAGAGTTGTACCATTAAGTGATGGAACCATCAAACTCAGGGCGAAAACGGTGTTCCCATATAAAAAACTGGTGTTCAACGTAGTCCATAGGGAGCTGGAGAAGATGGGATACAAGATGATAGTTGACAGCGGAACGACATTGATAGGTGACAATACAAGTGATAACGGTATAAAATACAATAGAGTCAGATTCAAATATGGGGTCAACGCGGATATGGTTGAGTCCATAGCGAACGACTTAGGCGTTGATCCCAGTAAGATCGTGGATAGCATTGAGACCTACGTTCTGGCACACCTAATTTTGGGGGATACAGGTTGAGGATAACGGTTGAAGAGCTTAGCAGAATCTTCGAGAAACATGATATAACTATAAGTGAGAGCGACTTATACGAGTGCAGCAAGGTGGATATCTCAGAGGAGCTCGTCGCCCGCATCTTAAGCGATGAGATACTTGAGGACCGGATTAGCGCGGAAACGTTCTGGGCGTTATTCGCAGAGATTTTTCCATTACCAGTTTTGGAGGAAAATGACTAAAACAGATTTAGCATCGATAAAAGATGACTACGATAAACTCAAAGCCGCGATTCTAAGCGCGGCACCCTTCATCTCAAGCCTACTGCGGAGAGTGCGAATAGTACTGACAGATAAAGTGCCGACTGCGGGCGTGGATAACAACGGCATCATGGGTATCAACCCAGAGTGGTGGAGCAAGCTCGACTACTCCGAGAAATCCTGGGTCCTGGCGCACGAACTTTTCCACGTAGCATTTAGGGATATCCCCAGGTGCTCATCTCGCCACCCTATGGGGTGGAACGTTGTCGCAGATCTCAGATATTAAACCCTGAGAGCGGGAACAGCGTTAACAACGAGATACAGAAGGAGATACTCAGGATGCCCAGCAGGCTCGACCTGTTCGGAATGACAATGTACAACCTGTATAACGAGTTCAGCTCACACTTCGCCAAAGCTGGGATATCGAGGCAGGACTTTGATAAGCTCAGCAAGGAGGAGGTGTACAGGATGGTGCCATGGCAGAACGTTCAAATCCCCAGGGTTGCATGTGACATGCCTCAGAGCGGGGGCTACGGCAGCAGTCAGAGCGGCTCAGGTGAGAGCCAGGCGGACTTCTCTGATGAGGAGGATCTGCAGGGCGGCTACGAGGAGCTATACGAGGGTGACGAAGAGGAGCGCAATGAGTCGTGGAAGGAAGCTATAGCCGAGAGTTACAACGTTGCGAAATCCATCGGTAAGCGTGAAAAGAAAGTAAATCTTTCATGCCCGAAGAGGTTCCGGCAGGTTTAGCCAGATTAGTCGAACGACTTTTGAATCCCCAGGTGGACTGGAGACCTCGAAGAATGAGGCCAGAGAACCCTCCTGAGGCAGGCATTTCAATCAGGGATGGGACGCACAGTGGTTTCAACTTTTAGACGCACTTCAAGAAAACACCCCTCCTTCCCAGGCAATAAACGATATAGGATACCAACGGTGCATGTCTTGATCGATTTAGGCGAGAGCCTCCGATATACAAGCGGCAGCATCAGCGGCAGGGAGATCCAGGTCGTCATGACTGAGGTATACAACATCGCGAAGATGAGCCCAGTAAGTGTAAACACTCTGTATGGGTGGCACAATCTTCTGGGATGCGATGGCTTACGGTCCCGTCAAAGCTAACAGTCAGGCCGAAGTCATAAGCAAGGTTGTAAAGTCGGTACGCGGGGGCGGCGGAACTCAGATCGGCCCCGCACTCCGAAAAGTTAGACCTATAATGAAGCCCCGCGATATCATAGTAGTGTTCACCGACGGATATTAGAATAGAGCCTAACCGTAAACATAGGTGACACGGGCTCAACCGAAGTCAACAACCTGTTCGGACAACTCGGATCAGTCGCATCAGCAGCGATCTTCGCAACCACGGGTCAGGAACACAACATTCCGAAGTGGGTTACGATTAAGATCAAGATCGATCCGAAGGATCTTGAGCCTTAATCCTTTTTGGGGGATATAACTATAAGTGAAGACAGAATAGCCGAAATCATAGCACAGGCCCTGAAAGGCGGACCACTAACATGTCCGTATTGCGGGAAACCATTGTTGAAGATGATCTGGATAGTAGCTAAGACATACCTTAGGTGGAGCAAGATAGAGTTCAGGGAAAAGGGATATTATTGGAATTGGGGTCCAGAAAGACCCGTTGAACAGAAGGGAGAGGATAGACAGCACCATCCAATGGATTTTGAGAGCGCCAGGGTTCAGTGCACCGAGTGTGATTCAGTGTTACCATTCACGAAGGAGGACGTATGGGCTGTGGGAAGACCAGACTACGGGAAACGGTTCGCCCAAACTTTGGGGGATTAAGTGGAGAACGCCGAGAAGATCGCTGCAGCCCTGTTGGGTGGACACTGTAGCATAAGAGGCCCGTATCTCAACTGCGCTGGGCGTGATAATGATGATAGACAGATATGCTGTCATGAATGCGGTGAGGCGGCATGCTCAAACCGGTGCTACAACAGATCCAGGGAGACGCGGTTCGACTGCACGCTGTACAGGCTTTGGAGGAGCTAAATGGACGATGAAATAGCGGCTAAAGTCATAGCCAGCGCATTGAAGGACACTATACCAGTATGCCCACACTGTGGAGAAGACCTTGATGATGTACCACAGCTGATATACTTCAGGGGCAGCGCCTACAGGTATCTCAACTGGGATGAGAACGATAAACGATATTACGAGGGAGACTACGATGATGAGGAATGGGGCGACTATGATCCAGACCATATAGAGTGTCCCCATTGTGGCGAACACCTGGATGAGAAGAAGGATCTAAGGATAAACTATACCCTTTGAGGGAGAAACAATGTTCAAAACACATAAAACCTGGGGTGAATACCCGTATAGGCATTCAACACCTGGAACCATAGTAGTTACATTTAGAAATAACCCTAGGGTCTTATTAAACAAGGGCATATGGAATGACAGAAGAGAGATACAGGTTTGGTCACCAGACAATGGATCAGCTAATATCAATGTTTCAGCTGGCCAATACAGCTATCTGGGGCGCCTCTGTAAAATGATATTCGTTGATGGAAAAACTCCCGTAAGAGAGTATAGGAGATATCGACCAAGACTACATAGAATGGAGTTCAAGGCTTCATCAGATGAAATCAGATTAATTCCGATTATAAGGAGAATGGATCCAGAAAATTTTAAATATGGTTTCTGGCGGAAACTCGTTTACAGTGGATTTCCTAATGAGAAGATAATAGAAGAGATACAGGTGAAAGCAATAGCTGATGCATTAGCATCTAAAGCTTTGGGGGAAACAGTGCAGAACGAGGTAATAGTCAATTCAGACACCAAAATTACTGATAGGGGTACGATATCGATGAATTTTGATAGTAGTCATAATATAACATTCCAAGTTGAAGGTGATATAACTCGCGCCCATTTTACGTCTCCGAGTATGCCATTCGATGAAAGAATGACGCAGAGAAGCCGACCAAGATATTTAACGATACGAATATACACCTGTGATTTACCAGCACTCATCGATGCCGTAAGGAACGATAGAACAATTGTACTATTAATGGTGCTACTAGCGAATAAGATGTCGAGGTATACGAGAAACAGTATGTTTTACTCTGGGCAAATCCTGCGGGACAATGCATCATTCGACTCGCTATACTTCGCGCTTAAGGCTGCATATTACAGTATAGCCCAGAGAGGTAGATTTCGTGGACATAGTCCATACAGAAGAAATTCCGCCAAGAAGGAAGCGTGGGAATCCATGAAGCCCATAGCAGAATTCCTGAGGCCCATGCTGGACAGCCCGCACCATCAGAAATGGCTTGACGCCATAATAAACTATGATGTGCATTTCATCGCGGAGGCCATTAAGGCCTAGGTTTTGGAGGATTAGACATGAGACGGGGTTCTTCATTAGAGGATAAAATATTGAATCTCATATATGAGGGCGGCTGGGACTACGACTATGAATACGATGGGCCGAAGAATATCAACTGTTGGATCACTGGATGCTATGATAAAAGTGTTGTTACCGATCTGATTTATACTATAGGACATGAAGTCCTAGAATACGCCATAGGTGATAAGGCAATAGGTAATACTATAAACGATACCATAGAGGAGTTCATAACTGTCAATAGGATAGCTGATGCCATTAAATCTTTGGAGGATTAAATGACCAAGGATGAGGAGATCGAGTTGATCGCAAAGGTGATATTAGGTGAGAAAGTTAAAGTTGTAATTAACAGGCAACACGGCGGGTTTGGCCTAAGCGAAGAGGCGTGGGAGTGGCTCATAGAGAAGAAGGGCTGGAGAGTTGAAGCCTCCAACTATAGGGCCCCCGATCCATTACATAATAGGATATGGACTACTGGGGAGCCCCATATAATAGTGGACGGAGGAGCTAACAGAAAACCTAAGTTCCTCCCCAGATACCATTATTATGGTAGTAGTATGCATCCAAAGCTAAGATCGCATCTGGATGTAATAGAGTGTGTTGAGACACTCGGAGTGAAGGCTAACAATAAATACTGCACCCTAAAAATAGTGGAGATACCTGCTGGAGTTGAATTCGAAATAGGGGAATATGATGGGTTGGAATGGATAGCTGAAAAACATCGTATCTGGAGCTAGATTTTGGGGGTAAAATGGACGAGAAACAACCAAGAAAAGCAGTTATAACTACTACCATGAGTGATGGTTCCATTAGAACAGTTGAAATCACAGATCCAAGACTTGTACGACGAGCGCCTAAGAAGGAGAGCTGTCACGACTGCCACTGGGTAGAGTCTGTACCAGGATCCACACATAAAAAATGCATTCACCCAGATCTTAAGGCGGACGCGTCAGATCCCATGGCTGAACTTATGGCATTATTTGCTAGTGTAGGTAGGGTTCCACCTGTGAAGGGTTATTGTAGCGCAAAGAGCTTCGGTATAGAGCTAGACGACTACGGTGTCAAGAATGGCTGGGCGTCGTGGCCCTACCAATTCGATCCGATATGGGTTAAAGGATGCAACAGATTCGACGATCAAAGACTCTATGACATAGCAGAAGAACTAGGGAGGAAAGACGATGGTATCAAAGATGACTGATAATGCCGCGTATAAGCAGATGAGAACAAGGCAGCGCCGAGGACTCACACAGATGATACTGGCGCTCAAACACGTAGACTATCGCGAGGCGTCGGAGAAGAACCTATACCTCATAGAGCATATCGTGGGGGGCCTAGAATACTTCGATAATCTGGGTAGGGACATAGCCGACATGGAGAACAGGCTTAAGCGGTACAGGAAAAACGATTGGCGTAGAGTAAAAACAATACGGAAGCTCAGAGCCAAACGAGTCGAATATAACACGGGATTACCCGAGGAATTCTTCAGGGATGAGAACGGTGAGACGCCTGCATAGGTAGGCGTGTTTGGGGGAATTATGTCAGATATAGAAGTCAGAAGAATAGCATATGCTTTGAAGGGTACTATCTGCCCCTATTATGGTGGATGCGATGCATATCCAGAAAAAACGATATGTTGCTACATTTGTGTTGATTCCAATAAGTATGGGGAAGGTAATTGCAATGGAATGTGCAATTTAGGTGATCCTGAAAACGGGACTCCATGTGACGACTATTTCGGTATTTTGGAGGACATGTCCGACAAAGATACCAATAGAATAGTTGCTGGATTAAAGGGAATACTATGTCCCCTAACTGCAGCCTGTGATGAAAATTATTGCTGTTATATATGCCATAGATCCGAGGTTTACATGGGAGCAACTGGACCAGATAAATGCCCGACAAGGTGCAGCCGCGGGGACAGTGAGAACATGGTGCCATGTAACGCCTATTTTACAGGTTTGGAGGAGTTATGAGCGAAAAAGGCAAATTCCGATTCTGGAAAGTCGAGAACTGGTTCAACCTGGGCGGAAACCCCAGGCGTAAACGTTCGAGATACTCAATATCAGGATACATTCTCGAATACCCACGTGGAACAGAGAGACCCAGAAACATTCACATTAGAGAGGGACACAAGACATACAAGGGAAAAGTGCTAATAGAATTCCTATTCAAAGGAAAAAGTGTAAACGTTCATCCATATGAATACGCTAAATCCTACAAGCCGGCACCAGAGATGAACGTCGAAATAGATAAGAACGACGTACGATTCCTCATCTGCGCGGATAGGCTGCCAGCTAGGCGATATGGAATATGGCGAGACGTCTACGATGACGTCGTGAGAAAGGAGAGTGACTTTGATGCAATGAGAACCAAAGTGCTGAACGAACTTGAACCAGTTGTAATAGCAGAGGAACTCGGCTCATAGTTTTGGAGGATCATGTATTATACAATTGATATAGACTGGGATGGTCGAAGCTCCACCATATTCCTAATTCAGAAGTGGAATAAAAAGATGTCAAGTGCCCACATAAGAATGCATAATTATGCGTATAAAACTAAATATGTTTTAATGGTTATACTGGGAAATGGATTCACATCCATAGATGGGACTAATGGCCTTCTAGTTATTAAAGGATCAGATAAAATGGATGAACTATTCAATCTGTGCAAGATAATACCAGCGAATAAATTCAAGCCGTGGAGAGACGGAATAGACCAGAAAAAGTATAGTATGGATGAAGCTATAGAGCATTTGACACCGTACGCCATAGCATACAGTCTTTGGAGGAGCACATAATAATGGGAAAACTAAACGAAGCGCTAGACGAGTTAATGCCCAAGTACAAGGAACTACTGAAAATCTCGAATGATATATCCACGAGAGATCGCAGCCGGGACATTAAGAACCGGGTTGAGATGCAGTTCAAGAAGCTTAAGCCCATGAGTCATAAGCTGAAACATGCAACAGTTGTAGAGGGAACGTCTACAAATAGATGGCGCGGGGACTGGGTCCGCGTAGGAGTTGGAACCTGGTTCCGCAAATCGACATATAGCAGTGGATGGGGACAACAGATATGGGATATATATGAATTCCTGAAAGAGTATGGTGACCATCTAAAGCCCCTCGTCAGGGGACCAATACGAGAGGATTTCTCCGACATGGTGGATGAACTGAAGAAAATGACATTATATGAGGACCTCAACAAATCTATGACTTTTGATGAACCTAAGACACTCAGATCAACCAGAATGCTTTCATATGACAGAAAGATGAACATAAATGAATTCGAAGCCACTGGTATCAAGATGTCAACCAATAACCCTGGTGCCATAAACTTCGTCCCACGATCTGGATATAGCGGATATGGTGGACACTCAATATCCAACACGGATTCATTGTTCCTGTTAGAGGATATAATAGATGATGTAATATCCATATACGAGGAGTCACGGAATGAGCTGCAGGCGGCAATAAGCCTAAACAAGAAGAGCTTAGAGAGGATGGCGGATATAACCGCACCGTATGATATCGCGCGTGCTCTATAATTTTTTGGGGGCTAGATGTCCACTAGTATCTATAATAACTTCAAGTGTAAGCGCTGCGCACAGAAGACGCCACCCCTCTACTTGAGAAGTGGGTTGTGTATAAGATGCCGTGTAGACCTTGGACTCGAGAAGGAGCCTGAGCAATGGCGTCCGCAGAAGCGCGTCAGAAAGCGGAGACGTAAGCGTAAGCGTAAGCCTAGGAGTTTGCGGAAGTCCGCTGTACCGTCCCCCAACCTTTTTTTGGCCTTGGAGGATTTAATGGGATTACAACCAGTAGAGGATAGCTTTGATGATGAGTGCATCGTGTTAGCAAAAACTTATAGGGATTATGATTTTGCTAGGCTGTTTTTTAGCGATGATGTAATAGGGGAGCATAAGAAGGAAATGGGGTTTGGTGATGAATCTAAGGTGATAGAGTTCGTCTATTTCATAAAGGTGTTTCATAGTGGAAAAACAATGAGAGGATATCTCTGCGTTTATATGTCACCTCTCAAGGAGAGCGGGGTATACCTTGGGATGATGTATGAGGAC
>Ga0098068_1000951_pt1 | contig 10833 bp, 7 predicted proteins | sample 26BtaG_FD_75059 | JGI IMG/M metagenome (GOLD analysis project Ga0098068, IMG submission 75059) | Marine viral communities from Cariaco Basin, Caribbean Sea - 26B_WHOI_OMZ_CsCl | ecosystem: Environmental > Aquatic > Marine > Oceanic | place: Caribbean Sea: Cariaco Basin | collected 2014-11-09 | reverse complement strand
TTTTTTGTGAATGGAGAACCAATCGAAGGAAGTAGTTTTACGCCCATCGAAATGAATGATGCCAATGAAGTGTATGCTACATTTAATGGAAAAACCAGTGGTGTGAAGACATTTGCATCGGTAGAGAACCTTCCTTCTCAATACACCCAAAAAGTATTGTTGGAGGATTACACCGGAACTTGGTGTGGATTCTGTCCGAGAATGGCGACCATTACCAATTATCTGAAAGAATACAGTGATCGGATTATTCCCATTGCTATTCACTGTCCAGGAGCTCCAACCGATCCATGGGCGTATGAGTTTGCATTGGATATGATTAAACCCGCAAACTACAATGCTCAGGGTGCGCCGAGAGGAAAGTTTAACCGAATTTATGACTTGGATCAAATGCAAGGTATGTATCCTTGTCCAAATGATGCTTCTGCATATTATCCCCAAGCGGATATGTATCTGAATCAGACCGCTCAATTGGGATTGGCCATCCATTCCAGTTTGAATGGAAATTCATTAAATATCAAAGTGAAAGTAGGTTTCGCATTGGATACGCTTCCGGATGCCCGTTTGGTGGTAAATTTAATTGAAGATGGCTTGACATACAATCAAACCAACTTCTACGCAGGTGGAAGTGCGACATGTGATCCTGAATTTGATTATACAAGCATGCCTTCGGTGATACCCAATTTCCCACAAGAACATGTTTTACTTAAATCGTACACCGATATTTATGGAGATATCATTCCACAAAGTGAAATTTCGAACGGAAATGTATGGACGCGTGACTTCAATGTTCAGCTTCCAGCGAACGTAACCAATCCACAGAATTTAAAGTTGGTAGCCTTTGTTTTGGGGAATGGAGATAAAAACAGTAACCGTGCGGTAGTGAACGTTCAGAGTGTTAAAGTTGGATCGAATCAAGATTTTGATTAAATACAGATAACCAATATTTTAGAAAGAAAACGTCTACGAAAGTGGGCGTTTTTTTTATTCCTTTTTATTTTGATAATGTGTTTTGGCACAGCTTTTGGCTAATGTCATACCGAAACCCAAAAAATAAAGGTTATGAAAAAAGTATTTTTGATCGCTGCAGTAGCAGTACTAGGAATGAAAAATGTAGAAGCACAAGTTAGTTACGGTATCAAAGCCGCCCCTCAATTGACAAATTTAGTGGGTGATGATATGGATGATGTCGATAACAAAGCAAAAGTTGGATTCAATGCAGGAGTGTATGCGAATTTTAGAGTATCGGATCAATTTGCCATTCAACCCGAAATTCAGTACTCCACGCAAGGAGCAAAGACTTCCAGTTCAGAAACTGTTGCAGGTGTAACTACCAAACAAGAATTAAAAGCAAAATTAGACTACATCAATGTGCCCGTAATGGTGAAATGGTATGCGTATGATGGATTGAATTTTGAATTTGGACCACAAGTTGGATTCAATACTTCCGCAAAACTCGAAGGAACAACTACAATAACCGAAGGTGATAGTTCAGCAACCTTTGAATCCGATATGGACATTGAAGATGCAAAAACAGACTTTGGATTAAACTTCGGTGTAGGATATGAAATGCCCGCTGGATTCAATGTTGGTTTCCGTTACACCCACGGTTTATCGGATGTTATAAAAGATCTTAAAGCGAAAAATTCCGTGATGGCTTTGAGCGTAGGTTATTCGTTCTAAGCATGCAATGTAATTATATAGAAAGAAGGTGTTTGTGCAAATCAAGCACCTTTTTTTTATACTAAAGTTTCTGTATTTTACGTTTTTACTAAAAAGTAACCATGCAAAAGTTCATTCGACTTTTTTGGATATGCTTTTTATTAATTCCTCATTTAGTAAAGGCACAAGACCCGTATATTTTCAGCAATGATTTGTATAGCGGCATAAGTGGAGTAGGGATAAGTCCGACTCAGGGATTTCTAAACCCCAATGCTTGGGATTTTCATCTGATTTCAGAAAATGTTTTTATTCAAAATAAATACGGATACATTTCCAAAAGCAGCTTACTTGGGTTGAGCAAAGGTGAAATCAAAGAAGCCGATATCACTCAAGGAACGTCCCCTGCCAATTCCAAAAAGTTGTGGAATTATTACAACTACGATCAAACAGGGTATCATTTTAGTTCAGAATTGATGGGTCCATCCGCCTCTTTTCATTTCCAAGTGGCCGAAAAAGATTTTGTAGCCGGAGTTTTCACGAAATTACGAACGCAAAGTTCCATACTGAAGGTGGATAATTACCTTCAATTCGAAAACCAAAACCTTTTGGAACCCGTTCTGTATAATCTTCAGCCTTTTGAAGCTACTTTTATGAATTGGTCAGAAGTCGGACTGAATCTTTCAACAGAACTTTTCCCGTATTCCGATTTTCAGTGGATCGCAGGTATCAACCTCAAATACCTGATGGGACACGATGCCTTTTATGTGAACAATAAATCGGATGCGTTGATGCGAAGGGAATTTGTGCCGCACGAAGAAATAGATAGTGTGGATGTGAAGAATTTGTATATTTCCCATTTTGATGTGGAGGTGGGATATACCACAGGCTATGACTTTGATTCGGAATCCTATTCATTCAAACCCCAAGGAAATGGAATGGGGTTGGATGTGGGTTTGACCCTGGTAAATAGCGATTCCAACGAAGGTTACAATTTTAAAGCGAGTGTGAATGTACTCGACATAGGGCAAATAGCCTACGATGGTTTTGTCCATTCTTTTCAAGGAGATGATTTTCAATACACCAACAATCCCAGTTTGAACGGGATAGCATTTGAGAATCCCGAGCAAATCGCGCAAATCATTAGCCATGAAATCTATGGAAACCCCAATCAATCTTTAATTTCCAATCGTTTTAAAATGGGTTTACCCACCAGTATTCACTTGAATGTGAGTCAGAATGTGGGATATCAACACTATGTAAATCTAAATTTAATACAACGATTTCCGATTTTTGAAAACAGTTTAAAGCGAAGTAATATTTTAAATGTATCCTATTTATTCAGTAGTCATAAAATGGGGTACGGTGGTTCGGTCTCTCTGTATGAATATGAAAAACTTCAAATCGGAGCTTTTTTTAGGTATGGGCCTTTTGTAATTGGGAGTGAAAATGTTTTGCCGCTATTCTTACCACAGAAAAAGCTACATGCAGCCGATATTTATTTTGGAATTAAAATCTATCCGTTTAAAAACCGAGATATAGAACGAAGAAGTCGAGAGGATTGCCGCTGCTAATCGTTTGGACTGATGAATTTCAATACGTTTTGAAGCGCTGTTTTGGATGCTTGAGAAATGAAATCTTCTCTTTCCAAATAGGGAAAGAAATATTTCTTGGTCCACGTTTTTTTTTCGTCTGCAATAGCCATCCAAACCGTACCCACTTCTTTTCCATCTTCCCCCAAACTCGGTCCTGCAACGCCTGTGGTGGAAATCCCAAGGTCGGTTTCTAATTTTTCACGCACCCCTTTGGCCATTTCCAGTGCCACTTCTTCACTTACAACTGTGAATGAATCGATGGTTTCTTGGGAAACTCCTACCATTTTTTCTTTGACCGAACGTGCATAGGAAACGATGGAACCTTTGTAATAATCAGAACAACCGGGAACCGAAGTGATGAGTTGCGCAATCATTCCCCCGGTACAACTTTCTGCAGTGGAAATAGTTAGATTCAATTCCCGTAATCTATCCCCTAAAATCTCTTCGGTTTTTGCTTTGGTGATGGAATCCAAGTGATTGCCCAAAAGAGGAATTACTTTTTGAACTTCGGATTCAATTTTTTCTTCTAATTTGAATTTATCTTTTCCCTTGGCCGTAATTCTCAGTTTGACTTTTCCGCGCTCGGGCAAATACGCTAACTGTAAATTTTCGGCTAAATGATCTTCCCATTCTTCCAAAAGAATCGATAAATCACTTTCCGGAAAATTGGAAACCGATAAGAAACGATGAATCACATACGGCAAATCAAACTTCTTTTGCAAACGAGGAATCACTTCGGTTTTAACCAAATTCTTCATTTCAAAAGGAACGCCGGGAAGATTGATGATAATTGTTTTTTCATATTCTGTCCAAATGCCGGGCGCTGTTCCCAATGGATTGGGTAGGGCAGTGGAAAGTCGAGGCATCAGAGCTTGATCCCGATTCAACCCATTCAAAATCCGGTTGTTTTTTTTGAATCGCTCTTCCAAATCGTTTAAAACCGATTCATCGGTAACCAAATCAGTCTTTAGAAAATCACAGAGTGCTTTTTTTGTTAAATCATCTTTCGTTGGTCCCAAACCGCCGCTTAAAATCAAAACATCGGATTCGGGTTGCAAACGGTGTAAAGTTTCCTTGATCCTTTCCGGATCGTCCGGGATTGATCGAATTTCATCAACTTCCAAACCTATTTGATTTAATTTTTGAGCAATGTAGGCGGAGTTGGAATCCACAATTTGTCCAAAAAGAATTTCGTTGCCGATGGTGATAATCCGAATTTTCATGTTTTCAATACATTAATTCTGCCTTTAATTTTCATTCGGAAAGCCATGGATTTATAAAATATGCTTTTCCGCATGATAGGATGAACGAACCAGCGGACCGCTTTCAATATGCCTGAAACCAAATCCTTTGGCGAATTCTTCGTATTCTTTGAATAATTCAGGGGTAATAAATTCTTTCACCGGTAAATGTTTTTTGGATGGCTGTAAATATTGACCGATGGTAATAATATCCACCTTGGCTTCCGCAATGTCGCGAATGGTATCGAAAACTTCTTCTTTCAATTCGCCAAAACCAAGCATAATTCCAGTTTTGGTTCGTGGCTGACCTTGTTCTTTCAAATACCGCAACACATCCAAACTGCGTTCGTATTTCGCTTGAATTCGCACGGCACGGCTCAATCTTTTCACGGTTTCCATGTTGTGCGAAATTACTTCAGGCGCTGCTTCTATAATTCGATCAATGATTTTGTGCTGTCCTTGGAAATCAGGAATTAAAGTTTCCATGGTCGTTCCCGGACTGATTCTTCGAACCGCACCAATGGTTTCGGCCCAGATAATGGAACCCATATCTTTTAAATCATCCCGATCGACCGAAGTTAAAACAGCATGTTTGATTTGCATTTGTTTGATGGATTTCGCCACTTTTTCGGGCTCTTCCCAATCGACTTGTTCCGGACGACCGGTTTTCACGCCACAAAATCCACACGAACGGGTACAGATGTTTCCCAAAATCATGAAAGTGGCCGTTCCTGCGCCCCAACATTCACCCATGTTTGGACAACTTCCACTTTGACAAATCGTATTCAAATTGTATTTGTCCACCAATCCTCTGAGTTTACGGTAATTGCCTCCTGTAGGTAATTTTACACGCAACCATTGTGGTTTTTGAACTCTTCCGTCTTCTTTAATTACTGGCTCCATAGTAAAGGCAAATCTAAGAAATATAGCTCAATATCTGAATTGATTTTCATTGGCTTTTAAAATTCATCACTAATGAGATACTTTTAATTTGGATAGGAAAGCCTTACAATCAGTCCTAAAAATGAAAGAAGATTAATGTTTTTATAAGTTTAATTTCTACCCTCTGAACTCGAAAATTTATCGTAATTTTGCACCCATTGAATCAAAAACGTCAATGAAAACAGATACAGTCAAATACATCTTTGTCACCGGTGGGGTTACATCCTCGTTGGGAAAAGGAATCGTCGCTTCTTCCCTCGGTATGCTTTTGCAAGAAAGAGGATACTCGGTTACAATCCAAAAATTAGATCCTTACTTGAATGTAGATCCCGGAACCCTGAATCCGTATGAACATGGCGAATGCTATGTTACAGAGGACGGAGCAGAAACGGATTTGGATTTGGGTCACTATGAGCGATTTTTAAATCATCCCACTTCCCAAGCAAACAGCGTTACGACCGGTAGAATTTATCAGACTGTAATTGAAAAGGAACGAAGAGGCGACTATTTAGGGAAAACGGTTCAAATTATTCCCCATATTACCAATGAAATCAAAAGAAGAATTAAGCTTTTGGGAAGCACCGGTAAATTCGACATTGTTATTACCGAGATAGGTGGAACGGTGGGAGACATTGAGTCACTTCCTTATATAGAAAGTGTGCGTCAGATGATTTGGGATGTGGGTGAGAAAAACGCTATGGTTATTCATTTGACCTTGGTTCCGTATTTGGCCGCAAGTGGGGAATTAAAAACCAAACCCACTCAACATTCTGTACGGCAGTTGATGGAAAGTGGTATTCGTGCCGATGTTTTGGTAACGCGTACAGAACGAAATTTACCGAAAGATGTACGTGAAAAACTTGCCTTGTTTTGCAATGTGAAAAAGGGAAATGTAATTGAAAGTGTAGATGCGGAATCGATTTACGATGTTCCTCTGCTTCTTCAAGCCCAAAGATTTGACGACGTAGTCTTGGAAACCTTGGACTTACCCATCGGAAAACAAGCCGATTTAAAACAGTGGAAAGAATTTTTAAAAAAACATAAAACACCGAGTCATCACGTTGAGATAGCTTTGGTTGGAAAATACATTACGTTACAAGACTCCTACAAATCAATCACCGAAGCATTGGCACATGCTGGTGCCGCAGCGGATGTAGGCGCAAAAATCCGATGGATTTATTCCGGAGATTTAACGCCAGAAAACGTAGATGAAAAATTAGGCGGCGTCGATGGGATTTTAATCGCGCCTGGATTTGGAGACAGAGGAGCCGAAGGAAAAGTAATCGCTGCGAATTATGCGCGAAGAAATAAGGTTCCAACTTTTGGAATTTGTTTGGGAATGCAAATGATGGTGATTGAATTTGCGCGCAATGTATTGGGATACAAAGATGCGGATACCACGGAATTAAACAGCCAAACCGATTATCCAGTCATTAACTTGATGGAAGGACAAAAGAATATCACACAAAAAGGTGGAACCATGCGTTTGGGGAACTGGACCTGTGAGTTAGACAAAGATTCGAATGCATATAAATTCTATGGCACAGAAACCATTGAAGAGCGCCATCGTCATCGGTATGAATTCAACAATGAGTATTTGGAAGAATATGAGAAAGCGAAATTTAAGGCAGCAGGAAAAAATCCAGACACCGGTTTGGTAGAAATTTTAGAATACAACGAATTACCGTTTTATATGGGCGTGCAATTTCATCCGGAATACAAAAGTACGGTTGCCAGCCCTCATCCATTATTTGTAAAATTTATTGAAGCCGCTTTAGGCCATAAACAAAATGAACTGATTCATGCAACAGGAAAAAAAAGGAGATAAAAATACGTTACTTGCAATGCTTCTGATGGGTGCATTGTTAATGGGATATTTTTATCTAAACAAACCATCTGAAGAGGAATTAAAAGAAAGACAGAAGCAAGAACAAATTGTCGATCAAATGGTCAATCCTGCAAAGGATACAACTGCCGCTTTGGTTCAAAATCAATTGCAACAAACTGTAAATCCTGAAGATTCTTTAGCGGGGCCAACTGCCATTGAAGCCAAGGACTTTAGTGCAGAGAATGAGAAATTCAAAGTGAAATTCGCTGGAAAAGGAGGATATATTACAGAATTGGAATTGGTGGAATATACCGCATTTTCAGAGTTTAACGAAGATCATAGACAAGCTCTATTCTTAATAAATGATGGAAATAATAAATTCAATTTAAAGTTTAAAGATACCTCGGGTCGGGAAATTAACACCGCTGATTTGTCATTTGTGCCGAGCGTGAAAGAATCGGATTCCCAAACGATTGTAAGCATGGTCGCTCCTATCAACGGAGGGAAACTGGAATATATTTATACCCTAGGAACGGATTATTCGATTGGTTTTGAAGTGAAATCCGAAGGGATTCAACAAATTACGAATGATAAGGAATTGGGTTTAACTTGGGATTTGAAAGCCTCTTCTTTAGAAAAAGGGAAGCAACAAGAAGGATATTGGGCACAAACCTATTACCGATTCAAAGGAACCAGCGATGTAGAATATGAATTGTTTGGTGCGGATGATTGGACAGAGAAAAAAGACGTCGATTGGATTGCATTCAAACAACAGTTTTTTGCTTCCATTCTTTCGTTTGACGAAGGATTTCAAGCGCCCAAGGGAGGTTCTGAGATGATTGATAAAGAGGTAGATCCCAAACATAGTAGAGACTATTACTTTAGTGCAGTTCTACCGGTTTCAGGGAATGAACTAAACTATAAAATGCAATGGGATTTTGTACCCTTGGATTATAAATTATTGGCTAATAATCAATATGAGGAAACCGACTTTGGAAAAATCATTCCTTTTGGATGGGGATTTTTGGGTTGGTTAAACCGTAACTTCTTTCTATTTATTTTCCAATGGTTAGCCAAAACGGGGCTTGCATATGGTTGGGTAATTCTTTTGATGACGATTGTTGTGAAATTGGTTTTATCACCCATTATGTACAAACAGTACAAACAGAGTGCAATGATGCGTATTTTACGTCCAGAATTAAATGAAATCAACGAAAAGTATGCTGGAAAAGACAATGCCGTAAAACGTCAACAAAAGACGATGGAATTGTATCGTAAGGCTGGAGCCAATCCGCTCTCGGGATGTTTGCCTGCTTTGATTCAAATTCCTATATTCTATGCATTGTTCCGATTTTTTCCCAACGTAATTGATTTACGCGGAAAATCTTTCCTTTGGGCCGAAGACTTAACCGCATTTGATTCTCCCGTAACGCTACCTGATTGGGTTCCATTTATGGATGGTCACTTGAGTGTATTTGCTTTGTCTTATATCATTGCGATGGTTGTTTACTTTCGAATTTCAGGGTCAATGGATAGCTTCAATCAGCCGCCGCAAGAAGGAATGCCGGATATGCGAATCATGAAGTATATGATGTACGTAATGCCCTTGTTCTTCTTCGTTTTCTTGAACAACTATGCATCGGGACTTTCGTGGTATTATTTGGTATCCAACGTGATTAACATTGGAATAATTCTGATCATTAAAAATGTCTTGATTGACGATAAGAAGATTCATGCCAATATTCAGAAAAATAAAGCTACCCCAAAAAAACAAAGCAAGTGGGGAGCAAAAATGTCTGAATTGATGGAACAAGCCCAAGAGCAAAAGAAACTTCAGGAAGCAAAAAAATTACAAGAGACGAAGAAAAATAACAAAAAGAAGTAAGATTTCTAAAATTGTATAAAATGGAATAGCCGGTTTCTTTGATTCCGGCTTTTTTTATAGTAGTCTTGTGCAAAAGCTTTAAATTTGAAATGAAATTTTTAAATCATTAGTATGGAACATATAACTGAGTTATTTATATTAAGTATGTTGGCCATTGCGCTTATACAATCAGGAATCGATAAAATAGGGGATTGGAAAGGGAATTTGGAATGGTTGACAGGACATTTCTCAAAAACTCCCTTCAAGAACATGGTTCCGTTTAATTTAGCAGTTATTCTCGTTTTGGAAATGGCCGCAGGTTTGCTTTCTTTGGCGGGAGCTATAGTATTGGTAACGACGGGAAATACCATGGTTGCTTTGTGCGCAGCTATTTTGGCGGCCATTAATTTTATCTTATTATTCTTAGGTCAACGAATTGCAAAAGATTATGTGGGTGCACAAACAATTGTAGTTTATTTGATTCCTACCTTTTTTTTAATTTATTTACTCACCGTTTAAAATCCTATTTTATCAATGATTACACGTCAAACCATCGATACTATTTTTTCTACGGCAAGGGTAGAGGAGGTGATCAGTGATTTCGTCAATCTAAAGCGGTCTGGAAGTAATCTGAAAGGATTGTCGCCCTTTGTGGATGAGAAGTCACCCTCGTTTATGGTTTCGCCTGCGAAGCAGATTTGGAAAGATTTTTCTTCCGGAAAAGGAGGAAATGTGGTTACTTTCTTAATGGAACATGAGCAATTTAGCTATCCGGAAGCCTTACGATGGTTGGCCAAGAAGTACAACATTGAAATTGAAGAAGAGGGGGAACAAAGTACAGAACAAATTGAAGAATTTAAACTACGAGAAAGTCTTTACATCGTTTCTGAATTTGCCAAGAAATTTTTCATAAATCAACTTCACAATACCGAAGAAGGGAAGAATATAGGTCTGAGTTATTTCAAAGAAAGAGGATATACCAAAGACACGATTCAAAAATTCGAATTGGGTTATTCACCCGCCAAAAGAAACGGTTTTACAGAATATGCAGAGAGTAAAGGCTATGGTAAAACGGTTTTAGAAGCAGCAGGATTATCGATTTATAAGGATAGTGAACATGGAATTGACCGTTTTCGAGAACGCGTTATTTTTCCGATTCATAGTTTTTCGGGAAGAACTTTGGGATTTGGTGCGCGTATTTTACGAAGTGATATCAAAACTGCGAAATACCTGAATTCTCCTGAAACCGAAATTTATCATAAAAGTAAAATTCTATATGGTGTTTTTCAATCCAAACAAGCGATCATGCGTCAAAATGATTGTTTGTTAGTGGAAGGATATACCGATGTAATCTCACTCCATCAAGCGGGAATTGAAAATGTAGTGGCCAGTTCAGGAACCGCTTTAACTTCGGACCAAATTCGACTCATCAAACGATTGACTCCCAATATCACTTTGATTTATGATGGTGACAAAGCGGGAATCAAAGCTTCGTTTCGGGGAATCGATTTGATTTTGGAACAAGAGCTGAATGTGAAAGTTCTTTTACTTCCAGATGGAGAGGATCCGGATTCTTTTGCAATGAAACATTCGTCGGAAGAAATTGAAACCTATATCAAGGAAAATTCCACAGATTTTATTCGTTTCAAGGCAAATGTTCTTTTGGAAGATGCACAAAATGATCCCATTAAAAAATCGGAATTAATT
>Ga0098068_1000950_pt1 | contig 10834 bp, 24 predicted proteins | sample 26BtaG_FD_75059 | JGI IMG/M metagenome (GOLD analysis project Ga0098068, IMG submission 75059) | Marine viral communities from Cariaco Basin, Caribbean Sea - 26B_WHOI_OMZ_CsCl | ecosystem: Environmental > Aquatic > Marine > Oceanic | place: Caribbean Sea: Cariaco Basin | collected 2014-11-09 | reverse complement strand
GCATGAGAGAGCGAGGAACACCGGCTTATATAGCCGAAATCGAGCGCATGGTGGGAATTGTGCGCCCGATCATCAAGCTCGTAGTAGATTCATGCACAAACACTCCGACCACCCAATGCAAATACATGTGCGATATGCACAGCTCTTGCGAAGCCTTCTACTGGTACAACCTGTCCTTCTCGGACGATATAGTGGCGAGCTACATGGAGGCTGGTGAGCCGATATGAAACCCACCGAGGAACTGGAACACATATTCCACGAACTGCTCAAGCGCGCGGACGACCCGAACACAATGATCCTGCTCACCCGAGCGCACTACCTTGCGGTGGGTGCGGGAGGGAGGATGGTGGGGTTTACGCCCCGGCGCGAATCGAGCACTTCGAGAAGCAGAGGCGACCAACATGAGATTCCGAAACACATATGGCTACGAAGACCATGCCTACCCGACCCAACAGATAGCCCACGACTCCGTCTCACACATAATCTGCAAACCCGGACGACACGCGTGGCACACACTCGTACCAGACCGATTCTACATATGCACGACCTGCGGGTTGTGGCGAGAGAAAACACAATACACTCGGAGGTGAACAGCCATAGGCAACCGAAGAACCAAAGTCTATTGTCATGCCGACCAGTGCCGATTCAACAAGCTGGGGCGGTGCCGACCACCAGCCGACACCCTAGTCGTAGACATCAACTGCGTATGCAGGTGTGCGACACTGACAGACGACGCAATCGAGAGGCAGAAGGGCTCCGGGTAATATCCGGCGCGTTTTTCTAATCCCACGGTAAAACCGTGGCTGATGAGCTGTACTACAGCGAAATTGGAAATCGTAAAGAGGTAAAAACGATGGAAAATCATGACGACTGTGAGAACTGTGAGGCTTTCAAGAACGGGACTTGCACACCAAACGAGAGAGGGGAACCCGGTGGACGAGCCGCCGACATGCTCCGTGAGATGATTGGTGGATTGATGGGCAGACAACTCGAACCAGACCAGACACGACCAATCGTGGAGACCAGTGGCGGACACCTGATACCCGGACCAGCCTCGGCCGAATGGAGCGAGGACAACTACAACAGCCTCCGAGACAGAGTGGCTGAGGACACCGGTCTTACGGTGCTCAAAGCCCACGAAATCAAGGTGAGCGACTGGGAGAATTGGGCGGGTCACGACAACCACGAGAGAATCGAAGGACTGAACACATTCAGTCGTTCACCCAACAGCAACGATTTCGACTCACTAATAATATCGACCCACGACTTTTTTCTTTGATCGGGCAAATGCCCCTGATGAGTCCGACCCGTACCTATTTCAGGATGCGGTAGACCTAACTGCCGAGCGCTCGGGCGGACGAAATCAGAAAAAGAGGTAAAAATGATGAAAAGAACATTCCTGTTAAACAGGGACCGAGGAACAGTAGTTCCGTTTTACGGCAAAGACTACAAACCACACATCCACCCGCCATATCTAGGCATCGAGTTTGACGATACAGATATGCCCGACATTCCAGACAGCGATCTTGTGAAGGATGATAACGGTTGGTATTGGTCACTACCAGCCGACCATCCGACAACCACATGGATATTCGAGAACCACGACAAGATCACCGAGCCCAGCGAAGACAGGTGGGCAGACAATGATCCGTGATGTGCGGATAGGTGACTCAACCGTCGCTGGCGACGTGACCATCAACGGCACTTGCTACTTTGCGACAGCCGATGCCGAGGACAAGGCGATAGATGCGGCTGAACAAGCCATCCGAAAGCATTTCAGGCGGGTCTGGGAGAGATACCCAGAAGCCGAACTGACTCTTGGTGATAGCCACGTGAGTGGCGACAAAACCGACAACTACCAGTTCGTGGACTACATCATCGAGATGCCCGATGGAATCGGGATATTGATGTGTCCTCATTGCGGGGAACCGCATCTCCACTATTGGGAACTCGAACAAGAGAACTTTGGAGGTGATTGAGTGACCGACAAGAGATTCTATATGGAAGACCCGGATGGTAATATCATTCCGATGGGTCTGGATAGCCAAACGAACACATGGGTTCCACACGGCTACAACAGAATACTACTACCACTCGACAAAGACCCGCCCTACGACTGGAACAATCTCGATGCAGACGACACAGTAAAACAGTATCGGGGATATTGGGGTTGGGGAAAATACACCCCACAAGCCCGCAAAATACGGAAGGCGGTTGGGCGATGACAGATAGGAGACGAAAATATGGTTAGTCTACTATTGATAGTAATCGGACTGGTTCTGACAGGTGGATGCGGATACCTAGCATGGCAGACAATCGAGATAATCCTCTCTGGGATGTACTCGGGAAACCTAGCTATGGTAATCGGTGGTGGGATAATCGCATATCTCACAATTGCGGTACTGGCAGTCGGAGTCATAGCGGGGCTCGGAGCCATCTGGTACGGAATCTTTGATTAATCCCTCTTTTTTTCACAGTTAATGGTCGGGGCGAGGCGCGAATGATGCGTTGGCTTTGAGATATTCACGTGCATCTCGGGCGCTTCACCCCCGACCCTAACATCCCCCGACCACCCCGAGCTGAGGTTCGGGTGGCGGGAAAGGATGTATTGGTTCATCTCGGATACCCACTTTAATCATGGTAACATCATTGATTATTGCGGGCGTCCGTTCAAATCTGCCGACCACATGGATCGGGAGATAATAAGGCGCTGGAATGAGCGCGTAAAACCACGAGACACAGTAATACATTTGGGCGATTTTATGTTTTCGGGCTCAGCGAAGGCTGGGAACCAAAAGAAACCCGATTACTACCTAGACCAACTGAATGGTCGAATCGTTCATGTTAAAGGCAACCACGACCGAAACAACGGGTTGAAATCACACATCGATTCCCTACAGATAGCTCTTGCGGGAACCGGATGGTGGGTTCAACACAAACCCGAGTATCTCACATGGACTTACAATCTCGTAGGTCACGTACACAACAACTGGAAAATTCAGACCACTCCGAGATACATAGCTGTAAACCTCTCGGTTGAGGTGTGGAACTACTATCCCGCAAACATCCAAGAGATACTTGGTCGCATTCCAGCCATCAGACGACCCTCCGTTTTTTAGGAGGTGAAAAGCGATAGTTGAGAACTATAAGGAGTGTCCGGGATTTGGCGCAACCGGTGTGCTATGTCCCCACGAGGACAATAGAGATGAGTGTTACATGCAATGTATTATTGCGACACTTGAGGCAGCCGGAAAGCTGAGTTCGGAAGAGCTGTTGGGTGAGATGGATAAAGTCCATACTCTCCGAGAGACAGCGGACCGACTCGAAGAGAACCGATAGCCACACCGACACCCGAAACCATTCGGGGGAGAACCCACCCGATCAGTGGGTTGCCCGGTAGGAATTTCTCCCCATCAGGGAGCGCCCTGAGATGGCGTATCCCCCGAGTGGCGGGAGTAATCGATGTGGTTTCACAATCATTCGCCCTGCGTTGGTGCGCCGCGACCCAAAGAAGCACAACACCGATAGGAGTGCCCCACACTTTAACGAAAATAGGCTTTGTTCCTGAGCCCGAAAGGGAGAACCTCCATGAGCAGTCGAAATCGGGTGTGGGATCAACCGGGACTGTTGTGCTTCGGGTAATTGCGGTTGGGCGGATGTGCTTCGAGAGAACGAGGACTCCTATACGCCGATTGAGGAATAGGGAGTCTATCGGGCGCACACAACATGAGAGATTGTGTTGTGGCGCAATCCGATGGAAAATATAGAAATCGGAGACTGGAAAATAATCTTTATGAACAGCAGTATCTATTTAAACGCGCCAAATGGCGGAGAATTCATATTCCAACACATTGAAAACACTGCATTCGGAAGGCGAAAACTCGATGGAGGTACAAGTTGGACTACTGGATCACTACCCGTAAAAAAGCCAATCGGTTTGTCATATTGTGACAATATCAGTACAGGTCTCAAACCGATCAAGTGTGATGGTGACAGACAAGTGCTCGGGGAGCATAGTGGGTGGACAATCACACGATACGATGGTGTTGGTGCCGGAATAGCACTAACAAGTCGCATACGCGGAGACATACACATACTCAGAATATCGAGTGGGTGGCTTTCGATATATCCACCACAGCACGAACACAAACAAAAACCCCCACCACAAGTCGATTGGGGCATAATCGGGGTTGCAAAAGCATTAAAAACCATACTAACACCGACAATACCATTAACTGTTCTCATCGAGAATGGCTATAAATACGACTATGATGAGTTGTATGATTCGGGCTGACCCGCAGGTGGTAGCCTCGCTAAACACGGTGGGCAGTAATCCGATACAACAGGTATCGAGAGGTATAAAAAATGAATGACGAAATAGAGTTCCCGGAAGAACACGACGACAGCGAAATCCCCCAAGAACTACGAGAGAAAATTCTCGGTGCGCTGGGCGGACCACAGAAATCAGATGTGTGTGGTCCGTCAGCCGATGGTTGCGAGGATTGCGATGTCAAGGACAAATGCGATGACCTCAATAGTCGTGGGGGCATGGGGCGGGTAATTGGGTTGGGCATAGCTCACGAAGCCCTACAAGGACTACCCGTTAACAGACTTGTCGGAGAAATCACCATGATCTCACACAATGACGACAAAAAAGAAATCTTTATTACGATAAAAACAGAATGGAGTTCCCCAGCCTACGAAAATGCACGAAAAGAACTACCCAACCAACTCAACGATAGAACGATACTCGTTCTGTGATGGTGTTGGTGTGGACGCCGGATTTCTAATACTATTGCTAATAATAATAGCGGTTCTGGGATCATTATCAGACGACTAATCTCCTCTTTTTTATGACGCCCGAGTCCGATGGCAACACGGGCTGGGCGATAAACAAACGAGGAACTGAAAATGGTAAGCGGAATGAAGAAGGTCGAATACCTTGACTCAACCGAGATCAGGGTGGACGGCAAAATCTACAGATACCATCATGACTCACACGACCCAATAAAGCCGAGGCAGATACGACTAACACTGAGGGAAATCGGTGAGGCGTTCATTAGGGCGCACCGAGGACACGAACATATGTCATATACCGTGCGGCCGAGCAAGCATTATGGACAGAACGTGCTGATTGAACCGACAATTTCGGCACGCCCCGACATCTGAACAGAGCTAAACAGAGCCCACGACGACAGGTATTAGTCCGATTGGTGAAACAATCTAATCAATCTTTTTGATCGGGGGATACCCCCCTGATGAGTCGCACTTGCGACGAAATCAAAGAGGAAACTACGATGATAAAGAAAAAGCGAAAGATAACAATAGAGGTAGACGCAGACACATTCTCCGACAGACAACTTGGACAGCTCAAGGAATCAATCGAGATGGCGGAGGGCTTCATGTTCGGGTGGAAACACCACGACAAAGAAGCTCTCGGAGTCCTAGTGATACGCATGGGAGTGGAAGAGATTGCCTCAATCGTCAATGAGCTGGATGCCGAGAAATACGGCATAATCAGCGGAATGATGAAGCTCGGAAAGGATAAGAGGTCTCCCGGTGGCATCGATAGAAACGACGTGAAAAGTCTTATGGGAGACATCCTAAAGCGATACCGCAATGGTAAGGGCGGTCGCCGAGGCAGGGGCAACGACAACATTGGGGGCATAGACCCGGAAGAGTGGAAGTAATGAGCCATTTTACGGTTCTCGTTAGAGGCACAGCAACAAACCTCGCTGAAGCCCGAGCAATAGTTGAATCGATGCTTGCCCCATACGATGAAAACATAGTCACGGTGCCATACAAACGTCACATGTCCGACGACGACATTATGCGAATGCGCGACAACTACAGCATAGCGCCGGACGACGACGATGGACTAATCGCAAAGATGAAGGACTGGCATGGCGTTGAGGGTGGAAAGGACGATGAAGGATTCTTCTATTGGTCTACATACAACCCGAAATCCAAGTGGGATTGGTGGGTGTTGGGGGGCCGATGGTCGGGTCTAATCAAACTGAAACAACACACAAACCCCGATGATTCAGCCGAGGGCGAGCCCGGTGTTGGTAACAACCCGACAGGCATTGATATAGCATTTGCCGAAGCCATCGATTTTGACGAATCACAAATCACCACATTTGCGGTTCTCGACAAAGATGGATGGCATGAGAGGGCCGAGATGGGTTGGTTCGGTATGTCGGTCAACGAGACTGAATCAATCGATGATTGGACACTCGCCTTCCACGACAGGTTCCTCTCCGACCTAACACCAGACACGTTCTTTGCGGTAGTCGATTGCCACATATGACATTCTTCAAGAAGCCCCCACCCGAGAGACTCCCCACCTCACAACCCATTCGCCGAAAACGCGGTGAGAAGCTATACAAATGCGAGGGCTGTGAACGGGAGTCATCCCACGAACTATCGGTGTGGTATTATACCTGTCCAGACTGCAAAGCACCGAATGATTTGAGGAAGCGAGGATGGAAATCAAGCCACTAGCGACAATATTGATGTGGTTACTATCGGGAACATGGTTTAATATGGCTTACATATATCGAAATGACTATTATAGGTCATATGAAAGCCCGTATCTCTTGGTAGCCATAGCTCTATTTGTGTGCGGATTAATCATACAAGTCTACGCCTAATTTTTCTGATCGGGTGAAAACCCCTGATGAGTGATGCGACTAGCGCATTACGAAATCAGAGAAACGAAGGAGAAAACAAACAATGAGTTTCGAGAGAATGTTAGCACGGATGTTCGGACAAAGCGGTGCCGCACTATTCGTGTTAGAAAACGGATGGGTGCTTCCGTTCAACGGAACACCCGATGATAGCCAAAACGAAAGATTGTCCCCACTAAGCGCAATCGATGCGATAATGGGTCACAAAAACATCGAAAAAATACTCTACATGTCCGACAAGGCATGGGCCGATTACGTCGATAGTCAGGGAGAACTTATCCCGATAGACCCCCCCGAAGGCATCGAGCTAAACGAGGGTGAAAGATTCAGATACCTACCGATAACGCCCGAACTGGAGGCACTCGCAATACACACACACATAATGACCGATGACGACCTAAACTACGAGGAGATGCACACAGTTCTCCAATCGGATGACGGATACTTGTTCCCCTTCGCTCCCAGCGAAGACGCCGAAGACCTATTGCGTTGGAAGGAAATGCTGGAGAACGGGACCGACAAGACAATAGTATCCCATGCGAACATCGGTACGAACTCACTTCCCGTGATAGACCGAGAGGTTCTCATGAGAAGATACACGGTGTGGAAACTAACCCCCGAAATGACCGAGGCTCTCATCGACCCGACCCCTTTTTGATCGGTGGAAACACCCTGATGAGTGCGGATATACTACATCCGCCCGAAATCAGAAAGGAGAAAACAAAAATGGAATTAAGTGAACAACTCGCTGTAATGCTAGTCAATTTAGCCAAGGGAATGGTAATCGGAATAACCGATATAGCCACAAGAGACAAAAACACGTTATCCGGCATGACTGATAAAGAGCGCATCGATCACACGATGAAACTCGTCGATGATCTTATCACTATTTCATTGATGACGAAGGTCAAGGAGATGGTGAAGCATCGCATGTCTGAGTCCATCAATATAAAAATATCTGGTGGAGAACCCGATATGGGCGATGTGTTGAGACAATCGATGGATGCAACAATGGAGACGGTAAGATGGTCAGTGGAAGAAGCGGAATGAATGGAACGGCAACAGTCACTATCAACCTGACAGCCGAAGACCTCGACAACATCGGATTGTGGCTAAAAACAACAACGATGATGGTTCAATCAAAACTACGAACCCCATTAACACCGTCTGAAAAAGAGACATGGGTAAAAATCGAGCGAGCCAAGCGCCTGCTCAGGATGCGAGGACAATGACTGAAAAACAAGTCAAACTAATCGAGATTTTGCTCGACGGGCTAACTATTGATGGCGGACACCACAAACAGTGGTATCTCGAACAGGCTCTAAAATCACTCACAACCGAATTCGACTTTAACGAGTTAAAGTCGAGTATCGATTGGGAGGAGGGAATACCATGACCGAAGCCAACTGCATGCGATGTCAAAAAGAGTACATCTACGCGGACCTCTACTGCACAATTTCCGGGCGAGGCGCAAACAGTCTCTGTGATAGTCACGGAAACGCCGGACTGCTATGCAACGATTGCCTACAGGAACTCGGCATGGTGGATAACACCGGAGAGTTCGTGGTCAATGTTGATAAATCACACCTCAGACGAATCATCGAAAAGAGCTGGAAACAGGCATCACCATATACCGGTGAATACTGGATGGGTCGGGCTGACCTAGCCGCAGAACTGCTTGGTCATGGCGATATTGATTGGGATGCACATCCGCGTTCGATCAAGACCATGTTCGAGACTGGTGGTGCGCCACTCATGGACATCGGAGATGTGCAATACAAATGACCGATGAAATGTCTGAAATGGTCAAAATACGAACTATGGTTGACGGAACTGTGTGGCTTCCGATTCAGGAAGCCATCGGAAGCCTTGGACTCACACTAAACGACATACTCGAAGACAAACGCATTTCGCGGGCGTTCTTCGAGTTGGTGTTCGCTATAGCCGTACACAAGGTCAAGCGAGGGGATTCGATATGAAAAGACTCCCATGTCCCCCCTATCCGGCAAAATGCGAAAAAGCGAAAAGCTGTGTGGGCGGAATTTCTGACCCCGAGACTCAGTGCCCGTACAACCAGAAGGGCAAGCGACACATGTGTTGTGTGACGGAGGACACCGAAGGATGGAAGAAAAAGTAGTCAAACATCGGGATTTACAGGACAACGAGAAGGCTCTGATAGCGGAGGTTGCCGAACACGCGGACGTGGTAGAAATACTCACATTGATAGTAGCCGAGATTCCCAGCACCACGAACATTCTAGTAGATTACGTGCTCGCAAAGAGACAGGTGAAAAAACCCTAGTTTTTCTGATCTCGCAATATGCGACCGATGAGCCCCTGCGATGGGGCGAAATCAGAAGGAGATAATAATATGGCAAAAGCAGGACGGCCGAGAATTCATCCAATACGTATCGACCCAATATGGGGAGAGGTTTGGGATTCCGGTGGCGCTATGAAGCGTCACTGCCCGAACTGCAGCGACAACCAAGCCTTCCGCAAGAAGGCGGCTAATTGGAAGTGCTACTCATGCGGGACGATAAGCGGAACACTCGGCGTATGATGATTCAGTACGCCCCATACGAGTGCCCGGACTGTGGGCGAAGGAAGGCGTGGGCCGAAGGACAATCGTGTTTCGACCCAACACATCCGAAATGCCCGCAGTGTAAATCAAAGATGAATCTCGCTAAACAAATGTACGACCCCTAATTTTTTCGATCGGCGGATGAGTGTCCGCCCTGAAGAACCGAAAGGAGAAATCGAAAATAGACAAACTTACAAAAGACATAATCGTTGGCTGTGCTGTCGGACTCATTGTAGGACTGGCTGGTGGTTTCACCGCAACAATATACTTCGGCATTGGTATGGCTCTCGGTTTGTACTATACACGAGAGTGCTGGTTCACATGAGCTTTCCGAAGGAGGCGGGGCGCTGGCTTGGCGAAGACTGTGCTTTCCACGACGCCGACACTGAGAACAACTGTCATTACAGTATGTTCGTACAGCGGAAATGCGTTGAGGGTGAATGCCCCGATTTGGGACAATACCCTTCAACCGGAGCAACTACTATGACTGATAGAGTTGTTCACGCTGTAACGGGTGGTCGTGAAGGACGATGGACTGGGAGAGACGAGAAAATTGACTGAAATAATACAACGACGAAGACTTGAGGAGGGCGCCGAGTATCTAATACCACAAGACCACTGGGAACTATTCACGACGCCGTTCTCATGCACGGAGAGAGATGGTCGCAAATACCACACATCATCTGTACATATTCCGGTTGATGTTGCACGACATCTTCAGCTGAAGAAGGGCGAGAAGATTGAGGTTGCAATACGCCGATTAGAACCCTAGACTTTTTTGATTCCCGGTTACCGGGCTGATGAGCCCCCGAGATGGGACGAAATCAATATAATATTATATTATAATATTATAAGTATAAGTAGTATAAGAGGATACGACAATGCACACGACTGTGAGCCGCTATGACTCATAGGCGCGTGCCCCAGAACGGCTAACAACCTACGGGGGATGCGCTCTATGAGAGAGCGTGAAAAAAATAGGATACATACGATGTCACCTGTGCGGTGGACGAATACACAAGCGAGTCAGAAAGCTACACAAGAAATCGGATCGCGCCCACACGAGGGGTACGCACTACAGTCACAAGTGCCCCCGATTGGGTAACTGGAACGAGTTGTATAGGTGGAGACTCCCCCGCTTTTTTTAGTACACCATGACACGACAGCAATGCGTGTCCGGTGAAAACAAGGAGTGAAAAAAACAAAATGGGAACTGATGTCTATCTCGGCTGGGACGACATGACGGAAGACGAGAAGAAGGCACGATATACTGGGTTTAGCATCAATGCCGGCAATGTTGGCTATCTTCGAGCCTCGATTGGGATGTATCTGGAGAACACTGTTCTCCGCATGGTATTCCCACCCGAGTATTGGCGTGGCGACGGAGCACCCTACGATTTTAACGAGATAGGGTTCGAGGAGCTATCGATTATCGGATCAAGATACCTCGCCAATGTGATGTTCGGAATTCCGCTAGAAGAGGACGAGGACGTCATGGAGCAGACAAGGCGCGGAGAGATGATCATGAAGATGCTCTCCGGTACTGGCGCTAGTATCGAGGGTGG
>Ga0098068_1000946_pt1 | contig 10877 bp, 22 predicted proteins | sample 26BtaG_FD_75059 | JGI IMG/M metagenome (GOLD analysis project Ga0098068, IMG submission 75059) | Marine viral communities from Cariaco Basin, Caribbean Sea - 26B_WHOI_OMZ_CsCl | ecosystem: Environmental > Aquatic > Marine > Oceanic | place: Caribbean Sea: Cariaco Basin | collected 2014-11-09 | reverse complement strand
CATTTGCTTACCTCACTCAAGTGTACCCGGGTTAGGGTATGACCTATACCGATAGCATCAGACTTCGCACTATCAATGTAGATATAAGAATCCAACTTAGGGAAACTCATCCTAGAACCTGCTTTCCATCCTAGTGTTGGTCTTATGCTAGGTGGTAAATTCTTGTGGAAGCGCTGGACCGTCTGGAAAAGGAACTCTGAAGTCTCCTGGTCGTGAGTTATAAGGGTTTGTCTACCATGTTCCTGAGTAAACAAAGCATGGGCATTATCGGCCATGACTCCGGTGGAGAAACCTGTTTGCCTGTTCTTGAGGCAAACATTACGATTCGACTTATTTGCAATATAATACTCTTGAGCCGGAAACAATACCATCGGAACTAAGTGACTGTTTTTATCAATCACCTTGAAGTATTTAGGGATATATTTCAGACTATCAAATAAATCATCCATTCAGTTCACAATGGTAAAATCACTCCACAAGGAGTTCATAATTTCCCTTAGTTTTGCCCTATCTCTATCCTCACCCACCCCATATTCTACATCATATATTTCTACGGCCTGTTTATAGAAATGGTTGTCAGTCATCAGAAACCATTTGTCAACACACATTTGGAGTCCATCCCTTTTTTGCCTTGTGAATTTCATCTATTTCCCCTTTCTCGGTTTCATCCCATGCTCGATACCATAGAGCAATCTCATTTGCTTTTCAGCACCAGCCCTAGTATCGTGTGTGCCTTTAACATCCCTCGTCTGCCTATTAACCACCACAAACTTACCATCCCTGTTTTCAATCGCATAAGGCATCTCACACCCCCTTTATTTCCTATACAAAACACAAACAACTGCTAAAGCAATCGCTATAATCTTTAATCGTTTATCCATATCCCCAGGCAGAGGCAGAATACTGTTGATTGAAATAATGATATTTCTCATACTGCAATTAGGAACTTTACATATCGTGCAATTTTTCATCAATTCTTCTCATACCACATAAAGAATCCAGCAGATACATCTCCACCCCCACCGCTTGCTGTTGCTCTTACCCCTTCCCTTTCTTTCCCCTCTTTATTGTTTCCTTTAACATGTCCTCATACCCATTCCCATCATCTTTCTCTTTTGCCCGCGCCCTCTTCTTCATCTCAATCCTCTCTTTCTGTAAATATTGATTGGCTTTGATTACCTGTGTCTGCTCTTTGTCTGTCAATTCATCCCATCGGCTTGCCTTCGCTGCTACCTTCTCCATCCCTACCAAACCTAGCAACTCGGAATAATTCTCTACTTCCTCAGTATTATCCAACACTTTGTTCTTTACTGCACTATACCCCTCGTCTTTGCTCATCCACTCGGCCTGTTTCTGAACAGTCAACCCCAATAACTTCATCGCATCCTCTACCCTCAAGCCCCTCAATAAAAGCACTAGGAAATCATATTGGTCAGTAGACAACGCCTTCTGATATTCTACTAAGTTAAATCTTTCTTCCATATCACCAAACTATCACCTTTTCTTTCCAATGTCAACCATACCCCTTGACATCTCATAAAACACCACCTAAAATAGAATTACAGTCGGTGTTGCCTCCCGACTGGCATTCGACCTCCTTTCTTTTCTACTGAGGCCGGTGGCAGAAGCGGACTTATCCAACCTTCTTAACTACCGGCCTCCCTCGTTTATCCCCACCCTATTGACTTACTGTTTTCTTTTGCTATAATTATATTAAGGGAAGGTTGGATAATGCTAACTCACGTTAGTCTCTTCTCCGGTATCGGGGGCATTGATATTGCAGCACACCAAGCAGGTTTCAAGACTGTCTGCTTTGTCGAGATTGACCCCTTCTGCCAAAAAATCCTCAACAAACACTGGCCAAACGTACCCATAATAGGAGACATAAGAGATGTCAAAGGAACAGAATTTGGAGCAGTTACCCTTGTTACAGGGGGATTCCCTTGCCAGCCTTTCAGTCAAGCCGGGAAGCGAAGAGGCAAGGAAGATGACCGCTACCTCTGGGGTGAAATGTTTAGGGTCATCAGAGAACTTAAGCCCACTTGGGTTGTTGCAGAAAACGTTGCTGGAATCATCAATATGGAACTCGACAATTGTCTATCTGACCTGGTACACGAAGGCTTTGAAATCCAAACGTTTCTTATACCAGCTTGTGCCGTCAATGCCCCCCACAGACGAGATAGAATCTTCATTGTGGGCTACTCCAAACACGCTCGATTGCATGAACCCGAAGTCGGAAGTAGCATTGGAAAAGGAGAGTTGCAAGAATGTTCCATCGAATCGTCTATTAGGCAGGGAAGTCCACCTATGGCCGACACCGCAGGAGAGGGATTACAGAACAGGAGAAGGTCATCGTTGGGAGAACACAGAAGAAAGAAGCCGGAACCTAACGGATGCAATAGCACATTCAGAGAATTACAAGATGGTGCCGGAATCAGAACCTTATCCGGGTGGTGGGCAACTGAACCCGAATTGGGTAGAGTGGCTAATGGGATTCCCAATAGGGTGGACAGACTTAAATGTCTAGGTAATGCCGTAGTTCCTCAACAAATATACCCCATCCTTAAAACTATCGCCAATATCGAGAACTCTCTGGACTCCTCATCGTTTTGAATGATTTTCGTGAGAGTAACTGCATTATACTAGAGGAGAAGGCTACGAGGATGCCCCCCCTACCCCTCCCACCAGCTATCCTAGTCGTAGATTATCCTTAATGACTTCAATTAACCAGGGGATTAGGACCTGTTCTAGCAAAGTTGGCGTTTCGGATAGCCAGTTATTAGGCACAAGGTTCGCACATTATATATTATGTAGCGTCAATTCGTGCCTAACATGAAGCATTACACTAAATTCCTCCCCGGTATCCTCTGAATCATGCATACTGGTGCAAAAGTATCAAAGTAGATTTTAGCACAGTATAAATGATAATGATTACTGTTACTGATAAAGGTATAAGCATTTCCTTTCATACTTTCAAATAGTAATGATTATCAATAAGGTATTACCCAATTATTATTCACAAAGAAAAAGCTAAAAAGGTATTATACTCTCTTATAATATACTCTCCTCTCCTCTCCTCTCCTCTCTTAGGGGCAAAGTAGATTTGAGAAATAGCATAGAGAAATGGAAAGCAAGTAAAAAGTATGTGGTTGTAATAAAGCATAGAGAACGCTTGACTTATTGTAACCAATAGTCTATGCTAAATAGAAAGGGGGTGCATAGAAATGAGTATAAACAAAAACATAATGCTAACGTTGACTGAAGCTGAGATTGAAGAGTTAGAGAAGTTGTCTAATTGGCTAGGATGCTCAAAAAGTAAGGTTGTAGGACAAGCACTTCATTTATTAAAAAATGAGCTATCAACCGCAATTTCTGACGAAACAGCACTCAAAATATTCACCGGGGCGACAATTTTCAACGAAAATGAAATTCAAAAATCAAGTGGGGGTGAATAATACATGCCTTATATAAAATTAAACACAAAGGCTTTAAGGGGTAGATTTCACTTTGATTTCACTCGGTTAGAGCGTTGCACATGGTACGAAATGTTGATGTTATCCAAAGAACTACAATATCCTGGCTACCTACAACAATCGGAAACCACTGGCTATCCGTTGTCTTATTTAGCTGGACAATTAGGTGTGAGCACTTCACAATTGAAAGTATTACTCGATAAGTTCAAAGAAGCTGAAATGATAGAAGTAAACGGCAATGGTTGTATATGTATTCCGAATTGGGGAAAATATCAAGCTACCTATGATTATAGGCAATCAAAGCCGGTTGAAAGCATAGCTGATGATATATTAGACGAACAGTTAAGGGAAAACGTATTGGTTTATGAAGCTGAAATTGGGGTTATAAGTCCAAGTGTAAAAGATGATCTAATATATATAACTGATAACTTCAAAGCCGGATGGTTGACCGATGCTATTATAGAGGCCAAACAATATAACAGACACCGGAACATCAAGTATTTATTGACTATCATGGAGCGATGGAAAGCTGAAGGAAAGACAGGTAAAAGTCCCGGTAAAAAGCAAGTTACCGATGATGATAGTGACCTAATCGAGCAATAATATTCTGTTATTTCGAGGCTAATCTAACTATTTTAATAAAATATATGTCTTACGGGGTTGACAAGTAAGACAAAGTATGCTAGTATGAGGTAAGAATAAATAATAGGAGGGTTTGAGATGATTAAACTACATGATGTACAAGGGTTTTCACGATTATCAGGAATAGATGAAGATGGGTGTCAGTGGATAGAATTTGAGGTTGATTACTTCGCAGACCAAGAACCTGGTGGAGGTTGAAGTGGAATATAGGAGACGCTGGCCTAAGATAATTGATAACACTAGAGATTTACGAGTCACAAACTTAGAACACTTGGCTAGAGGAACTGGAGCTAAATATCTAGAGGTAATGGAGGCGCACAACGGGGATTATATTGCAGTAGCATGGAGGCGTAAACTTTTAGACTCTATTCCAAGTGACCATATATTGATAGTTTTTAGTTAGTATCAAATAAATAGGAGGGTTTGAGATGAAGATAGAGATTATTAGGACTAATTGGAGGCTACCTTATATAAGGCGTTATAATGCTACTGAGCAAGACTACGACTGGCAGGTTGTTATCCAGATCCCAAAGCACCGGATATTTATATACCCTAGCTAATCCCTAACCTGGGCATTATCAAATAAAAGGAGGTAGGATGATGGCAATAATAGAATGTTCAGACGGAGTTCTCGATGTTACTTGGGAAGTAGCAAAAGATTTAGACTATGGGTGGTGTCCATTCTGTGGCCCAGTAGATAGCAACATTAAAAGGTTATTGCATAGCGGGTGGTATTGCAGTAATTGTGACACTAAATTCAGGTATACTGGCAAACAGAATAGTTAGCTAACCCCTAACCTGGGCAGTAGTTTATACTGCTCAGACAGGGCTTAGACTAGCCTAATAAAATAAGGAGGGAGATTGAGACTATGGAATACAAAATACAAATAGGCGGTAAAGTGAGAGGACATAAATATTCCGAGTGCGGTTCCTTTGCAGAGCCATGCGAATACTGTAAAACACCGTTTAGTGTTGCTCTTAACTATGGCGGAGATTGTCCTGGTAGTGATGTTAGGGCTTTTAGAATATCGGCATGGCGGAAATATATTGAGGAGTGTTCCCTATCTGATAATAGAACTGAGGATCAAATAATTAAATTAGCAATAGCTAACGCACACTAGGGGCATAGCCTAATAAAATACATAAGGAGGTAGGATTATGACACAGTGTAGTGAAAGGGTGAGTAGTGATGGGTGGCATTATTATCACAGGGCGTATTGTTTACCTGAGTGTGAACGCAAGGCTGTAGTAGAACGAGATGGCAAGCCTTATTGTAAGATACATGACCCTGAGTATAAGAAGCAGAAGGATGCTAAACGTGAAGCACAGTATAGGGTAAATAGTTGCAAGCAGTGTTCTTACCACTTCCCTTATGACTTTTACTTGTATTGCCCTATCTGTAGTACTAAAAGGAGTTAGCCCATAATAAGCCTAATAATGAAAGGGGAGATAGATGAATATAGACTATCGTGCAATCCAAGCAGAGCTTGACCAGTTGGCTAATCCGGTTGATGATAACGGACACCATCACGGAGCTAGGATAGAGATCAAAGTCAGACCGGACAAGGGCATGGCCGTCTCCGTCGGTATAGATGAATACGAGAGAGATAATAAAATGGGCTTTAGAATCAGGCTTAATCCTTCAAAAATTAGGTGCGAAGGGAAGCTATCAGAGTGCTTAGACTATGCAAAAAGATGCGTAACCTAACAAATATAGGAAAGGGATTAAACTATGTGGCTACTGTTGATAATTGGAATTGCTTTCGTCTGGTTAATGTATGAGACGAACTGGCTACGAGTGCAATTGGTTTATGGATTGCCCGAGTATAAGCCGATTACTGCCAAGCTAACCAAAGCACAATTAAAACAAAGCTTGGCAGAGAACTATGCCTGGGATAACTGTTTAAGTGCAATAAATTATGCTGATGGCAACTTTGAAGTGCTTGACTTCTGCGTAGAGGACTATTTGAGTGTAGTCGAGCAGGAAATAGGTTTGAGGTCTATGCCCTATCATGGCCGGCACAAGGCTTTAATGCCCGGATGGGATAGCAACCAACTAGAGGTAATGAGGCAAGTCTATTCTGGTATGAAACCATATCAAGGGGGGGTTTATGAACATCTACGAGATGTGTAAGCGCCATTACTTGAAAGAACATCTTGGAATATTGCCAGGATGGAATTGGTTAGAGGACCACGAACATGACCTAGATGGATGGGAACCACAAGTCGAGTTAGATTTTGGCAGTTACAGACAAACGATGCGACTGAAAAAGCCGGAGACATTGAAAGAGGTTATCAAGGCAAATAAATAGGAAAGGAGAGATGTCATGTGTGAATTTGTAAGCTGGATTGAAAAGGGGGACAAGGTTTATTTCCTGACAGGTGAGCAGGTCTTTAACACCAGGAAGGGGGAGGCTTTGCAAAAGTGGTGTGGTAGCCCTGATGACTACATTGGGCATGGGGCTATCAGGCACTACTATGGATTAGAGCAGGATGAGGGAACAAACAAAGAATGTACCAACTTCTCCACACCAAAAAACTTTCCCAGTGTTATCTCGGAGGCAATAAAGAATGGTAAGATGAGAGGGCTGGCTATTGAGCTTCAATTACTCACCAAGCCAGCCTTTGCTGAGTATGCGAAGGTAAAGCAGCAAGCCTATGCTGAGTACAAGAAGGTAGAGCAGCTAGCCTATGCTGAGTACAAGAAGGTAGAGCAGCAAGCCTATGCTGAGTACAAGAAGGTAAAGCAGCAAGCCTTTGCTGAGTACAAGAAGGTAAAGCAGCAAGCCTTTGCTGAGTATGCGAAGGTAAAGCAGCAAGCCTTTGCTGAGTATGCGAAGGTAAAGCAGCAAGCCTTTGCTGAGTACAAGAAGGTAGAGCAGCAAGCCTTTGCTGAGTACAAGAAGGTAGAGCAGCCAGCCTTTTGGGACATCTTTTCAGACCCCAAGAACAGAAAAAGGGGTTGGCGATAATAATAATAGTTCCAAACCCACTGCTGGTTATCAAGGCAAATAAATAGGAAAGGGGGAATAGGCTATGGAGCAGTATATCAGCCTCAAGTTAATCCTAGCAGCACAGAGGCTTTCCTACTTTGAATCAGCAATCAGAGCTATGCTGTGTGTTGAATACCGGATTAGCGAACAGAGGGTTAGTGAACTATGCCAAGAATTAAATTGAAAGGAGGAAAACGTGGTTTGCCCTGTTGGAAGCGATGGCAAGTTCAGAGTGAAGTCATGCACCAAGATAGGTGAATGTGAGATGCCCTCAATGCTATTAAAGGAGTAGAGAATGAGAAATAACTGGAAATACCTAACAAGGAGAGACAAGGCAATAGTTATCACCGGCCTTGTCATCATGGCAGCTTGTATCTATATCTTGGTGTTTATCTACAATATGCAATAAAAAAAAGATGCGAAAGGAAACAACAAAATGGAATACAAACAGATATTTACAGACTATAAAACAGACCATACCCAACCTATTGAACATGAGAACTTTGCTAGGATAACTGTGTTTAGCCCGGAGACATACGCATTCCCATACTTAGTTAAGTTCAATCATGGCAATAACCACTATGGGGATTTGGAAGAGGAATGGTCTCCCGAACCTTATAATGCCTTTGATCATGGCAAGATTATCAGGGAAGCCATAAAGAGGCTCGATGAATACGAACTACAACCGATGAATACGAACTACAACCATTGAAGGGAGAAGGATAATGGCAGAAGAGGTATTAAAGCTAGTAACAAAGACAATTAGAGGGATAGATGAAAACCTACATCTCAAGATGATCGTGGTGGCCAAGTTGAATAAACTAAATGTTGGGGAAGTCTTTAATGAAGCTATGGAGAAGTATCTAAAGAAGTAGTCCAGTGCTTCACAGGAGTAGATTGTGAGGGCTTTGAGGGAGAGGGGTATCCTAGTAGGGTATCCCTCTTTTCTTATACTCGTTTCTGATTCTGTTATGGTGTTGCCCTTTGCCTCGTATGAAGGATAAAGAGGTAGGATAAAATCTCTCACCACAGTTAAGGCACACCGGGCAGTTCTCTTTCTAGTCGAATATAACTTTGCCTTTTATACACCTGGGGCATTTGCTTCCTACTTTGTCTAAGGTAGAGGCTAACATACTTCACCCCCTTAGATTATAGAACTATATCACTCTCCACTTCATTACCCCAACAATCCCAACCATCATGTTTATTACGAGCGAACAATTCAAGACGTGGTTCATATGACATTTTCTCTATCAGTTCGTAAAAGGCATCTGGTTTTTGCGAGTGCTTCAACCTATCATCTATTAACCAAGTGCCTTGTGTTCTATCCTTTGTTTGTAATCCTTTGCCTCTGATAGCAAAAATTAAATGTTCGGAACTATTACGGAAATAATAACCCAGTGATATTTGTGGCTTGCACCAAGTTATAATATTCATTGGCTCATATCCCCAAGCGTTGCAGACATCAACGGCATCCCCATCCATTAAATGTCTTGAGGTAGTCCACAGATATAAGTGAGAGGGGTTATCTATGTAGTGCCTTAAAGCAATCCCCATATTACAGATGTCAACAGTTTTTAGGCAAGGATAATGACTATCAGGCTTGCTTTGTGACCTATCCCAATAACCCTTTTTAAACAACCACGGTGGGTCAGCATATATTGTCTTATACTTCTTCATAACTATTTACCATGTAGTTCTAGCCAGGACTTGACTCTCATTACTACAAAGCCGTCTTTCCTTTGCTTCCGGTTCTGAAAGATTACAACAATGGGTATTCTGTTTCCTTCTGTATGGGCTTCAGCATCTATCATTTCTTTGGTAATAAAGGCTAGGGCTTGATTAGTGGTAGTAATGTCAACACTGAATAGATCATCTTCAGCATCAGGACACTCAGTACCGCGTTCCATATGACCACGCCTTTTCATACCAGTCATAGCACACCACCAATCTTCAGCCTGTTTCCAACTCATTCCTCTATATCCTTTATTAACTCAATATCACTCTCTACTTGTCACTAAGTCTGTAACTATCCCATGCTTTTTCGAAGCCTAGCTTGCGCCATGAATATATACGGTTTACTAATCGTTGGAACTGATTAAGTTGTGCCATTCTAGGCTCTTTCGACCTTACCTTGCGATTATAAACCATGACAAAAGGGTCAAAGCCAGCATCTGCAATAATCTGGCAACGAGTTATGTCTGTCTCGTCTACCCATCGCCATTCAGGAAATCCTACTAAAACATAAATTTGAACTTGATGCTTTATGCCCCTTAATATAAATAACCCTTGCCTAATTTGGCACTCATCTTCAATACTGTCAAAGGCGAAATGCACTAACCCCTCGAACTTTGTCAGGTTAATATATTCAAGTTTCTCTAGATCCATCAAGCGTAGATCATAACCATTCTGGTCAACGACCGTTAAATGAGCTTCCCATATTTCCGCAAAGGTTTCTCTCCACTGAGGATCTGTGAAAGTATTATTGTTCAACAGACATATCTTTTGGAACCGACTGTCATGGAACTCCCAGATAGAATGATGTTCTTTAGGGTTGTGCTGCTTTGGCACGACACAAAAATCACAGTTGCGTGGACAGTATTCCCATGTCCAACCTAGAGAATAATCAATCGGGAACAATGAGTAGTCTGGTTTGTATCCATTAAGAGGTAAACGCAATTCAGTGTCAACAGCTACACCACCTGCATAGTCGGTATGATACATTTGCTGAAATAGCCAAGAACCGTAACTAATTTCACATGGATCTTGAGGAGTTCCGAGAAATACATCATGACCTTCATCTTTTAATTTAGTACTCAGTCTCATCAAGGCTAAGTTATGCTTCGGGGCATCTGTTATAAGCTTTATCTTCATTCTATATCCTTTATTTGGCAGTTGATGGCTCCTTTACTCTTCTGTAATCTTCCCCGGTCATCATAAACAACTTCTTACCCTGGCACATTCCTAGTAATCTGCTGAATATAGCCCCATCTCCTACCCCACCTGATAGATGGTATTTTATTTCATCTATAGATCCATTGGCGGTCATTACAAGCGGTCTGAGAGCATCGTAGCGACCATTCACGATAGCCATAAATATCCGGTAAACATAGTCCAGTTTGTTTCTTCTCTCTTTCCCCACATCATCTATTATCAGTAATGGTATCCCTACCATAGTCTTAGTGATAGTTTGCTCAGTAACATCTTTATACTCAGAGTTATAGGTGCTTTGAATCTGAGCTAGTAATTCTGACTCACTAATGAATATTACAGGACCATTCTCCCAATCTAAATTTTCCCCTGTTTCAGCCCACTTTTCTATTACCTTGTGTGCTATCGAAGAAACCAAGTGGGTCTTGCCATTCCCCCATACACCATCAGAGTAAAGGAATAGAGAGGGATATGTCTTTCGGTCTTTACCGCAGAAATAATCTATATTGGCAGGGAAATTATCAGCGTATGCCTTACATTTATCATAGGCTTTCTTGACGTTGCCTGGTCTCTCTGGTTTGAAAGTGGCAAAACACTCATTCATAAACAGAGAGGGGATACCACTATGTTGTCTCCATCTGTTTTTAGCTTTGACTTTATCGAGTAGTAGTTTGTCTGCTTCTTCCTGGTGTTCTTGTTCTATCTTGTTAGCAGAACAATCCTCACAGAACCTTGAACATATATCCTGTCCCATGAATGAGAGGTATCTTTGATTGAATTGCTTGCCACACTCTAGGCACTTAGCTAATCTTTCTAACCATTGGGGCTTCAGCGCGGT
>Ga0098068_1000942_pt1 | contig 10899 bp, 9 predicted proteins | sample 26BtaG_FD_75059 | JGI IMG/M metagenome (GOLD analysis project Ga0098068, IMG submission 75059) | Marine viral communities from Cariaco Basin, Caribbean Sea - 26B_WHOI_OMZ_CsCl | ecosystem: Environmental > Aquatic > Marine > Oceanic | place: Caribbean Sea: Cariaco Basin | collected 2014-11-09 | reverse complement strand
CAATCGTGCGTGATGCTCATCTAAAGTATCCGTAATAAGGACGTTTTCTAGTGCATTTCGTTTGCCGCTGATTTCCATCTCGGTATAGCCGTTGGCACGTTTAAAATCGTAATAACGTTCAACCAACCACGCATCATACTGCTCATCAAAAGCATGAGTCTTTTCGGTCAATACCAATATACCGCCTTCGCTGAGTGCCGCATAAATCTTTTCTAACACCGCCACTCTATCGGCAGCCGGTAAAAACTGTAAGGTTAAATTCAAAATCACCATATCACATGGCTCAAGCTCAATATCGCGAATATCCGCAGTGATGACCTCTATGTCATGCTCAGGATAATTATCATTCAGTAAAGTAGTCGCTTCAGTGGTCATCGCAGGTGAAATATCAATCGCTTTAATTTGCAAATCTTGCGGCTCAAACTCGCCAGCCAAGGTCATACTTGCAGCACCCAGTGAACAACCCAAATCATAAATACGGCTCACACGCTGCCCACTATCACTCTGTTGGCGATATTTGCAATGACGACGGGCAAATATAGGTAGCATTGCCAATACCTGACCATAACCGGGAACACTGCGTCGAATCATATCCGGAAAACAAGCCACCACTTGCTCATCAAATGAAAAGCGCGCTGCTTTATCTAGTGGCGTGGTGAATAAGGTGTCATGTTTAACAGTGGTAGGCTGAGATTGGCTCATAGTGTGACTCATTCTTTGGTAATTAAACTAAACTTTAACGTGTGTAATCATTTTGACTGACAATATCAATAATAAGCAGCTGATAATAACGAGCTTCTTAGCGTAGCAAAAGCCCATTATAACATTACTATTTGTTACTTATCGCAGCCAACTGCGCTGTTAAGCTAAATGTATATCACCAAGCAAAATAAATTTGTAAAACATGCTTGGCTCATATTTTATAATGATAAGAATAGGAATAATTATGCAAACCATTATATTAGGCGGTGGCTGTTTTTGGTGCACCGAATCAGTATTTTTATCCGTAAAAGGCGTACAGTCTGTAATATCAGGTTATATGGGCGGCGATTCGGTATCAGCCAATTATGAAGCAGTCTGCGGTGGGAATACTGGTCACGTTGAAGTGATTAAAGTCGAATTTGACGAATCGATTGTCCCATTAGAAGTGATACTTGATGTCTTCTTTGCCACTCATGATCCCACCACGATGGATCGTCAAGGTAATGATGTCGGCAGCCAATATCGCAGCGTCGTCTATTACACCGATGACAATCAAAAACCAACCATCGATCGCACGATTAATAAACTACGTGATATGGGTCTTAACATCGTTACTGAAGTGCATCCTGCGGTTGAATTTTATATCGCTGAAGAAGCTCATCAAGACTTTTTTAATAGAAATCCAGGTCAAGCCTATTGTAACTTTGCCATACCACCAAAACTTGCCAAACTGCGTAAAGAATTCAGTCAATATATGGTGAGCTAAATATTATCTTCTGATTACAGAGTTTTTTGAATTCAATGCCCAGCTTTTAATCTCGTAAAAGCCAAATGCTTATAATATAAGTATTTGGCTTTTTTAATTCTTGATAATTTTATTGGAGTTAATGACTTTGACAATATTATGCGACAAGTTATGATAATGCATCGACTGTGAAAAATAACTGATAATAGAAATTCTTATAACTGAAGGCTAAAGCAATGAATCCAGAATTTTGGCAGGCTCGCTGGAAGGAAAAACGCATCGGCTTTAATCAGCCTAAAGTGAATCCTTTGTTGATTAAATACTTTTTAGATTTAAAAATGGCCATCGGAAGCCGTATATTCATCCCTTTATGCGGCAAATCTATTGATATGATTTGGCTAGCCAATCAAGGTTTTGATATGGTCGGCGTTGAATTGGTTGAGTCAGCGGTACAGGAATTTTTTGCTGAAAATAATATCTCTTATACGATAAAAGCGCATGATAAAAATTCAAATATTAAATGCTATCAAGGGCAGTTATCAGGACAAACAATAGCGTTATGGGTTGCAGATATATTTATGCTACGTACTAATGATGTTGGTCGCGTTGATGCGGTCTACGATCGAGCAGCATTAATTGCGATGCCAGCAGAGTTGCGCCCGCAATATAGTCAGCAAGTTATCGACCTCAGTCAAAACGCTCCTCAGTTATTACTGACACTCAATTACGACCAAAATGAGCGAGCAGGACCGCCCTTTTCAATCAGTCATGAGCAAATCCAGCAGTATTATAGCGCTCGCTATCAAATTCAAGAGCTTGAGGGCGAATCATCGACTTTGAACGCCGCACCTGAGATGGCGGTGACAGAGCATGTTTGGTTGTTGAATCAACCATAAGCGAGAAATCTAATGAAAATTTTAGTGAGTTTCGTAAGTCTCATTGCTTTCTTATTAGTCGTATTGACAGGCCCTCTTTATAAGTATGACATCATTGAATTAGGTACGGTGTTTACAGGATTTAAATATGGCATATTGACTGCTGTTGCAGCGCTTGTATTGCTCGTATTACAAGTTATATTTAAGCGAAATACACTAACGCTTGCCAATGTGGTAGTCACCATTGCGTTATCCGCCGTTGCTTTCGGATTACCACTTAGTATGCTGAGTAAGGGCAAAACCGTAGCGCCTATTCATGATATTTCAACTGACTTAATCAACCCACCTGAGTTTGTCGCTATTGCTCCGCTACGGGCTGACGCACCCAATCCAGTCGCTTATGCTGGTGAAGCAACTGCCGAGCAACAACGTCAAGGCTATCCGGAACTAAAAACGCTAGTCTATTCACAATCAAAAGCTGAATTGGTGAACGCTGCCGAACAAGTTGCCAAAAATTTAGGTTGGGAGCTTGTCAATATCGATGCTAATAAAGGTATTGTTGAAGCAACAGATACTACGGCGTGGTTTGGTTTTAAAGATGATGTCGTTGTACGTATCAACGATAATGGTAGCGAGCGTCTGGTTGATATCCGTAGTAAATCGCGGGTTGGCGGTAGCGATTTGGGTAAAAACGCAGCGCGTATTCATAATTTTATTGAGGAGTTGGATATCATTTTAGCAAAATAGCTTTGTAAAACACTTGTAAAATTAATCATCCACGTTAAAACCAAAGACTTTCCTAAAATTATGTAATGCTATATTTTTCTAAAACCCTATCCTAACCTCACGCCAACGTCAGCTTATAGTAACAGAGTGCTACGATACCTTTTCTTTACTATTGAGATTGGTTACTCTAAGTAAAATCGACTTTTAATCGCTTTATTTTGCTTTCTAATAACTAATTTCTAGTAACTGTTTTTTTAACAGCTACTTCGACGCTTATAGGATATTTTTATGCGCTTGAATCACTTATCCACCTTATCTTTATTGACGGCAGCGATTGGCTTAAGTCTTGCCAGCACCGCTCAAGCTGCCAAGCCAGACGCACCAAATTTGTCTAATGCTCAGTTTCAGCAGTGTCTAGATGGTCTAAAAAACTCTAGCAAATTTCGTGATGTTGATAGTTATACCTTTAATAACTATCGTCCCAGTGAGCCTGACCCTAGTGTTATTCAATCGCTAAACTATCAACCTGAATTTCAAAAAGACGTTTGGGATTATTTGTCATCACTTGTTGATACCGAACGCGTAGAAGATGGTATCCGTGCCAAGCGTCAATGGGCGGATACGTTACGTAAAATTGAATCGCGCTATGGCGTTAAAGCCGAGCACGTATTAGGCGTTTGGGGCGTAGAGTCTAACTTTGGGCAGACATTGGGCAAAAAACCTTTGTTTGAATCTTTAGCGACCCTATCTTGCTTTGATCGCCGCCAAAGCTATTTCCAAGGCGAATATGCCAATGCACTAAAAATCGTCCAAAACGGTGATATTGCGCCAAGCGATATGACAGGTTCATGGGCAGGCGCGTTTGGTCAGACGCAGTTTATGCCAAGTACATTTTTAGAGTTGGCAGTCGACTTCGATGGCGATGGTCGCCGCGACTTGGTCAATAGCGTCCCCGATGCCCTTGCCTCTACGGCAAACTTCTTAGATAAACGTGGCTACCGTTCAGGCGAAGCATGGGGTTATGAGGTAAAACTGCCAAGTGGATTTTGGGCAGCGTCCAACCGTAAAGATAAAAAATCGATGAGCCACTGGCGCAATCAAGGTTTAACCCTTGCTAATGGCAGCCCGCTTCCTTCTGACTTGAGTAGTGCTGGATTATTATTACCAGCCGGTCCTGACGGCCCTGCATTCTTAGTCGGTAAAAACTTTGATACGTTCTATTCTTATAACGCCTCAGAAAGCTATGCACTGGCGATTGCCCATTTATCAGATTTGATTACTCGCGAGAGTAGTAGTAAAACTGACTTTATCACAGCATGGCCAACTGACGATCCTGGTATTGGTCGTCAAGAATCCAGAGCGATTCAGCAAGCATTATTAAATGCAGGATATGATATCGGCGCCGTCGATGGCATTATCGGTGATAATACTCGTACTGCTATCCAGCAGTACCAGTCTAGCCGTGGCATTTTTCCAGCTGATGGACGTGCAGGGCAGAAATTCTATCGTGCCATCGTTGGTAATACGGCGCCTAATACTTCGCAATACGGCAATCAGTATAACCAGCCAACAAACAGTCGTCCTTTAAACCCCACGTCTGCTGATCGTATGGGACAATTAATTCAACAGCAAAATACTACATCTAATAGCTACTCACAGCCTATAGCGATCAGCCCATCAAAATCAAGCACAACGCGATATCGCCGTGTAACGGGTGCTGATGGTACTATAAAACTGGTACGTATTGATGAAGGCTCTTGATTAGGTAATGCCTTTTAAGTATTAATAAAAATAAAAAGCCACGCTAATTAGCGTGGCTTTTTGATCATGTCAGTTCTGACACTCTTTATGACTTGTCACAGTTTACATGATATATCTAATTTTTAGACATTAAACGATAGGTGGTGGATTCGGTTTACCATTGTCACCATCCCAGTTTTCACGAGCTTTATCATCTAAATCTGCTGGCGTCTTAGGCTCCCATTTGCCATTTTCTTTCCACGTGGCATCACCCCAATCTGCATCCTCTTCCTTTCTATCCAATTCCTTATAGACTTTGGTCGGATCGATACCGCGGCGCTTCATATCTGCTACTTGCTCTTCTAACGTATGAAACTGACTTGCCTCATGCATGGTTTGCTCTAAGCTATCCAACTCACTTTTTAACGCATCATTTTTAGCATTACTCATTATTTGCTCTCCTTAATCGCTCAGTATTATTATGTGTTCATCTTGATCATTATTACGAGTATCAAAGGGATTCACAACGAGTACCACGTATACTTTGTATTACAAAACGTAGCCATTAGCAAGAAACGTGTTAGTCAATCATGATTTGTATGAGGTTCTAAGATTGGTAGCAACGATAATGACTGATAATAGCGAAGGCGAAAATTTAGCTAGTGGCAGTTGATATAGCAGGATTTTCTATCGATGGCTTTTTTGCATCAAGTAAACTTTTTGCATAAAAAGTCAGCTTCCAAAGCTCCTGTGTGACCCGTGTTCCATAGGTAGTTAGCTGTATCCAATTAACAGCAACCAATTGCCGCTGTAGATGATTGAGATCGTCTTGAGAGATTTGACAACGTGCCACAGCATGGACATTTGGCATCTCGCGCTTGATATCGATCTCAGCTCGCGCAGCGATTAAGCGGTTGATACCACTTTGTAGACCATAGCTTGAAAAAGTAGCTGGCATTTTTATCAGAGTGATTAATACGTCTTGCCATGACAATACCATTGGTCTTGTCACATCGGTTAAATTACCACCCTCATAAGCTTGGGCTTTATAGTGAATCTCAAAGGTCTCTGTCAATACGATTGGCTTACTGACATTATCGTCCATACTCTGACTAGGGACGACAGTAGTCTCTTGCCCTGTCACTCTATTATTTGTCAAAGTAGCCGCTAGAGTCTCAGATGCTGAAGGTTTATTAGTCTTCATCGCCTCTTCATCAACCCTGATCCATCCCGCAGCTATATTATGGCTAGCAACCATTTTGTAATAGGCTTGGATAAGCAATTGCTCGATGTCGTTTTCTGTCTCGTAATAATAAATCTTATCCGTTTTTGACGTTACTGCATTGGTAAATTCTTGCAACTGTCTACTGATATTGGCGCCGTTATGATGTTTCTTTATTAGTATCAGTAAAGGTTTGAGCTTCGCTTTAGCATTGAGATAGCTCAAATGCATTTGACTAACACCATTATTTTGCGTCGTACCGTAGCTATCGCCAATGACCATCAAAGCATAATCACAAGCATCAATACACTGACGCCCATATAACGAAGCTTTGGGTAATCTACTGGAAGCATCATAGGTTAAAAAGGCACGGCCTTGAAAAAATATCGCAATACTATCCAATACCAATAACTGGTCGTTATCAGCGCATACAATATGAATATGGTAGCGACGGTTTGGCACGATCACCTCTAATCTCTATTAGCTGGTCGAAAAAGATACGTTCTCAGAGTTCTCAGAAAAATTATAATAATAAGCAATTAAAATATTCTGTTTGGTAAATACAAGCCTAGCATAGTATTGCTAGAATGCGTTTACTTTATTTCCAATTCCATTAATATACTACGGAATTATAACAGCTGTATCGAGATTAATCCTAGGAGCCCCTAAGGCTAATACTCAAAATGAGGATGGTATTGTAAATGCGTTTGCTCGCCAAGTAAGCGTGATAGCAGCAAACCCATCTGTTTATCGTATTTGGTCGCATAAAATACCAACGGTGGCTTAATCTGATTGTCACTCAAACTGGCATCTAAAACACCATTTCTATCTAATCCATCTATAGGCAATGCTGACAAATTATTGGCGATCAACAATTGCTTAACGCGCTCCGCAATTGCTTGACCTGAATCAACCACTTGCATTGATAGTTTTTGCGCTTCAATTGCTTGCATCACAAAATCTTTAAAGAATGGATAATGTGTACAGCCTAATACCAGCTGGTCTACCCCATCCTTTGCAAACACTTGCAATTGCTGACGAAGATTTTGCGCCGTTTCACTGTTTTCCGACATACCTGATTCTACCCAAGGCACCAGTTGCGGGTCAAAATATTTGGTCACTCTGGTTGCACTTGGACTGGCTATCATAGCAATGACATCGTTCAGGAGTTTACCGTTTAGAGTCGCTTTGGTTGCTAGTACCGCCACATGACCACTTTTACTGGCCAATACCGCAGGTTTCAATGCTGGTACCAAACCCACAATGGGTAGCTGCGGATAATGGCATCTTGCTGTCTGCAACGCATAGGCTGAAGCACTATTACACGCAATGACAATAAGCTTGCAGCCTTGCTGATATAGCCACTCTACTGCCGTCAATGTTAATGTTTTAATATCATCACTATCTCGATTGCCATAAGGCACATTCAGGGTATCAGCATAGTAAATATAGCGTTCATTGGGCAGTTGCTGGGCTAAATGTAGATAAACAGACAAGCCACCAATACCGGAATCAAATAAGCCAATGGGCGCGCTACGGTCTGGATCTGCCTTTATCCCTTTATTATGATTGTATATCACACTATCGACCATCGCTTCTTCAGCAGTGTTATTATCAGAAATTATTGAGTAAGTATTAACTGTGTTAGTAACAGCACTTGCGGCAACTTTCATATTATTTCACCGCCATTTTGATAAAAATACTGTCATACCGACCCTACTAGTAAATTTAACCAATATTACTTTCAATAATAGTCCCATAAATAAAAAGGGCTATAAGATAGATAACAAGATTTGCTCAAGATCAATAGCAATCACTGCCTAATTATAGCTCATTATTGACCGTTAAATAGATGTCATCGTCAATGTATAAGCATGACCGCCACTTTGCAGGGTTAGCGTGGTTTTACCATCTTGCTCTGTCAATTCGCCAATCTCGATTAAATGATAAAATACATTGCGACCAATAAGTGCCGTCAATCCATTCCGAACCAGCATATAAGGACGCATTTGTACCTCAGATGTTAGTTGTTGGTTTTCCTCTCCGTGACTATTATGAACAGCATCCATATCATTAGAGTGATCATTTCTATTTTCATTACCCTCCACATTAACAGAGTCATAAGGACGTAAAAAAATAGGATGCTCATCATCTAAGCGTACGACATCACCCGTTGTCGTGGTAAATTCAAGCCAACTATTGGTGTCTTCGTTGACGATACCGACATCATTGATTAGTAGTGGCGCATCTTCCACTTGGATACGCAATTTCTGTACGGGCGTCTTTAGAAAATACTCAGTCACGCCTTCTTTTTCTTCTTTCCATAAGATAGTGGCAAACAGACTGACTAATGACTCTCGGGTCATGTGTCCGCCTTCATGCCACCACTCGCCATTGGCTTTGATGACCAAATCCATATCATCAATTTGTTCAGGATGCCAATTTTCTAGTGGCGGTATGGCACGTCCTTCACGTGTCCCTGCCGCAGACTTTAAATATTGGCTCAAATTGTCTATAGTATTTAGCTCAGACAGCTTGTCATTAGAGGTTTCAGCATCTTTTACAGTCGTGGCATCGATATCTTTATTATTATCTGTCATCGTACAATCCTTCACGTAGTAATCAAAGTTTGGCAAATCTGTTATTACTATAAATTTTAGTTTCGGGTATGATAAGACAATATCGTCATTGTACCCCCACCGTCTTAATCTTACCTTAACACTGATGTTGTGAAATGCGTATCGTGTTTGTGGGACTTTTCTTTTATAATAAGTAACGATTTTTTATTTGAAATAGTCTGGTGGGCGTTGTACTAACGACACATTTTACGTTATGTTTTGAAGGTTTTTAAAAACACTTTCATCGTAACGTCGTCAACTGATACCGTAAAGACCCTTTTTATCGGGCAGCCATATGTCTGAGTAAAGTTAGCGCCACAAGCCTTATTATTCAATTGTTAAGCTAATGATGCCCTGAGATAAGCCACTACAAGTTTAGGAGTAGGTATGCAAGAGCAAGACAATCAATCGCCAGTTATTGATGGTGATACTGTAAATATCGACACGCCAATCGTGACAGACACAGCAAATTCAGAGCCAACAGTGGTGACACCAGAAGTGCTCGCTGAAGAAACGCCCGTTATTGTAGATACGCAAGCCGTTGAGCCAGTTGCTGAAACGGTCGTTGTCGACAAAGCGCCAGAACCTGTTGCAGCAGAGCCTGAAGTAGAACGTGAGTCAATGGAATTTGATGTCATTATCGTTGGTGGTGGACCTGCCGGACTTTCAGCTGCCATCCGTCTACGCCAGCTTGCCATCGCAGCAGGTAACGATGAGTTCATGGTTTGTGTGGTCGAAAAAGGCTCAGAGTTTGGCGCTCATACTCTCTCTGGTGCGGTCATGGAAACACGCGCTTTGGATGAGTTGATTCCAGATTGGAAAGAAAAAGGCGCACCGCTAAACGTTCCTGCAATTGAAGATCGCGTCTATATGCTGGGTTCAGCGACCAAATCTATCAAATTAATGGATTCGGTCATTCCTGCCAGCATGCATAACCAAGGCAACTATATTGTCTCATTAGGCAACGTCGTTCGTTGGTTGGCTCAACAAGCTGAAGAGCTAGAAGTCATGATGTTCCCAGGCTTCCCCGCTGATGAAATCTTATATAATGATGATGGTTCAGTTAAAGGCGTATTGACAGGCGACATGGGTGTGGCTGCCAGTGGCGAAGCGAAACATAGCTTTGAGCCAGGTTATGAGCTGCTTGCTAAATATACTATATTTACCGAAGGTAGCCGTGGTCACTTAGGCAAGCGCTTGATCAGTCGTTTTAATCTTGATAAAGACTGTGACCCACAACACTATGGTATTGGTCTAAAAGAGCTATGGGATATTGATCCTGCTAAGCATGAAGAAGGTGTGGTCATGCATGGTTCAGGTTGGCCTTTAACTGACACTGGCTCAACTGGAGGCTGGTGGTTGTATTTCGCTGAAAACAATCAAGTAAGCTTTGGTCTTGTTATTGATCTCTCCTATTCTAATCCATATATGTCGCCATTTGATGAGATGCAGCGTCTAAAACTACATCCGCTTATCCGTAATGTTCTAGAAGGCGGTAAACGTATATCTTACGGCGCACGCTCGTTAACTAAAGGCGGTTTAAACTCCTTGCCAAAATTCACCTTCCCAGGTGGTGTATTAGCTGGTGATGACGCAGGTTTCTTAAATCCTGCCAAAATCAAAGGTACCCATACTTCAATGAAGTCAGGGATGCTAGCGGCTGAGGCGATTTTCGAAGCCTTGCAAGAAGGTCGTCAACATGATGAAGTGCTGGCTTATACTACGATGTTTGAAGAGTCTTGGTTGTATAAAGACAACTATGAAGCACGTAACTTTGCTCCTGCTATGCACCGTATGGGTCAATGGATGGGCGGCGCGTTTACCTTTTTAGAGCAAAATCTGATGGGCGGCAAAATGCCTTTGACCATTCATGACAATAAAAAAGATTATGATCAGCTTGAGCGTGCGGCTCATGCCTATCAGCCAACCTATGCAAAACCGGACGGCAAATTGGTATTTGATAAATTATCGTCAGTATTTATCTCAAATACCAACCATACTGAAGATCAACCAGTACATTTAAAATTAACTGATCCAACAGTGCCTGTTACTATTAACTTACCACTCTATGCTGAGCCAGCGCGTTTATACTGCCCAGCTGGTGTTTATGAGATTGTAAAAGACGCGGAAGGCGCTAAATTTATCATCAATGCGCAAAACTGTGTCCATTGCAAAACTTGTGATATTAAGGACCCTTCACAGAACATCACGTGGGTAACGCCAGAAGGCGGCGGCGGTCCTAACTATCCAAACATGTAAATTGTTATTTAT
>Ga0098068_1000940_pt1 | contig 10909 bp, 12 predicted proteins | sample 26BtaG_FD_75059 | JGI IMG/M metagenome (GOLD analysis project Ga0098068, IMG submission 75059) | Marine viral communities from Cariaco Basin, Caribbean Sea - 26B_WHOI_OMZ_CsCl | ecosystem: Environmental > Aquatic > Marine > Oceanic | place: Caribbean Sea: Cariaco Basin | collected 2014-11-09 | reverse complement strand
TGGTTCCAGAGGAGCAACAGAAGTAATATCATTCCTATTGGTACTGCGTATTTCACGATTTTACCTAGATCTCTTTTCCTAGTCATCTGGAATATTCCACTGAGTTTTCCCTTTTCATAGGTCATTAAGTTTTTTGTTGGGGTGGATCCACTGTTCAGATAGTCTCTTATTGTGTCTGGTTTAAACGGTTGAATGAAGGATACTTTAACGATTTTTTCTCCCAATACTGATTTCAAGGTTTCAAGAACTGGTTTAACCTTTTCATATTGTTCCTTATCTTTTGAGGCTTCAATAGCTGTAAGCAAACTAGGATTAGAAACCATACTCACAACTTCAGAACCAAAAACTACAGGGCGTTTACTTCCCTTCCAGTGTGACGCTTGACGTATCAACTCGTTATAATCCTTGTTAAACTTGGGATCATCTTCCAAGAGTGGATCGAAACTATGGAATATGGCCTCGTTTTGATTCTGAAAGAAGTCTCCCGTCCATTTTATTGTCCGAGTGTTCAAGATTCTTCCCTCGGGGCCAAGAGTGATTAGATCAAGACCTCCTTTGCTCAGGGACCGTTTGAGGTGGTATCTCCCTTCTTCTTTCAGGTATAACAGTATGATTCCGATGATTAGAGTCATGAAAAAATTAGCGTAAAGACTGTACGTTAAAATCTGGTATGGAGACATTAACGTTCACCTCCTGGGTCACGGGTGATCTTTAAGCTGCGGTCTGCTCCTCTATATCGGACCAGAAAGTCTTGGTGAGATCCTCCAATGCTACCGCCCACTATTTGACGTTTCATTACACTCTGAATTGCCCTTAGAGCTCGTATTGCCTCGGGGTTTCTCCAATATTTATCTAGTAATGGATCCAAATTATAGCCTTCCCAATCAAACAAGTAGGACATTCCTTGTTCCCATGTCAGTTTGCTAAGTCCTTCAAGGTGTCCTACACCTATGGACGCAAGGAGAAGAATATCTGGGTATTCACAAACAGTTTGATTTGGCTCGCCCTCATTTTCACTCTCCTTCTCTTTGAAGCACGCACTCATTATGATGTCTCTCGCCCATTCATCCATTACAGGGAGAACAGGTTCAATGATTGGTACTCTAGGATCATTTTGGATTGCTGTCGCTTCTAAATTAGAATCTACTAAAGGAGCCATAAGTGACATTGTAAGTGACCTGACTAATTGTTAAAATTTAACAAATATATGCGTTTTGATAATTGCTTAAAACCCCATAGTCGAAGTTCATCAAGAACACAGGACCAGACTTCACCCACAACGGAGAAAGAGGAATGAGTTTCTGGCCTGATTGGGGTAAACTGTTTTTACCTATACGCTCCCAACAATCTGGGTTTTCATAGCTCTTTTGACTGCGTTTCTGTCTGGGAGCCTAGCCGAGAAACTTAGAAAAAGATCATAGTTGAGTAACCATTTCAGACTTTTTAAACGCAACTAGGGAATGCACCCTGTATCATAATGACGCCCACCAATCAAAGTACCAGGAGGATGCTCCAGGTTGGTTTTGAAACGATATTGTAAAACTTGAGCTATTTCTAGCACTTACCCACCACAATCCTTGTCCAACCTGGCGTGGTGTTACGACTATTACTGCGGGTGTATCAGTCATACCATGAGTTACAACCTTAGTCGTTACAGCACCTGTGATGCTAGATAACCCCATATTTAAACTAGGTAGAGAATCAGTTAAATTCCGTGCTCGGATTCTACCACCATTCGTAACCTCAATAGCAAATGCCGTATCGTACACCCAGAAGAACTTTGCGTTTATATAGCCTACGCCTTCTGTAAGAATATCCCCATCCCATATCATAGAAGGTGTGCCCGTTGCCACCCCACCTTCACTCGGAAAATCAGTCAAGAATCGTCTGACACCAAGTACGTTTGTATGTAGAATGGCATGAAAAAACATATCACTTGCATGAAAATACACATTCTCTGTGATACAGTTTGCACCCCAGTTAAACACGCCTGAGCCACCACCAGAAGTAACTATCTGAACCTCACCTACACCAACAAGGTGTGTTCGCACAGGAACACTATCAAGAGTAAAAATAATGGGACTACCCTTTATCACCACTCTCCTATCACCGGAACCTATAGCCTCTAATAGAACCGCAGTTGCATTTGCTCCATCTATCCCACCCGCATCGCCTAACCCCCCATAATCAATTTGCCCCGTTTCCCCATTTTTTGCATAGATTGTGTTTGAAGAGTTGAATATGATGTACGACGCACCCTGTTCAGGGAAGGCCAGCGTATCCGTGCGGTTAGTTCCATCTTGGTAGTAGTATGTGGCGTTTAAAGATTCGAGTTCTGCGGTTCCCGGTTTATAGGTGTTCTGGTTTCCTGAGAATGAATAGCCTGTGGATGAAAACACGCTTAACAGTAAAACCAAGACGCTTAGAGTAAGGAAAATCTTGTTTAACCTACTACTACCTTTCTGGGGCATTTAAGGGACCTGAATAGTGTATTTTATTAAATAGGTTTAAGTTTATCTATAACGGGTCCCTTAAATTTGGTTAAGTCTAGGAAATTCTGTGTTTTTATTATTCTATGTCTAATAAGTTCAATATTTCCGACACCGATTGCGCGCGCACAGACGGGTTTCTGGTGGGATTGCCATTGGCAACACAGTATAAGACTCACATTCAACAATTCTGCGAGTTCAGAGAATTTGGTGAATTTCCCCGTACTTGTGAACCTTACATCTTCTAATATGGATTGGATCTCCGTTCAGAGTGACGGGGATGATCTTAGGTTCATAGATTCGGATAACTCAACTGAACTCGATTATGAGGTTGAATATTGGGATTATGCGGGTGAAGAGGCCTTAATCTGGGTTGAAATCCCTCAGATTGATTCGGGAAGCACCACTGATCACATCTTCATGTATTATGGCAACCCTGAAGCCTCAAGCGGGGAGAATATGGAAGGAACCTGGAACCAAGATTACGTTATGGTTCAGCACCTTCAGGAGCAGAATGGTAGCATTTATGATTCAACTGTGAATGATAACGATGGTTCTGCAAGCCCTACTATCTTTGGACAGGATAAGTGGGTTTCAGGATTGCGCGGAAATGCGATAGATTTCGATGGGTCAAACGATTATGTTAAGGTGGACGATGATGCTTCTTTGGATTTTGGTACAGGCGATTTCTCAGTTGAATTTATATTTAAGACGGAATCAGCCTCAGCACAATACTTTACTATGAAACGAGATCCTTGTAGAATAGGGTCAGGAAATCTTCCTGGTTTTCTTGCACGCATTGAAGATGGCGATATTGCCTTCGCCATCGACGATATAGCGGGGAATGGAGTGCTCAAGTCTGTCGTGGGAACTTGGGCTGATGGTGAATTTCATCACTGTGTGATCGTTTTCGATAGGGACGACAAAATGTATCTCTACATTGAAAGCGTCTTAGAAGGTCAATCAGGTTCTATCTCTGGGGTTGGAAGTGTGAATAATGCCAATGATCTATATCTTGCGAGCGCGAACTTGGGGAATAATCCGGTTGATGGCATTATGGATGATGTTCGAGTCTATAATCGTTGCATAAATTCTACTGAGATAAACTATTCCTTTAATTCTGGGGCGGGAGCCGACCCAATGAACTCAACGGGGCTTGTGGGTTGGTGGAAGTTGGATGAGTCGGGTTTAACCGAAAATGCGACGGATTCAAGCGGAGAAGGCAACCACGGAACTCTTTACGGCTACCCCCCAGACTACACTTCAAGCGGTAAGATTGATGGGGCTACGGATTTCGACGGAAACGAAGATAATATGAACTGTGGCGACAATGCGAGTCTGAATATCACTGATGCAATCACCCTCTCATCTTGGGTGTATTTATCGGATACACAAAACATTTACGCAAATATTATTGATAGATATACTGGAGGCGGGGCAGGAAACGGCTATAAATTGGAGTGCAGAGGGGATATTTTCGGTTTAGCTTTTAAAGACCAAGACAATGTAGGACACTATTCTACGACCTCTTCAATTCCTTACCGAGATGCTTATGCATTTGTGGTTGGAACTTTTGACGGGAATGCCCAAGTATTATACGTTAACGCTATCGAAAAAGATAGAGATGAATGGGACGGGACGATAAAAGAAACCATACTAGATTTGTATGTTGGTGGTCGCCACGCTGATACCTATACTAAGAGCATTCTTGATGAGTGTCGTATTTCTAACGTGTCAAGAACCGCTGATTGGATAGAGGCCCAATACTTTAGCATGACTGACAATTTCATTACCTATAGCACCGCAGCCGACATGTTTCTAAGCCTCTTCATAACAGTAGAGAATACCGACTCACAGCCCATTGAAGATGCTTGTGTAAGCCTGTTCTATGAAACAGATCTTAACTTCACGCAGTTTACAGATGAGGACGGGGAGATCCCCAGAAAAATCGTTGATGAGGGAAACTACACCCTCCTAGTCACCGCAGACACCTACCAAACCTATAGTTTTATATTACGCATAAACGAAACTACTTATTGGGTCCCACAACTAGAAACCTTGGAGGAAGGCATTACGATTCCACTAGCCTTTATGACATTCATGTTCGCGGGTCTAGGTGTAATGTACTATAGCATCAAGGAAAAAACCCCAGAGCAACGTTCATTGGGCTTCAGCTTCAGTATCATTCTATGGATAGCTACTTGGGGAATTTGGATTTTCGACAATTCTACAAATAGTAGAGTAGTCCTTGGATGGGTTTTCATGGCCCCAATAGGACTTTGTATGTTATTCTTAACGGAGAGTGTAATCAATTACCTCTCAACAGACTAGAAAATACCCCATTATACTTCTGTTTATCACCTGCGTACTCATAGCCTTCCAACCCGTAGGACTCACTGGAAATACGTACATTGACGTTTCACCGGGGGTGTTCTTTAAACCTGCTTCAGACTTGGGGGTATTACATTTTGGTTCAGCGATTACTTGTACGGGATTCAACTTTGCGGATTCCTATGTTTATTTTGATGGGATGCGTTTTAATGGTGGTGATCGTACTTGGTCACAGATTGGATTTCAGTGTTCAAGTGGCTCCAATATGACGATCACCACGTTGGATAACTTACTTGTAGAATACACAGTAAATAGAACATCGGGGGCTTCTTCCCAGAAAATCACGTTTCCAAACATTCAATCTCCGCCTAACTCAGTTAGTGGGGCTGATTTTTGGAGCTATGTAAATGATGTTTTAACGGTGCATGTAACGCATAGTAGCCCTGTGAATGTCAGTATTGTGCTTCCCACGGAGATGGATGAACTGGCTAATAGAGTTGACGCAAATATTTTAACTTCAGTTTCCTTTATGGTTCTCGCGCCCCTTGTGCTTGGGGCCGTCATGCTGTACCTTTCCTATGAGAGTGGGAGCATCGATGCAATACCTCTTATCAAGCTGTTGCTTGCGCTTGGAATTGGAACTATACTGATATTGACAATGATGAGATCTTTCTAAGCATAACCAGTGTTTAACAGGGTAGGGAAAAATTCCCTTCTTCTCCTTTAGCGTAATTTACGCCACTTGAACCATTCTTCATCAGGAAATTGTTTAAAGGGAAAAGTGGGATATGTTTTCTCTGAGGGCCACCAGAGGTTTGGTTTATGAAAGACTTTTGCCCCTGCTTTGGAAGCAAGAACAGTTAGGTTTCTAACCCATATGGGGAAAGGTTGAACTGGGTGAATACCTGTTTTGGCTCCAATGACTACCCAATCTATATCTGCGAAATCAGGAGTGAACTCTTCCAATAGAGGCTCGCAATATGCATATTTTATTCTGGCATCTGTCTTCTTCAGATAATCAAGTCGTTCAAGATCTCTCTCATAACATAGAGACACACCAAGCCAAACATTAGGAGGATAATTAAAATCAGGGAGTCTCTTGGCAAACTTTGTTTGAACCATGAACCTATGCCAATCACAGATACCCATAGTATCAAGGACAGACCAAATTTCCAAGTCAAGAAGAGAGGGGGTCATTAAATCTCCCATACTAGGAGCAAATATTAAACTAGGATTTCGTTCCAACAACGGTTCTTCTAATCTGGCCTTATGTAGTTGAGGAGTCCAGTCATACCCCCACCTACCCCCAAAACGCTTTATCATCTGATAGGCGTAGCAGTCCCCATCAAAGCAGATGTGATCACAGCCTGTAATGGGGTTCCAGGTATAATCTGCGGTTTCGATTTTAGTTTTATTCATCTTGTTTCTCCGTTGCGCGCGCGCGCGTTTGGGTCTATGATTCTATCAGCTAATACACTCATTCTTTGTAGTCTCCTTTCTCTTCAGAAACACGACTCTGTACGTTTTGTACTCTCTGTACTTTAGGGGGAATAGCGACATTCTGTTTTTCTTTCCAATCTTGCTCCCAAGTCTTACTTTCTTCACCAAATGTCTTGTACTCTCTAAGCGGTTGAATTAACCAAGCTCCACATTCTCCACACCAATAAACACTTAATCGTGCCTTTGCAAGTGTGTTTCCTGGATGTCGTGGACACTGCATTAGGATTCCTCCTTGGCGCTTATTTCGCAGAATTGCGTATTTGGTATGGTAGTCTTCAACGCATCCACTTCTCCCGTATTTTGATTGATTCGTCAAGAAGGGTGAGGGCGTTTGTTTTGTCGCCTAGTATGAAGCGTTTAAGTGCTTGAGTGGTTAGTCGTTCTGCTTGGGTAAAGTCTTGGTTGTATGGGGTTAGGGCTGCTTCTTCGTATTTTGGTCCTCGGCTGTAGCTGAGCCAGCCTATAGCGTAGGATATAGGAAAATAGACTGTGAGGAACAGGGTTGAGAAGGTTATTATTGAGATTTCAAGGTTGGGAAATGCTTTGTTGATGACTAGGGTGTATTGAAGGGTTATGAAGTTGAAGAACGTTAGCAGCCATGCGAGGTATTGTCTGTGGCCTGTTTGAAAGTATATCCAGAACTTGTTTATTTTTCGGGCTATCATCGTTTCACCTCTATTTTCATGGATTCTAGGAGGGAACGCCAATCTTGCGCTTTCATGTTACAAGATTGGCATAGGCGGTTTCTCATGCGGTTTGCGAGGCGTTCAGTCCACACCTCTTTTAGTGTACGTCCTTCTTCGATGAGTTCAGGGATAAGTCCGTAGTTTACATCCTGTGGAGGGGACCAATTACAACACTGCAAAACATAACCTTCCACATCTACGCTCATGTTGTCCCAGAGAACGCAGGGTTTCATGTCGGGGATGAGCTCTCGGGTCCACATTCGCCCTTTTTCTCCTGCGATGTCAATTACCATCTGTTCCTGTTCGTCTAGGGTCAGGGGCCCTAGGGCGGTTCTGGATGGTTCATTGTCGTAGGATCCTACGAGTGGGCTGATTACGGGTATGAGGTCTGGGTACTGGCTGAAGTAATGGAACCATTCTTTGAGGTGTGGGGCGTTGTCCTGGGTGATTACGCAGTGTACTTCTGTGGTTTTTCCTTCGTCTAGGCAGCGTTCTAGGCTTGCTATTGCTCTGTGGAATAGTTGGGGTGGTCCTCTGTGGATTTTAGCCCATAGTTCGGGGGTGTGGCCTGAGATTGTGAAGCATACTCTGTCTAGGTTGGGGTCTAGGGCGAGGTCGATGTTTCTGTAGAGTACGCCGTTTGTGAAGCTCTGGGTGCGTAGCCACGGGTTGATTTTCTTGGAGAGGGCGTATATTTCGTGTCCTCGGAGTTCGGTTAGTAGGTCGCCGTTGAGGAACCAGTCGATGAATCCCATTGTTCGCCCATCTCGACGGATTTCTTTTAGGATCCATTCGATCCATTCAAGGGGCATTTCACGGTATTCTCGTTCTCCTTGGGTGATCTTCCATTGGGGGTAGCAGTAAGAGCATAGGAGCCCGCAGTGTTTGGGGCCACAGTGGTTGTTTGTGTCTACTTGGATTACCTGGGGGAATTGGGTCCACTTGTAGAACGGTTTCTTTTTTTGGAATCGACGTCTTATTTTTTCTGATAGTATTTGTGGTTGTCTAAACCAGTTTTCATTTATTTTTTTCGTATCTCCTTTGTGTGTTTGTAGAATCCGTTTAGCCAGTAGAGGCGCATTATTGGAGCGAGAAGAAGCCATGTGGGGTGTATTCGTGTGTCGGTTGCTGCGTTTTTGAAGCTGCGGAGAAGGTGTTTAATGCTCCAAGTTCCGATGTTCTGATTTTTTTTGAGGATTGCGGTTCCTTTGCTCCACTTGGAGATTTGGCGTATGTGTTCGGTTAGGCTGCGGGGTTGGTAGGTGAGTGTGTTTGGGTCTATGATCCATTTCATTCCTGCGTCTTTGATTCTGATTGATAGGTCCAGGTCTTCTCCTGTGGTGTATTCGGGGTTGAAGCCTCCCACTTTGTTGATGAGCTCGGTTTTCAGGAGGGCGTTTGAAAGTGTCGGGTTGAATCTTCCTTTGATTGCTTGGTATTCATAGTGATTTCTGAGGGGTGGACAGTGAAGGCCGAACACGGTTGATCCTGCTGCTATGGCTGTATCATGGTTTTTCAGGTGTGGAGAAAGATAATGGAACCATTTATGGGGAAGTATTGCTCCTGCGTCGACGAATGCGAATACGGGGGTTTCTATGGTGTCCAGGGCGAGTTGTCGGGCGTATCCGCAGCCTTTTCCTGGTTCTTCTGTGAGTTTCAAGTGTTTGAGAAGGTTTCTGTCGTGTAGGTAGTTTTCTATGAGCTGTGGGGTTCTGTCGTTTGATGCGTCGATGATTATGAGGTTGTTTAACGGGATTTCGTGTATGATGGATTCTAGGGTGGGAAGGATCTTTGCTTCCTCGTTTTTAGTTATGAGTGCAACATCTATCATCTATATCGCCTCACAAGGTTCTCGAAGTAACTGCGGGTGTGATTCACATCCCTTTTCATGCGTCGTAGGCTGATGGGTCTAGGGATTCTGAGTTCTCTTGATCTTCGTAGGGCTTGTCTTCGTTTTTTGCGTTGTAGGTGTTTGTAGGCTTTCACACTCATTGTGGAGGCCCCCTCCCACAAGCTAAGCAGATTTTGAATCCCTTGGATCGTGAACAGAAGGGGCAGGGGTTTCCTTCTCTGATGGCTGATTGTACTCGGGCCCAGGTTATTTTTTTATGGCGTCCCATTATCGGCCTCCTGTGAAGTGGTAGATGAGGGATACCACGATGAAGGTGAAGCCCCATACTGCAATGAGAAATAGGATCACCGATTTCTCAGGGGTTAAATTTAGGCTCCTCATGGATTGCCCTCCTTGTGGCATTTGGGGCATTCTAGGCGTTGGCTGTAGCCTTGGGGGGGGGATTCTACGATTCCGTGTTTGGGGCATTTGAAGGCGTAGACGGGTAGGAAGCCCCGCCATCCTGAGTTTTTTTTGTGGCCGATGAGTGTGCGTCCTGTTAGTGTTAGGGTGATGCGTTGTAGGCGGTTTAGGGGTGGTGTCATGGTGTGGCCTCCCATGTGGGGTTTGGTCCTTTCTCGGGGATTCTGCGGATCCAGTTTTTATGTCTGAGTCTGCGTAGGGTGCGTCCTATGTCTTTGATGTCATTTAGAGCGTCGAGTTTCTGTAGTTGTCGTTCTGTTCTGGGTTTGTAGCTGCGTCTTATGATGTTGTAGACTTTGCGTTCTGCGTCGGATAGGGGTTTTTTGTTGGTGGATATGGGTATGGGGCTTTCGCCGAATAGCCTTAGTTGAGACATCAAATGGCCTCCGCTTGAGTGCGTATTTGGTAGAGGTTTTGGGGGCGTTTTCTGGTGACTTGGACTATATGCTGAAGGTTTGATACAATTTTTAATGCTATTTTATGAGTTGAAACTCTTCCTTCCCAGCCGTTTTCTTTCAGATCTTCGGTTATCTGTTTAGCGGTTTTTGGTTCCTCAGTTACCACTTCTAAAATATGGTAGTTTAATGATTGACGATTAAAATTATAGTTCATTGCCACACCTTCACCTCTTTTTCTTTAAGCCAAATTGTAACCCGTTCAATCACTGCGAGGCGGGTTTTAGCACGAGGAACCAGGGCTTTCGCAAATTCGTTTATGATTCTATGAGGGAGCTGCCCACCAACTTTGTTAGCGTATTCTAAACATTCCAGTCGTAGTCGCCCCTCTATCTGGGTGATGGTTGTGTGTCCTTCTGGGGCGTAGCTTGCTATGCTTGTTTGTGGGTTTCCTGGTTCATGGGTGATAAGCCAGCGTTCCATAAATGAAACTATTTCTGCGGATGCGCTTGTTCCATCTCGCTTACACGAATAAATGAACCTGTCCCATAAATTTTTATCCCATTTGTCTTTAGGAATACTAAAAGTACGGTGAGGCGTTTACACTCGCCTCCCGTGAGAGTGTATGTATATGTATGTATGTATATGTATAATGTACGTAGTAGTATAGTAGCGTGGGAAGAATGGATCCATTATTTCCACTCTCCGCTTAGAATCGGTGTGTTCAGATCTAAGGAGTCTATGATGGCTGCGAGGCGTCTTATTCGGCTGTGGCGTTCCATGTGGTAGAAACGGTATTTCATCTGGTCTTCTGGGGGCAGCTCGTCGCCTAGTTCGTCGTCGGCTGCGTTGTCCTCGTAGAATATGAGTTCACCTGAAACGAAACTGGCGAGATCGTCTAGGATCTCTTCATCAATGACCAGGGCGACGGGTTGAGGTTTGGAGAGGCGGGCTTGTGTCATTCTATCGCCTCCTTGACGAGTTTGTTGAGGTGTTTTTGTTGCCATTTTTCTTCAGCAGCCCTAGCATCCCTAGCAGCAGCCCTAGCATCCCCAGCAGCCCTAGCAGCCCCAGCAGCAGCCCAAGCAGCAGCCCTAGCATCCCCAGCAGCAGCCCTAGCATCCCCAGCAGCCCTAGCAGCCCCAGCAGCAGCCCAAGCAGCAGCCCAAGCAGCATCCCCAGCAGCAGCCCAAG
>Ga0098068_1000928_pt1 | contig 10985 bp, 8 predicted proteins | sample 26BtaG_FD_75059 | JGI IMG/M metagenome (GOLD analysis project Ga0098068, IMG submission 75059) | Marine viral communities from Cariaco Basin, Caribbean Sea - 26B_WHOI_OMZ_CsCl | ecosystem: Environmental > Aquatic > Marine > Oceanic | place: Caribbean Sea: Cariaco Basin | collected 2014-11-09 | reverse complement strand
TGAACATCTTCTTATTTTCCCTCATCACAATAAACGGTTTCATTTACCCACCAATCAAAATAGCCCCATTATCCTCATTGCTGACGGAACGGGAGTTGCACCATTTCGAGCTTTCATGCAAGAGATTAGCTCCGATCCTAACCGTGAACATTCAGTGTGGTTAATACTAAGAGAACGTACATTTTTAAATGACTTTCTCTATCAAACGGAGTGGTGCCAATATTTACAAGATGGCCTATTGTCTCGCTTAGATACGTCTTTTTCTGAAGACATCTCAGTTAAATCAATCTACGACATCATTCAAGACAATGAAGACACATTTAAAGGCTGGTTAAACGCTGGGGCACATCTGTATTTATCAGGTCACAAGAACATATTCGACCATCTCACAGAAACCTTGAGCCATGCGTCATCTTATTCTCAGATCTGGCTTCAACTCACTCAGCAAAAACGATTGCATAGAAACGTATATTAATTTTACGGAGAAATAAAGTGACCATACTTACTATTGATCGACAGTCTGATATTAGTCAACCGCTCATTGAACAGCATAGTAATGAACAACTTAAAGCAAAAAGTCATTTTTTAAGAGGCACGATCAGAGAGGGACTAAATGATTCTAATACAGGAAGTATCAGTCACGATGATGGATTGTTAACAAAATTCCATGGCATCTATCAACAAGATGATCGTGATACACGACAACATCGTCTCATTCGAAAACTTGAACCTCATTATCAATTTATGGTGAGACTCAGAATTCCAGGTGGAAGATTAACCAAACAGCAATGGATAGAAATAGATCGTTTATCACGAATTTACTCATCAAATGGGATTCGTATTACCACACGTCAAACTATTCAACTTCACGGTGTGAAAAAACAATGCTTACAACCACTCCTGATAAGTCTAGAAAAGATAAAGATAGATACCCTTGCTGCATGTGGCGATGACAACCGCGGTATTGTTTGTGGAGTCAATCCTGATGAGTCAAAAATATCCCAACAAGTCTATAAGATCGCAAAAGAAACGAGCATGCGGCTTCTACCTAAAACTGCTGCTTATCGTGAAACTTGGTATGACTCCCCTCCTTCAGTCTCCCACTCTGAAGAGCCACTTTATGGAGATACCTATTTACCTCGTAAATTTAAAATTGGATTCGTCATCCCTCCAGATAATGATATTGATATATTTGCCCAAGATGTCGGGTTTATAGCTGTTATTAAGGAATCTCGCCTGGTTGGCTTCAACGTGTGTGTCGGCGGTGGAATGGGGCAGCTTGACTCCAGAGAAGATAGCTATCCGAGACTATCCACCCCCATTGGCTTTATAGATGCATCAGATGCGCCATTTATCGCTGAGGTCATCATGAGTATTCAACGCGATTATGGTGATAGGAAAGATAGACATCGTGCACGTTTCAAATACACATTAGACAGAATAGGTTTAGATAACTTCAAAGAATTACTCATAAGCCGTTTTGGTAAAAAGCTAGCACCACTAAAGCCATATAAATTCGCGCATAATGGCGATAAGTTAGGCTGGCACCAAACTGAAGATAGTCAGTGGTACGCAACACTACATATTCAAAGCGGACGTATCAATGATCATTTACAAGATCAATTACAGGCTTTCTTTCAGCAATATAGTGGTGAAGTCAGGTTAACTGCAAACCAGAATATTCAGCTTATCAATATTCCACCATATGACATTTATGACGTAGCAAGACGATTATCTGATCTTGGTCTATATGAAAGATTGCTCCCATCAAATCAAGAAGCTGCCACATCGAGCTGTGTTGCACTTCCTACATGTGGGCTGGCTATGGCTGAAGCGGAAAGAATAACACCTGAGTTTCTTACGCTTTTTGATGATTTGAAACGTCAGTATAACCTTCAAAAAACGCCCATCACGCTCAGAATAACTGGCTGCCCTAATGGATGCGCTCGCCCCTACTTAGCTGAAATAGCATTAACAGGACGAGCTCCAGGTTTATATAACTTATATCTTGGAGGTAGTCACCGAGGCGACCGGCTAGCCACTCTGCACGAAAAAAACCTAAGTCAAACTCAGGTTCTCGATGCAATAGCTCCTTTATTCGATTTGTACTCGACAGATCGTATTGATAAAGAGCATTTCGGAGATTTTCTTCATCGATGTAATTTCATTAAATCCTCATCCATCTCTAATCAATCAATACAGGAACGATAGATGTCTGAATTTCTTTTTATACAAAGTCGAGATCCATTCACAGATGCACTGACTAAATCACAATATGAATTAATTCATCATCTCGCCACTGCAGGCAATCGTGTGACGGTAGTGCTTGTTCAAAACGGTGTGATGCCTGCAACCAAAAGCAGCATTTTTACCCCCTTTACTAAATTACTTCATGAAAACATTACACTCGTTGCTGATAAATTTTCTTTACAACAGAGAGAAATAGATGCTGAACAACTGATACCAGAGATATTAACCACCGATCTGGATATTGTTATCAAAGCATTACTGTCAGGACAAAAGGTCATTTGGAATTAGGAGATGACAATGTCACATAATAAAACACTTACTTTCGCCTTTATGGACCCACCATTTGAGAGTGAACGCACAGTCACATTTTTTAGATTGCTAGATGCCGCATTAGATGCTAATTCACATGTGAAGGTTTTTGCTTATGAAGGTGCTGCTGCCCTCTCATTCGCTAAGCAACAACAACATGGCAACGCTATTCATGGAAATGATACTCAACAAGAAGATCATCCACTGACAAAAACGTGGATTGCTTCATTACAAAAAAAAGCACGTAAAAAAGCACTTTCTTTTGAATGGATTAATTGTGGTTTATGTGTAGATGAGCGCGGCGTCAATGACACCATTCCCGGTTGCAACCGAGGAGGACCAGCAGATTTATGGCGCTATGCCTCAGAATCATTTAACACTCTAACTATTGGAACACGTTAATTATGAAAGTTTTACAAATACTTGATCAAGCTTTCAGAACAGTTGTAGAGGAACAAGATGAAACGATTCTATGGCTGATCCAATGCATGCAGAAAAAAGTTGAGCTAAGCGATATCGACCAAATTCAATTATTACTTACAGGTCAAGCCGTGTATTACACACAACAAAAAAAACAGCAACCTCCATTAAAAATAGGTGATTGGTTACAAACTCAACCAGCCAATATCAATAAAGATATCGATAACTTAATTTCATCTCATATTCCCGTTTATGTTGTGTATGAAGATCTATGGGATAGAGGGCTAGAAATGGAAGCGCTACGAGAGGGTATACAAGTAGTAAATAGAGAACAACTTGTTCCTCTTTTTGAGCAAGCCGATCAAATTTGGCATTGGTGACGCTAACCAATATAGCCATTCAAAGTCAGGAGCTTAATCATGAATAAAACAAATAATTACAATGAAGATATCACTAAGTGGTTTTCCGTTGCTGCTTGTATTTATCTAGTCATTGGTACCGGCATAGGAGTGTATATTGCTTCGGAACTCGCCTGGCCAATCCTTAATTTTGATAATCCATATATTAGCTTCGGACGTCTAAGACCTGTTCATACCAACGTAGTCGTCTATGGGTTTGGCGGCTGTGTTCTGATGGCGACGGCTTATTACGTAGTTCAGCGAACCTGCTATGTGAGGCTATGGAGTGACAACATGGCTTGGTTCACTTTTTGGGGATGGAACCTTTATGTGATCGGCGCTTTGGTGACGCTTCCACTTGGTTATACGCAAGGCAAAGAATATGCAGAACTAGAATGGCCATTTGATATTTTATTAACGGCTGTATGGCTAGCCTACTCAATCAATTTTATTTTCACATTGAGCATTCGCCGCGTTTCCCATATCTATGTAGCGAACTGGTTTTTCCTATCCATGATGATAATGTTCACCTATCTACATGTGGTGAATAGCTTGTCGATTCCCGTTGAATTGATGAAATCATACTCGATTTTCGCCGGCGTTCAAGATGCCATGATTCAATGGTGGTGGGGGCATAATGCCATTGGATTTTATCTCACTGCTGGCTTTTTAGGCATCATGTACTACTTTGTACCCAAACAAGCTAACAGACCTGTTTATTCTTACCGATTATCAGTTATTCACTTCTGGGCATTGATATTTGGCTATGTTTGGTTAGGTGCACACCACCTGCAATATACAGCCCTACCTGATTGGACAGGCTCACTTGGTGCAGCTATCTCCCTCGCCATGATTATTCCGTCGTGGGGAGGTGCAATTAATGGCATGTTCACATTGAGCGGGGCTTGGGACAAACTAAGAACCGATTATATTCTGCGTTTCTTAATTGTAGCGTTGGCTTTTTATGCTATGTCTACGTTTGAAGGTCCTGTTATGGCGTCAAAAACAGTTAATGCTCTTTCGCACTATACCGACTGGACTATCGGTCATGTTCATTCTGGTGCATTAGGTTGGGTGGCGATGATTTCTATTGGTGCGCTCTACCATATGGTAGAACGTTTATGGGATACGCGCATGTTTTCAGTCCGGTTGGTTAATGTGCATTTTTGGTTAGCGACGGTGGGTACAGCTATTTACATTACTGCTATGTGGGTGGCCGGTATCATGCAGGGGCTGATGTGGCGCGCTTACGATGACTATGGCAACCTCGCCTACACATTTGTTGAATCTGTTGCTCAGATGCATCCTTACTATGCTATCCGCATGATGGGGGGCTTCGTTTTTTTCAGCGGCGCCTGTGTGATGTTATTTAATGTAATCATGACCATTAGAGCAGCAGTAAGGCTTCATCACAATAATGGACCAGTCATCGCTGATAGCAAAACCGATATTCCGGTTAAGCTTGGAGGCTAGAAGATGAGCACTTTTTTTCTGTTAGCACTACTCCTGAAGTATCACGATACGCCTCATTTATTTATGTTTATTGGTATCGACGCTTTCATAATACTCGCATTTTATTTCATTATTAAGACCGTTTATTCACCTGAAAATGAACGTCACTATAGAGAAGAAAGTTTCATTCCTCTTGATGATGATACCTATGAAGAAAAACAGTTATTTGGTACTCATCACAGCTTCTCATCCAGGAGAAATAAATGACTATTAAAACTAAACTCACAAGTGCGCTAGGTATTCAACATCCTATCGTATTGGCACCCATGGGCAATGTGGCAGGAGGCAGACTTGCCGCTAGTGTATCGAACGCAGGTGGACTTGGCATGATTGGAGTCGGCTATGGTGATATCTCTTGGCTAAAAGCTGAACTTGAAATCATAAAATCTTCAACAAATAAACCTTGGGGAGTAGGCTTTATTACATGGTCACTCACTGATGAAGTGTTTGATTTTGTCATGAGGTATTCACCCAAGGTAGTGATGATGTCTTTTGGTGAGATAAGCCCATGGGTAGATAAAATTAAAGCCCACAATATTCCCCTGATTTGCCAGGTTCAATCATTAGCTGAAGCCCTGGAAGTCAAGAAAAAAGGCGCTGATTTTATCGTCACACAAGGTAGTGAAGCAGGCGGTCATGGCAAAAGCGGACGTTCCACCCTTTCACTAACTGAGGAAGTTATCCATCATGTCCCGAATACACCTATCATAGCGGCCGGGGGGATTGCCGATGGCAGAAGCCTGGCAGGGGTGTTGAGCCTCGGTGCACAAGGGGCCTCTATCGGCAGCCGTTTTTATGCATCCAATGAATCTTTAGCTCATCCCAAGATGAAACAACAATTGTTGACACATAAGGCTAAAGATACTATCAGAACTACCGTTTTTGATATCATACGCGAGATAGCATGGCCTGAGGGCTATAATGGCCGAGCAATTGTTAATCCTTTTATTTCACGTTGGCACGGTTCGGAAGTTGAATTAGCACAACAAGTAGAACATTATCAAAAAACGTTTTTCCAGGCACAGCATGAAGTCAGTCTCGACTCCTTAATTATATGGGCTGGTGAGGGTATTGATAACATAAATTCGATTGAATCGGCAGAAACAATCATCGAAAACCTAATCAGCAGTGCTATATACCATTACAGTATAGACTAATATCATTCAGTCTCATTACACTCTTTATACATCAATAAAATCTGTTTCACTTTTGCTGGACTATAATTCATGATGACTTTGTCTATTACGTCTTACCAAGTCATTTCCTACTGTGAAGCATACATAGACAAACACAGCTGAAATTAAGCCATAGATTAAAGCCTGCACTAATGTCGTTGCGAAGTTAGACTGAGTAACTAATAAAATCATGTACGAAACATAAGATGTATATAAAAGCAGGAATAGAAATCCCTCAAACCGGGTTAATGTGGCACCCACAAAAAATAAGGGTAAACATAAAACTGAAACAGACAACATGACAGGTATATCTAATGTTACCAATTGCGGGCCAGCAATTAATGGCTCTGGTGAGATGAGTCCCGCCAAACCAAGCACCCAGAAAATATTGGAAATATTACTTCCAATCACATTCGCAATAGCCAGCTCAGCCTGGCCGGACCAAGCAGATTTAACGCTGACAGCGAGTTCAAGAGCACTCGTTCTAAAGACTACGACGGCTAATAATACTCAAACTTCTAGAACTCGCAAAAAATGCGAGTTCTAGAAAAGACTGATAAGTTAGTTTGCGGTCCAACTGTTAGCTAGAACAGGCTGAAGATTATCCTTAACGTCCTGTGGAATAACATTTCCAGCTCCCATAGGTACATCATATGCAGCCATTGCAGAGACAAGTTGATCGATTTGATTATTCATTAATACCATTGAACCTGATTCAAACTGGTCAAGTTGATGCTCAGTACCGTCATACCAGTTTGAAATCGTTATCTGATCATCCGTCCCTTCAACGTTAATTTGAAGATCATTATCACTTCGGCTAAACCAAAGCGCATCATAAGAGATATCGTTTTCAAAAGCGATGACATCGTTATATGTCTCTGCAGCGTTAGTATCATTTTGTATGATCTGGTCTTGACCGTCATTCAAGCCAAACTTAATACGATCATTACCATCTCCCCCCTCAATTAGGTCATTCCCCGCGCCACCTGACAAAATATCATCCCCAGCTAATCCAGAGAGATATTCGTTTGCACTCGTACCTGTGATAGTGTCATTGCTCGTTGTACCAGTCATTACGTGACTCAACGCATCTTCGATAACAACAGTATCTGTTGGTGCTGATACACCAAATGCACCGTAGAGTTGGTTAGCAGTAATTTGAGAGCCATCTTCGAAATCTAGACTATTAATAGTATTGGCTACCGCAAAGAAGTTATTAACCTTCACCTGATTACCTGTACTAGCTATACTCAAGATAAGATCATCACCAGACCTCATTAGGCCACTTGCAACATCTGAGAAACCAATACCATCTATGAAACTAATTGTATTTACACCCATAGAATCAATGATGATGTCTTTACCGCTTCCACTACCTATGATGTATGTATCATCACCATCTCCACCAATGAGTTGATCGTCACCAGCACTACCAGTTAGAGAATCGTCACCCTTCCCACCCAATATCACATCATTATCGAGCGTCCCAGTAAGTGAATTATCTTGTCCATCACCTAGCGTTAATTCACCTGAAAATAGAGTAGTTGTTGGTGCTGTCTCGCCAAAGGCTGAAAAGACCTGGTTCGATGTGAGTTCACTCCCAGTATCAAAGATCATTTTTTCAATTGTGTTAGTCACTGAGAAGAATCGTTGTATCCGTACAGACCCATTTCCAGTGGCAATATTCAAGATTAAATCATCACCAGAACGCATTAACCCACTGGCAACATCATTAAAGGTAAGGCCACCAGAAAAGTGAATTATATTATTGCCATCTGAGTCGATAATGATATCGTCTCCATCGCCAGGATTAATGACATACGTGTCATTTCCTGCTCCTCCCATCAAGTAGTCATTTCCTTGACCGCCTTCCAGGGCGTCATCTCCCTCACCAGAGGCAAGCACTTCATTTTGAGTCGTTCCTGATAAACTATCATCACCGGAGAAATCTAGATGAATGTCACTTGTTGTAGGAGTCGTTGGTTGCTCTGGATCTTCAGGATCTTCGGGCTCCTCTTGGTTACCTGTCGGTAAATCTGTTAATTGGTTGGAGATATCATATGGTGTTTGTGTATATCCACCATTCGGTTGAATCATGATTGCATAATTGCCACCTAGAAAATGGTTGATAACTTTTACTTGTTGTTCCAGATCACCATCAACTAACACAATCAAATCATTGCCCATCTGATGATAACTTAATCTTTCCGGACTTACATTATTAAAGAACAAGATGTCTTGACCATCACCAGCATCACTTATGATGTCTTGACCATGACCTGAATAGTAGTAGTAATGATCATCACCATTGCCTCCATCCATCGTATCATTACCATCTTCACCGAAAAGTGTGTCATTCCCCTCACCACCGAACAACTCATCATCCCCGGAACCTGACCCTGAACCATTGCCTCCAGATAGCCAGTCATTACCATCTCCACCTATGAGTCGGTCGTTATCTGAGAAGCCATACAACTCATCGTCACCTGCTCCTGCAGTGATGAGATCAGTCCCATTTGTACCTAACAACTGTTCACCATTCTCTGTACCATTGATGGGATTCCAAATCACATCATCTATAGAGAGACTGAAAGTTGTGGTAACTGATGCACCAGCCAAATCTGTTGCCGTCACAGCGATGATATAACTACCTTTATCCTCTATGGATGGTGTACCAGAGAAACTACCAGTTTCGCTATCAAAGAGTAACCAAGAAGGTATGGCAGAACCATCATCTAAAGTAACCGAATATGTCAATTCATCTTCATAGTCGATATCATTAAATGTTGATTCAGGTATCGTAAAGTTGATCATTTCACCAGCAAGAGCAATATGATCTAGAATAGCCATTTCTACAGTAGGTGCATCATTGACGTTGTTGACTATCAAATTAAATGTTGTCTTAGTAACCCCCCCACGACTATCCGTAGCAAAAAGATTTATCTCTAAGTAGGCGATATCTTGACTTGTAGGGTTACCAGAAAACGTTAGCGTGTCTGGATCAAATGATAACCAACTTGGCAATTCTGAGTTCCAGCTACCTTCAGTAACTGAATATGTAATCGAGTCATTATCTAAGTCGATAAAGCTATTTGCTGGAAGAGTAAAACTGAATGGTTGACCTTCGTCAGTATTCTGTTCATCAATCGGCGTGGTTAAAAATGGCAGGTTATTAAATTCAGACAAATCATTTTCTAGGGCTTGCCAGGTAGTGCCATCAGAAAACGCAATTTTATATAAGTTGCCAGGGTTGGAACTGTACCAAGAAACTATTCGTATGGAATCATTACCATTTTGATGAGAGAGAATAAGATCATTACCATCTTGATAATAAGTAATATCTGATGGCTCAATTCCAGCATCAAATTTAATAACATCTATCGAAGTAGAACCGTACACATCGATGACATCATTACCCCACCCTTCACTAAAGTAGTAAATATCAGATCCATCACCGCCGTTAAGGGTGTCATCACCTTCACCACCATATAAATGATCTTCTCCATCACCTCCACTCAGGCGATCATTACCTGCACCACCATACAGTTGATTATCGTACTGATTTCCCCCTATATTATTGTCTGCATCTGAACCATAGACATCGTAGTTATATACAGAATCTTCTAAACTAACATTTTCGATATTGGTTCCAACAAGGCTATAGCTACGACTACTACCCACGCGTTTTTTGATAATGACCTTATCAATCCCTTGGTTTTCACTTTCAATTGCCACATCTCCAGCACCTAAAATATAGGTATCATTCCCCCAGCCACCAGACAGGACATTTGAATTAGAATTTTGACTGCCATCGAGTAAATTATCGAGATTATTGCCATTACCATCAATGGCATCATTTCCAAGTAAAGTCAGTTTCTCGACAAAGTCAGGAAGGGTATAACTAATAGTTGTGCGCACCTCATCATTATAAGCTGAACTATCATCACCATTACGGATGACCTTATCACCGACATTATCAACATAGAAAACGACAGAACCTAATCCTAGAGCAACCATGGTATCAGCCCCTGACCGACCATCCAGTACATCTCCATGAGCACCACCAGCACTACTCATTAAGATATTATCTAAGTCATTACCTATGGCATATACAATAAAGTTTGAATGAATGCCTGAGCCATCATCCAAAAAAAGATTTTCAATGTTGTCACCGAGGGTGCCACCATTTCGATTTATAACTGTATCGATGCCTTCATCAGCATATTCAACGGCTGTCGTGTTGTAATAAATATCATCCCCTTTACCACCATATGCGATATCAGAACCGCCCATACCATTAAAGGAGTTGTTACCATCATTACCAATTAAAATGTTGTTTAATTCATTGCCAGTGGCATCGATATTTAGAAGGCCGGTAAGGGTTAAGTTTTCGATATTGTCTGAAAGGGTATAATTTCTGGATGAATAAACTGTATCGGTGCCAGAATCTTCCTCTTCTACAATCACATCATTACTATGATCTACAGTGAACTCATCATCACCAGTAGTTCCGTATGCTGTGTTGACAGAACCTACTTGGATGACATTTTGAATATCTGCATTTGTCCAAACAATGCCATCCCCATTATCAAATTGAACCTCAGCTAGGGCCTCTCCAATAATTTGGATTTGATTCTGCGCCTGCCCATCAATGATGATAACTAGCTGTGAATTACCATCATTGTAAAACGTGACATCTTCTGGATTAATCCCAGCTCCAAAACGTAAAACATCCCCCGAGGTCGATTTTATAGTATCAACGCCATCGCCACGCTGATAAATATATAAATCACTACCACTGCCGCCATCTAAGAGATCAGTACCTGCCCCACCAATTAGTCTATCAGCTCCGTTACCGCCATATAATTTGTCATTACCGACTCCTCCGGTTAAGTGATCATCACCATCATAACCATAGATT
>Ga0098068_1000927_pt1 | contig 10987 bp, 9 predicted proteins | sample 26BtaG_FD_75059 | JGI IMG/M metagenome (GOLD analysis project Ga0098068, IMG submission 75059) | Marine viral communities from Cariaco Basin, Caribbean Sea - 26B_WHOI_OMZ_CsCl | ecosystem: Environmental > Aquatic > Marine > Oceanic | place: Caribbean Sea: Cariaco Basin | collected 2014-11-09 | reverse complement strand
TTTATTTCTGGTGAAGTTGTTGTAGCTCCGTTTTATGGAACTGCTGGCGACAATGGATTATCCATAGCAGCTATTGCCAACGGCGACTATCAAGTTTATCAAACCTATACCAATTCCAAGGCGGATGTCAACTCTTATGGAGGCTCTATTGGTATATCAACTAAGGTTTTCGGCAATTTTGATTTAGGTGGAAGTTATACCTATACAAAACAGGATTTTGATCAGGCCGCATTCCCAGATTTCAAAACCAGTTTTAATACGCCAGAGCATAAAGCAAAAATCAATTTCGGAAACACAGACCTGTTCAAGAATTTCGGCTTTAATACGGCTTGGAGATGGAGTGACAACTACTACTGGCAAGCTACCTTCGGTGATGGTGCTATTCCAGCATACCACTCGCTTGACGCACAGATAAACTTTACCGTCCCATCCCTGAAGTCAACATTTAAGGCAGGTGCCACCAATGTCCTTGGCAAGGAATACTTTACGGCTATCGGTACAGGTTCAATCGGATCTATGTATTATGTATCATGGACTATCAACAACCTATAAAATAAAATACACAATGAAAAATATAAAATATTTACTACTGTCCGCTATCCTAGTTGCTTTTACAGCGTGTAGTGATGATGACTATGATTACAATCCGGCTCCCGAACCATTACCGGAACTAACCGCTGGTTCTGTAGACTTTTCAAAATACGTTGCGGTAGGTGCCTCTTTCTCTGCTGGATTTACAGATAATGCTCTTTTTATAGCAGGACAGGAAAACTCCTTCCCAAACATATTGGCCAAAACCTTCACGAATGTGGGCGGAACTGGATTTTCACAACCTTTGATGGGTGATAATATTGGTGGATTCTTGGTCAATGGCAATGTTGCTTCTGCGCCGAGATTGTTTTTCAATGGGTCTGCTCCGCAAGTTCTTCCGGCTACGCCAACAACCGAAATCACGAGCCATTTATCCGGTCCATTTAACAACTATGGTATTCCAGGAGCAAAAAGCTTTCATTTAGGAATTCCTGGATATGGAGCGTTAAATCCATATTTTGGACGTATGGCATCTAGCGCAACTGCAACTGTTATTGGAGATGCCGTCGCACAAAATGCGACATTCTTCACACTGTCAGAAATTGGCGGTAATGATGTCTTGGCTTATGCTACTTCTGGTGGTACCGGTGTCTATCAATTGGGCAACATGGATCCTAGTTCTTATGGTTCAAGCGATATTACAGATCCAACGGTGTTTGCCGTTTCCTTTAAAGCGGCTGTCAACGCATTGACAAGTAATGGTGCCAAGGGTGCGGTAGCGAATGTTCCTTATATCACCAACTTAGCCCACTTTACAACAGTACCACATAATCCGTTAAGTCCAACAAATCCTGCTTTTGGTCCTCAAATTCCTATGTTAAATAGCATTTTTGGGGCTTTGAACCAGATTTTCACGGCCATTGATCCGTCAAGAGTGATTGTGTTTTCAGAGACAGCCGCAAGTGCTGTGGTCATAAAAGATGAAAGCCTAACCAATATTGCGCCACAAATTGCAGGCGCTTTAAATGCTAGCCCGACCTTTCCTGCATTTATCGCACAATTTGGTTTGCCTCCTCAAGCCGCACCGTTAGTAGCCAATCTGTTAGCCTCAACTTATGGCCAAGCAAGACAAGCTACTGCCGATGATCTATTGGTTTTACCAAGTAGTAGTATCATTGGAACAGTCAATACCGCTTCTGTGGCCGCCCTAATGGCCCAAGGTCTTTCTCAAGAGTTGGCAGGACAATTTTCTGTAGAAGGCGTTACTTTGCCTTTAGCTGATAAATGGGTGCTGATCCCAAGTGAGCAAGCGGATATTAGATCGGCTACTGATCAATACAATCAAACGATTGAAACCATTGCAGCAGAATACGACTTAGCATTGGTAGATTTTAAATCGATTTTACAAACTGCGTCAACTACCGGGCTTTCAGATGGCAACTTTATTCTCACTACCGCTTTGGTGCGAGGTGGTCTGATAAGCTTAGATGGAGTGCACTTAACTTCAAGAGGTTATGCTGCGATGGCCAATGAGTTTTTAAAAGCTATTGATGCCAAATATGGCTCCAATTTTGTTGCGGCTGGTTATAAAGCTGATTTAGGAGCTTATCCAACAAATTATAGCGTGACTTTCAGATAATTCAACTTAAAAATCAAATATTAAAACACCTTTCCAAAGAAGGTGTTTTTTTTTGCTCAAAAAAGCCTGAAAAGCACTTTATATTTAGTTAAATAATCATATCTTTGCAGCGCGAAAAACAGAGTGCCCAACTCTAATGGGTAATTATGTTTTTCTATTATATTTAATTCAACATTAAACAGATAAGTAATGTCAAAAGTTACAGGTAAAGTTGCACAAATCGTTGGCCCAGTAATCGACGTAGCGTTTGAAGCGGGTTCAGAGCTTCCAAAAATCTATGATTCCTTAGAAATAAAAAGACCTGATGGTTCTTTATTGGTATTGGAAGTCCAATCTCATATTGGCGAAGATACAGTTAGAACCATTGCGATGGATTCTTCAGACGGATTAAGCAGAGGCACTGAAGTACATGCTACTGGTGCTCCAATTCAAATGCCAATTGGCGAAGATGTTTATGGACGTTTGTTTAATGTTATCGGTGATGCTATTGATGGTTTGGGTGATTTACCTAAAGCTGGCGAAGCTGGTTTACCTATTCATAGACAAGCCCCTAAATTTGAAGATCTATCAACTTCAACAGAAGTACTATTCACAGGTATCAAAGTAATCGACTTGATTGAGCCATATGCAAAAGGTGGTAAGATTGGTTTATTTGGTGGTGCCGGTGTTGGTAAAACAGTTTTGATCCAGGAGTTGATTAACAATATTGCAAAAGGTCACGGTGGACTTTCAGTATTTGCTGGAGTTGGAGAAAGAACTCGTGAAGGAAATGACCTTTTGAGAGAGATGTTGGAGTCTGGCATTATTAGATATGGTGACGACTTCATGAAGTCGATGGAAGAAGGTGGATGGGACCTATCTAAGGTTGATAAAAACATCATGAAAGAATCCAAAGCAACTTTCGTATTTGGACAAATGAACGAACCTCCTGGAGCTCGTGCTCGTGTGGCCTTATCAGGATTGACCATTGCTGAGTATTTCCGTGATGGTGCTGGTGAAGGTCAAGGAAAAGACGTATTATTCTTCGTTGATAATATTTTCCGTTTTACACAAGCCGGTTCTGAAGTATCAGCTTTATTAGGTCGTATGCCGTCTGCAGTAGGTTACCAACCAACATTGGCAACTGAAATGGGTGCCATGCAAGAGCGTATTACTTCAACAAAAAGAGGTTCTATTACATCTGTACAAGCGGTTTACGTACCTGCGGATGACTTAACAGACCCAGCACCAGCAACAACGTTTGCCCACTTGGATGCAACTACTGTATTGTCTCGTAAGATTGCTGAGTTAGGTATTTATCCTGCGGTAGATCCATTGGATTCTACTTCACGTATCCTAACTGCTGAAATTTTAGGACAAGAGCACTACACTTGCGCACAAAACGTAAAGGAATTATTGCAACGCTATAAAGAATTACAGGATATTATTGCTATCCTAGGAATGGAAGAGCTTTCTGAAGAAGATAAAATGGCTGTTGGGCGTGCAAGACGTGTACAACGTTTCCTATCACAACCGTTCCACGTAGCTGAACAGTTTACGGGGATTCCTGGAGTATTAGTTGATATTAAAGAAACGATCAAAGGATTCAACATGATCATGGAAGGTAAATTAGATCACCTACCAGAAGCAGCCTTCAACCTAAAAGGAACTATTGAAGAAGCTATCGAAGCAGGAGAGAAAATGCTTGCTGAAGCTTAAAAACAAGTTCAGAGTTATGAGTTATGAGTTCAGAGTTGACTTATAACTCATAACTCATAACTCATAACTATAAAAAATGTATTTAGAAATTGTATCCCCAGAAGCCTCATTGGTTAGTGGTCATGTTGAAAGTGTTACTGTTCCAGGTATCGAAGGCGAGTTTCAAATGTTGAACAATCACGCCGCTATTGTTTCTATCCTTGGTAAAGGCCCATTAAAGTTCAAGGGCAACGCAACTATTGCTGAAGGGCAAGAAGCTAACTTTACAAAAGAAGATGGCAATTGGGTGATGTACATTAATAGTGGTACTGTGGAAATGAAAGACAATAAAGTAATTGTATTGGTTGACTAATCACAACTCACTTCATTTAAACTAAAAAATCACGCCCGAAAGCGTGATTTTTTAGTTTTACACCCATTATATTTTAGAATTTAACCAACTCCCACGATTATCTTTTATCTTTTTGTCCAATTCCTTAGAATTTTCTTCCATCAGTTTCATATCATAGGATATATCTGTGGCAATGGTAAGTATGTTTTTATTTTGAGATCCGAAGCGCTCATAAACCACAGCAACCTCCTCTCCCACCGTAAATGTATTTAATATGGAATTGATGCTTGCGTTTCCATCAAATACAATTTCTCCTATTTGGAGAATTTTATCTCCCTTTTGTAATCCTGATTTATAGGCAGAAGATCCCATTTTAGGATTGCTCATTATTTTCTGATTTCTAACCGACGCACCAAAATCAATATCGTTTTTGGTTATAAGACTCACGCCTACCTGTTTTAAAAGTTGCTCATAATCCGGCATTCCACTTTTAAAAATGTAATTATTGAAAAAATGATCCCCAAATTCTCTTCCTGCAAACTGATTCAAACTATGATGCAAATCATCCACTGTATAGGGAATCTCAGGTTTACCATAGCCATTCCAAACAAAGGCCATGTAGTCATCTAAGTCTAGATTCTTTTCCCTTAACGATAGGTCTAGGGCCAAGGCTAACATACTTCCATAAGAATAGTAAGAGATAAAGGTATTTTCCCGGTTAGTATCATCAACCGACCTTGCGGCATCAACAAACGGCGCTTGGTAGCTCATTCCAATTGGCGTGAAGAACTGTCTCCCAGGAGAGGTCCATACGTAGTTAAAAGTTCTAACAAGTCCCTCAATATACTTTTCCTGACCCATAATTCCTGATCTTACCAAAGACAAATCATCATAATAACTGGTAAACCCTTCGGCAAACCATAAATCGCCACTCATATTAGCTCTTGAGAAATCAAAAGGTTCCAAGGATTTTGGACGGAGGCGCTCCACGTTCCATATATGGAAAAACTCATGCGCAACGGTTCCTATATTGATTTCAAGTCCTCCTTTGGATAAACTTCTTGAACTTGGAATGGACGTCGAATTTCGATGTTCCATCCCATCACCAATTGCATTCGGCATATAACAAGCCAAAAAGATATATTCGCCAAAATCAAAGCGTGGCAATTCACCAAAAACCTGCATTTGTTCTAACACTACCTTCTTAACTTTATCAAAGTAAGCATCCAATTGTTCTTCTGTAGCCGCATCGTCATGTAAAACAAAGGTTATGGTTTGGTCCTTGACCACAAATGAACGTTTTCTGAAATTTGCGATTTCCACAGGACTGTCCATAAAATATTGAAAGTCCTCTGCATAATAGGTATTATCCTGTCGGTGCTTAAGTTGGGTGGCAATTTTCCAATTTAAATCTTCCCGAACATCAAACGTCACCTCTATTTCTTGTGCTTCGAGTTCTGGAACATAGATGAAGGTTGCAGGCAAATTCAAATGGGCGTGGGTTTCGTCAATCTGTGCATAGGTTCCATCGCCGTGGTTGGCAAATAAGGTATAACTGACGTGTATGGTTCCGTCATGACCTTTAACGCTCCAGGAGTAGGGATCCGGTCGCATAACCATAAGTTCCTTTCCTTTACCATCTGTCACTTTTACGTTGTAAACGTTTTTCGCAAACTCATGCAAGGCATATCGACCGGGAGAAGAACGACTCATGGTAAAGAAGACCTCATCTGCTTTCAGATGGTTAAAAGTGGCGTTGATATTTGCTTCGTGATGGATGGTATTTTCAAATGAAATGTTATATTTTGAAGATATTTGGGCCTGAAAAAGGAAAAATGATAGAGAAAAAGTGAGGGAGAAAAGAATACGAATCATGGGTGTGAGATTTTGATTCGTAAATATACGATGATTTTAAAATTTTTAAGACCTGACAGTTTATATACTTAATATACAAAATCCTTCCGCCTTGAATTGATCTCACAGGTTTTAGAAACCTGTGGGCTCTTCGTATCTTTACGAAATGATTGCTATAAGATAATAAACAATATAGGTTTCTAAGATCTGAAAAATACATATCTTTTATCAAACAGATATCATCACTTTTTAGAATACACTACCCTTGTCACATGAAAAACGAAACCTTTACAACCGTTGCATCATTCCAATATATAACGGAAGCACAAATTATTAAAGGCCGACTGGAATCTGATGGCATTAAAGTCTTTCTCTCTGACCATCTTACACTTGATACAGATCCGTTGGTAAGTAAAGCTATTGGTGGGATCAAATTGAAAGTACTCTCCTATCAAGCCGTGGACGCCCAAAAGATTCTGAATTCCATTCATAAATATTCTTTAGATGATACAGGGAATTCCATCCGTTGTCCCAATTGCAAGAGTACTTACATTGAACTATTCTCTACCATCAAAGACCTGAAATCACTTTTTGGGTTTCTTTTTGACGTCCTGTTTTCTTCTCGCCCCTTCTATACCAAACATAAGTACAGATGTGAAATGTGTGAGACAGAATTTGATTTAAAATAAACTTGGGTATCGTTATTCACTGTTTTCAAATTAGAAAAGTGTCATCTTTTGTAACAATAACTACTTTTTGACTACCAATAAATGAAAGATAGACCCTCATGTTAGAATCATAATAACTACGAACAGTTAAAAATCATTTTAAGGTGGCAACTTTCTATCAAAAAATGGTCTAATATTTTTAAAAGGTCTTATATTTCATTATTCAACTCAAAATTATCAGACTATGATGGAGTGGTTTTCGGATTTAGAATTGTTCGCCAAATTTTATTGGGTGATTGCCCTTATTGGCTCTCTTGTTTTTCTGATCATTGTCATTACGACCCTAATAGGTATTGAAGGCGGAGAGGATTTTGACGATGTCGACACGGCGATTGATGCAGATACCGGAATTGAATTTCAATTCATCTCACTAAAAAATCTCATAGGCTTTTTCACCATTTTTGGATGGTCGGGGATTGCTTGTATTGGCGAAGGACTTTCAAAACCAATCACGGTCCTGATCTCGGTCATTGCTGGTTTGGTCATGATGACCATTATGGCCGCTATGTTTCATTATATGAAAAAACTAACCGATAGTGGTACTCTTGATTATAAAAATGCGATCGGCGCCATAGGAGAAGTTTATTTGACCATTGGCGAAAACCGTTCAAAAATGGGAAAAGTCAGTGTGCGTGTTCAAGGAACACTGAGAGAACTTGAAGCACTTACGGATTCTTTTACAGAATTGAAGTCGGGTACCATTATTAAAGTCGTCGATGTCACGAGCAACGGCATCCTTATTGTCGATCAAACCATAAAACCAATAGAACCCTTAAAACCAAGAACTTATGAAATTCCTGCTGACACAAGAGACGTTTAATTTAGGACTGCCTATTGCAGTCGTTGTTGCGGTACTCTTTATTTTTGTGTTTTTAATTATTCTTATCAGACGTTACAAACGCTGTCCATCCGATCGGATTTTGGTAGTGTACGGTAAAGTTGGGGGCGGACAATCAGCCAAATGTATTCATGGTGGCGCTGCCTTTATTTTTCCTGTGATCCAAGATTATTCGTTTTTAAATTTGACGCCAATGTCCATTGAGGTCAATTTGGTCAATGCACTTTCCAAACAAAACATTAGGGTCAACGTACCTTCCAGATTTACCATTGGTATTTCAACAGAACCGGGTGTGATGCAGAATGCTGCTGAACGTTTATTGGGATTGGCCATGTCTGATGTCCAAGAATTGGCAAAAGAAATTATTTTCGGTCAATTGCGTTTGGTTGTAGCTTCGATGGATATTGAAGAAATCAACAACGACAGAGATAAATTCTTGACGAACATTTCACAAAGTGTAGAGTCAGAATTGAAAAAAGTTGGTCTTAAATTGATCAACGTCAATATTACCGATATAGTTGATGAATCGGGATATATTGAAGCCTTAGGTAAAGAAGCTGCTGCTCACGCTATAAATGCTGCCCGGAAATCGGTAGCTGAAAAAGTAAGGGATGGATCTATTGGCGAAGCCAACGCAGTTCAAGATCAACGGACGCAAGTAGCTGCCGCCAATGCACAAGCGGTTGAAGGTGAAAACACAGCCAAGATTGCCGTTGCAAATTCCGACTCCCTAAGACGTCAACGTGAAGCGGAAGCGGAGCGTGTGGCAACAGCAGCTGAAAAGGTACAAACAGCAAAAGGCTTGGAAGAGTCCTATGCTGCCGAAAAAGAAGCGGAAATAGCAAGAGCGGAACGCGAACGTTCGTCTCAAATGGCCGATATCATTGTACCGGCTGAAATAGACAAACAAAAAGTAGAAATTGATGCTGAAGCTGAAGCCGAACGCATCCGTAGAAGAGCAAAAGGTGAAGCTGATGCCATCCTATTTAAGGCACAGGCAGAAGCCCAAGGTCTGTATGAAGTCTTGACCAAGCAGGCAGCAGGTTTGGACCAAATCGTTAAAGCCGCCGGTAACAATTCGAAAGATGCGGTATTGCTATTGATTGCAGATAAACTCCCAGAATTGGTGAAGACACAGGCGGAGGCGATTAAAAACATCAAAATCGATAAAGTGACCGTTTGGGAAAACGGTGGCAATGGCGATGGCAAATCATCAACAGCCAATTTCCTTTCTGGAATGTATAAATCAGTGCCACCATTGCAGGACATGTTTAATATGGCTGGGATGGATTTACCTGAGTATTTAAAAGGAAAGGACGCCACAGCAATTCAAAAGAATACTGCGGAAACTAAGAGTACTCCAAAAAAGAATGACTAATTCCGCCAGTTGTTAAGAAGCTGTGAGTTGCGTAATTCATGTAGGACTGATCGCTTTGGGATGTACTATCGGGAGTTCAGTAAAATACGTATGCCTCTCTGATGCTGTCAAATTAAATAAAGTAGTAAAAGACCTGCACTTTGCATGAAGTGCAGGTCTATTATTACTAAAACCACCCGTGGACTTCCATCCACTTTTCAGAAGTTATTTAAAATCAAATAAGGATTGAAAAGCAGAAGTCCAAAGCTCAGTAATGATATGATGATTTTGAATTATGAGCATTTCGAAAACGGCTACACCATTGCCTAAGCTCAAAATATTCAGATCCTGCATTTCGGAAGGTAACCTCTCGTCATTGGCTAAGACAAATGCCTTTTTTAACATTTTTCATGGCAAAAAGATATAACGGACTGCCCGACCTCGGCATATCGCTGAAACACCCAAATATTTAACATACCTTTTTAAAACTTTAATTGCGATTGCTTAACTTTACAGCCTAAATCTTAATGTATTGGCACTAGATCTACAAGACATCCCTCGTGTAAAAACTATTACCAAAGAGGATTTTATAAAGGACTATTTCAAGCCTCAAAAACCTGTTGTGATTGAGCGCTTTATTGAGGAGTGGCCCGCTTATGAAAAGTGGCGTTTAGACTATATCAAGGAGATTGCAGGCGATAAGATCGTTCCACTCTACGACGATCGTCCTGTTCATCATAAAGATGGTTTCAATGAGCCACATGCCAAAATGAAAATGGCAGATTATATCGATCTTTTGAAGCGTGAACCTACTAAGTTCAGGATTTTTTTATGGAATGCTTTAAAGGAAATCCCACAGTTACAGAAGGATTATTCCTATCCCGATTTTGGTTTAAAATTGATGAAGGGTCTGCCAATGCTATTTTTTGGAGGAGAGAATTCGCATACATTTATGCATTATGATATAGACTTGGCCAACATTTTCCATTTTCACTTTGAGGGTAAAAAATTGTGCATTTTATTTGATCAGAAGCAAAACAATTATCTCTATAAAATACCACATTCCTTGATTACCCGTGAGGATATTGATTTTTCAAATCCAGATCTGGAAAAATGGCCGGCACTTAAAAAAGCTAAAGGCTATAAAACAGAATTAAACCACGGCGAAGTGTTGTATATGCCTGAAGGCTATTGGCACTATATGAAATATCTTACTCCTGGATTTTCGATGAGTTTACGTGCTATTGCAAGAAATCCAAAAAACTTTGGGAAAGCCGTCTATAACATTGTATTCATGCGATACTTTGATACTTTTATGCGTCGGATTATGGGGCAAAAATGGATCGATTGGAAAAACGAAAAAGCCATTAGCACCACCCTGAAGAGTTTAGGCTAATTACTTAGGACATTCTTAAAAAACATAACTATCTTTGCGCAAAAATTAACACAAATATTTTATCATGAAAAAACTGATCGTAATCTTATGCGTCTTAAGCGTTTCATTTGTAAATGCACAAGCTTTTATAGGGAACACTGATAATAAATTTCAAATAGGTGCCAATTTCCAAGATAATGCAACAGGAATTAATGTCAGTTATGATTATGGTCTTGGTGAAAACATCTCAGTGGGAGTAGTAGGTGCATATGCCTTAGGTGTAAAGGAAGAATTGGATGCGAGTTTCGGGGATCGTTTTGATATCAAAGGCCGATTCAATGCCCATTTGGGAAGCGTTTTGAATGTTGACGAGAACTTTGATGTTTACCCAGGTTTGAACTTGAGTCTAAAGAATTTTGGCGGCCATGTGGGCGCACGTTACTTTTTCTCTGATGGTTTTGGCGTTTTTACAGAAGCTGTTTTTCCAATTGCAAAATATAAAACCAACATCACTAATCCAGCACATTATATCTACAACCAATTTGTGGTTAATATTGGTGCCTCATTCAACTTGTAAATAACAATTTAATTGATATTTAAAACTGTATGGTTCTTCGGAATGATACAGTTTTTTTT
>Ga0098068_1000926_pt1 | contig 10991 bp, 23 predicted proteins | sample 26BtaG_FD_75059 | JGI IMG/M metagenome (GOLD analysis project Ga0098068, IMG submission 75059) | Marine viral communities from Cariaco Basin, Caribbean Sea - 26B_WHOI_OMZ_CsCl | ecosystem: Environmental > Aquatic > Marine > Oceanic | place: Caribbean Sea: Cariaco Basin | collected 2014-11-09 | reverse complement strand
CTCTTCTAAGCTTTAACATTTGTTTACCATCAACTACATATCTCCACACATGCCCTTTTTCATCATCTAAACAGTATCTCATTGTCATTCTGCCTTTCTCCATCTCAGCGACGAGAAATAATAATTTAATATGAATAAAATTTGTTGGTTAATAGATCTACGATTTTTCGCAGATAAATTTCTCAGTTTAATTCTCAATTCTTTACTTGGATATATTGTCATCTTTTCCATCTTTCAGTTCATCTCCTAAATTTTCTATCTCCTGTAATACATATGCTAATTTATTATAAGCTATGCCGCCCAAATATTTTCTTATAATATTTTGGGTATCTTCTATAAATTTATCAATTTTCTTTATCTTTTCCATTTGGATAAATGGGCAGGCCAGGAAAATAACAAGATAAGATTATTAAATTAAGGCCTACCCATACCTTATTATACGGTATTATACCTTATAAACCTTTCTATAGAAATAGAGCCATTCATACCTTCATTTCCTGTGGAGTTTTGGCTCATAGAAATGTCCTGTCCGACGATAATGTCTACCTTGCATCAATTGATAACGCTCAGCTATTCTTAACAAATGTTTTATATTCTCAGGCGGATGGCTCTTTCTCAGCTCTATTGCCATTATCTCTAATAGCCCCTCTAACTTTCTCAATCTCATTTTAAGGTGTTTTTGTATAGTTATTTGCCTTATCAAATGTCGACATATTTGCTTCTACTTTTTCTAATTCTTTTTCTTTGTGTCTTAGCACAGCTACTCTTGCCATTCTAATCACTTCATCTTTACATTCTGTCGGCACTTCTTTTATTGTTATTTCCATTTTACCTCCTTTATCCTGCGCTTATTTTAATTGTTCCGCTATCACTCCACAATGCTCCTGCCACACTTGGGTCTGATGTTGGAAGATTATCTAATATTATATTGCCACTACCTACGAGTTGAGCATCTATATGCAAATGTGAGCCATCATACCATATTCCTGCATCATTTCCAGCACCCCATGTTAGCTTTGCATTATCATTTGGAATTTTTACATTTCCAGAACTATCTATGTTCAATCTATAATCATTTTGAGTTTCATCATATATTCCTAAATCATCTCCTGCTCTTGCGATTATGCCCCAATCACTTCCTTGTCCTATATTCACTAATCTAATTCCACATCCAACATTACTATTTCCCTTTATAACACTTGCCCAATATGCTTCATAATTACATTCTAAAACATAAGCATCATTTTTGCCATCATAAATTAAGAGTTGTCCCCCACTATCATTTGAAAGAAAAGCATATTTTCTTCCCCCTGCCGCAGTGGAGTCAAGTGTAATCCCTGCTCCAACTGTCCCAGAGGCAGTTTCTGTAATATATAGATCACAATTTCCACTAGCATCTGATCCTGTTCCTGTTATTTTAACAGCACCACTTCCAACCTCTTGAGGTTTGATATGCAAATCTGTGCCATCATAATATATTTCAGCATCATCTCCTGCTCCGAAATATAATTTTTTATTGTCTGCTGTTGTTTTTATATCACCTGTTGGATTTAAAATAATATCGCCTACATCGGCAACAATATTTAAATTAGTGCCATCATGTTTTATAGTACCTGTGATTTGTGGCGATTGATCATAGAACCTTACCATACCATCATCTGAGCTTTCTTCTAATCTTATAGCGTCAGTAGCATTTTCCCCTGACTTAAGTCCTATTAATCCACCAATTATATATATATTTTGACCTTCTATAACTCCTGAAGCATCAAGAGAATTTGCCTCTAAAGCTCCTGTTGTAGTTAAATCAAAACTTCCTGTTTTATCACCTGTTAATCCTGTTTGGTTTGTTGTTGTTTTCCAATAGTCTGTAATAGCAGCAGCAATAATTTCATCATCAACATATTTCTTATTAGCTATGTCTGTATCATTAACAGGTGTTCCAGTATGTCCTGCTGAATGATCTCCTGAAAGATTTGGAATAAACATACCTGAAGCTATTGGAGTTTTCTTTTCTGGCTGAGATTTAAGACTATTAAGAACACTTTGAGTTTTAGTAGGTCTGCCTCTCTTTGCCATCTTATAAATTCTCTTTTTTTCTTGAAGGAACTAAACTCTTTTCTTCAGGCACTAAATTAATCTGTCTGCCTTTATGATATGAGTCTGCCTCTATTCCAGTATTAGATGGCACAGGCCACTTCTTACTAATTTCCTTTTCTCCTGATGTATTTGACATTTTAATATGGCACAGGTTTTTTGGGTTAAGCAATTTGCTAAATATGAGCTCCCTCAACCTGTCAAGCTTCGCTCTATTAATTATAAGAAATACAACTTATTAAAACTTTCTATTTCTAAGAACTCTTATCTTCGCCTAAGTCAGACGCTTTTCCACCCTTCTTTACAAATCTATCTTTCCAAAACTCCATCTCCTTCTTATCGTCTCTTTCTTTTGCTTGATTATATCTTATCTTACAGGTATCTTTAGCCATTTTAAGTTATTGTATCTGAGATTATATGCACTGCTCTCGGATTTTCAAGCAATGCTTCTCCTTCCTCTTTTACTCTTATTTTAGTTCCTATCAATGCTTCTTCTATTGTAACAGCTCTTAAAGGACTAAACTGTTTCCATGTTAGTGCTTTATTTGCCACAAACATATATACCCAATCCTTTGTCACATTAGTAGTAACTATAACAGGGTGTCCTAAGAACATCATCAATTTTCCATCTCCAACTTTCTTGCTTGCAAATTCAGGAATACTTGATCCTTTTGTAGAAATTAACCAACTCATTAAATGCTCTCTATCTTCAGGGTGCATAACTATAACTGCTTGGCTTGCGTCATAATTATATGAATAAATCTGAGTTTCTCCATAAAGAATGTCTGCAATAGGATTTCCATTTGTTCCATCATCCCATCCAGTTCCAGTTGCAGCAGCAGTATTTACATTTGTAGGATTTGGAGTTGTTGGAGTTGCAGCAGCAGCTTCACTTAAAACAGAGAAAATTCTTATATTAACTTGCTGAGCAACTGCTCTGACTATATCTTGAAGATTTGACATAAGTAAATCCACATCACTATCTCTTATATCTGCTTCTGCAAGAGTTGGGCTTTCTACTTTAAACTCTTTTATATAAGAAGTTTGTCTTGTCCAGCTTTGCTCAATTACAACAGGCAGAGATAATTGATCACCAGAATTTAATATCTGAGAAGCTGTAATTCCTGAAGTGTCAGTGCTATCTAAAGTTCCAGCAGTTTTCTTCCACCATCTTAACTCTCTTGCTTTTGTGTTAGAAATTCTACAATATTTTTTCAAAATATATTCTTCTTCTGCAAAACCTGTGGCTACCTTATTAATATCAATTCCTCTTATATCAGCCATTCCACTTGTATCTGCCATCTTATTGTGATCCTAATTGTGCTGTTGGTTTTAATTCCATCAAAACAGTTTCACCAGTTGTTCCTGTTTCTAAAAATATTCCAGCTATAACACTTCCTGATAGGTTTGTTAATGCAGCTGTCTTAAAATGATTTGCTGCTACATCAGTTATAGCAGGATCTCCTGCTGTGCATGATCCTGATAATGTAACCTTAAAAATTCCTTCTCTAAAAACACCTATTTTTGTCTTACCATCACTTGCTATCTTCTCAGTTGCAGCAATTCCAGCAATCTGATCATTAGCAGCAGCACTTGCAGCAGCTGTCATTGGATCTGTAAGTTTTAAACTTGCACCTTTTTCTATTCCAGTTCCATCTGCTACTGTAAAAGGTATAGGCGGTGATAATTCATAAATCAAAGTTGCTTCGTTAGCCATACTAATAAAGAGATTTTAAGTATTTAAGTTTTTCGGTGAACCGATTTCCTCTTAATATGCTCTCTAACTTCTCTCTGAAAAGGATTAAATTGATTATTTATCTCGTTTTCGACGTCAATTAGATGATTTTTAAACCACCATCTGCCTAAAATCAAGCAAATAACAGCATAGATTAAACCTATCACTATGATCCATATAAAAGAAATTCCTTGAAATACTGCACCAATTCCAGCTATGGCCAATATATATTTTAAATAGTTTAATAAGCCAAAACCTTTATCAAAAAATGCTTTCCATAGCAAAATCCTAAAGGCACTCATTTCCCAATTCATTTTTATAGTCCTCTTTAACTCCAATTCCAATGATCTGCATATTATCTCTATACAGTGGAAATTTAGAACTTTCTTTATCCCATTTAGGAATTTTCTTTAATCCTAATGCTTTTCTTAATGCTTTCAAAGCCAGAGTTCTATTCATGGGTTTATCTTTACAATCAGTTCCAACTGTATCTTTTAGATCTAATGTGTTTAAAACTTTATCAATATTTTCTTCGGGAAATACAAAACTCCATAATTCTATTGGCTGTAATAATGGCTGAACTACTGCTGTTTTTTCATTGCCTTTCTCATCTTTTAAAGTCATAGGCATATACATATTTGCTAACTGTTCTACAAATCTATCTCTATGCCATTTCATGCCTCTTGTTGCGAAGATTAAGTGCATTAGAAACAACCCCCTATATGATGTTTATATTGAAAAATAGCTTGTTCAACCATCTCATAATTAATTTCTATAAAATTTCCAGCAATTTCTGCGACCTGCCTTATTGTAAAATAAACACCTAATTGAAATCCCAAATATAAACCTATCAAAAAAGCTATAATTGCTGTAACAATTAATAGCTTATTCATACTTCACCCCTCATCACCCTGTCCTTATATTCTTTTGGAGTCTCTTCTTTTGGCTTGGCTTCACCGCCTGCTAAACTTCCGCCGCCTAACTCCTTTATAGCCATCTGCTTCTCAGCAAGTTTTTCTTCTCTCTCTAAAATTTCTTTCCTTTCCTTCAAACCTTCTTTAAGTTCTTCAGCGGCTTTTTTAGCTTCGCTTACAATATTGTCAGAAGAGGCATCTTCTGCCCCTTCTTCTTTCTCTTCACTCTCTTCGCTGCTATCACTTTCTTCAGCTTTTTCTTCTTCAGCTGGCTTCTCTTCTTCTTTGCTGTCCTCACTTTCTTCTTTCTGTTCTTCTGGCATTTTTTGTTCCTCCAAATTTATTTACCAATATTCTTTTTTTCTACCCCAATACTTGAAAAACTCTAATCCTGCTGCAAATACTATCAACGTCAGCCCTAAGTAATTTCCGCCTTGAACGTGCGTAATTCCGAGAGCAGACAGTGCTATTGCAGCTGTATTGATTATAGTCTCAATTACTGGTTTATGTTTTGTTTCAGCCATCTTTATTAGGATCTAATTTTGATTTACTTTCATGTCCTTTATCTTTTTTCTGATCTGCTACAAGTTCATCCATTAAACTTGGTGCGGGTTCTATTGTGAATGTAATGCCTAACTGATCTTTTGCCTGATCTTCATTATATAATTTCATATCCCATATCTCTTGTTCATAAGATATTAAAATAATTTTAGAAGAACTCTCAGTTGTCTCTTCTCCCCAACCCATAACAACTTCAGGCATACCTACAGCAGTTATAAAAACTCTCACTAAAAACTTAAGAAAATTCAAAGCACCTGCGTCATCTCCTGCATATTGCGGTTGAGACACTTTCTTAATTTCCTTAAAAACTCCTTCAGGCACAACAACATTTTCATGTTTTTTATAGGCCTCATTTAGAGTTGCTTCAATACTATTCAGTTTAGTTTGATCATCTGTCTCAGCTTCAAAGATATTTGTAGGAAATACAGTTCTATGATATAATTCTCTGAGATCAGATAAAATCTCATTTCTTGCTAAAATAAGTTTTTCAAGTGCTTCAGGAAATGGTATGCCATGAATTTCATCTGCAATTCTTTCGTAGCTTAAATGATAAATATCTTCAGGATCATACTTTTTTGGAGTTCCTTCTTGTTCATATCTTATTATAATTCCTTCTGCATTTGCCACGATCTTAATCTTTTCAGGATCAAGAGGTTTAAGATTTAAAATTCTTCCTTGTTTGTCTCTAATAATATGTGCAAAACTATCTCCACAGATTAAAGCAGTTCTCCAACAATTCTTTAAAACATTTCGGGCATTATCTTTTCCAAAACCTTTTATCCTTTCCAGCTTTTTCTTATTAGATCCTTTTGCATTAATTGCTCTTCCAAAAGTCCATGAAGCTAATTTATTAATCACAGCTCTTAATTCAGGAATTTCTCTATAATATCCATGCCATTTATTGAAATCAGGAGAATAAGATGACTCTGAAATTTCTGCGCTATCTGTTGTTTTGCTATCTACTTCAAATTCAGTGCCTTGATTAGAATAATCTGTTGTTTGACCAGTTCGTGCAATTGTCATGTTTTTTTAAGTATTTCTTAGTATTTAAATGTTTTTATGCTGCATTTCCATGAATTTTAAACAAAAGATCATAAGAATTACTTATATCCCCCCAACTAGATCCTCCATCTGTTGATAAGGTATGACCTCCACCAGTATAAACATTTCCAATGGATACGTAAGCATATACTCCCCCTCCTGAACCCGAAGTTCTAAGAACTAGGGCATACTGAGTTGAAGCATTTAATTGAACTGAACTCATTTCTACAGTTATCCAAGCATAAACATCCTTACTTATATCCATAGTATCAATGGTTCCTGTACTTAAATCTGCTCCTGTTGGTTTCCCATTCCCATCAACTGCCTTTATGGCAAAAGTTAATATGCCTGAACCCTCAGCTGTTGCTCTTCTACAGTATATTGTGGCCTTAGAAATATTAAAATTCTCATCATCCCCAACAGTTCCAACTGTGAAAGTTTGTGCCTGCCAATCATTTCCTTCAATCCTTTGAATCGTAAAAGTTGCAGCGTCATTATATTCATATAATTCTTCAGTTACAGGAGGATTATCTGTAATATTTCCCCCTTCGTCATCACTTACCCCTCCACCACTGAAACTTAAAGGTTCGGCTAACCTCCCTAAACCAAAGTTAAACATCTTAGAAGTCTCAAACATCTGCTCAAAAGGATTTTCAATTCTCAAAACCATTTTAAGCCCCCTTAATATAAGTCACAGTATTTTGCTCCTTCAATAATTTCTCAATCTGCTGCATCCTATATGCATGAACTGTGATCATATTCTCAGCTTCAATTCTTGTAGAAAATCCAGCCATATTATATGCTATCAAACTTATGGCAGCATATCTTGCAGCCCATTCACTTAACATTCTCTTGACATCCTCGTTAAGAGTAGAATAGTTATCAACCACATTATATCGCATAAGGTTAGATAAGTAGCTTTCAGCTTGTGCAGCCAAATCATTATGATTTGCTTCAGTGTCCCCAGTTGCATCAACATTTTCCCCTGACATTAAGTCCATTTCGGCTTCTGTTACAATAGTTCCTGTGTATGCCATATTAAAAGGAGTGAACAAAGATATTTAAGTTTTTCCCTTTTGCTCCCCACATTGCTCTAATTAATCCTTCTGCGATATGTGTGTATTTTCCAAAAATTCTCACAGATCTGCGGCCATGTTGATCTTCAACATATTCAATCTGAACACTCTCCAAACTTCTAAATAAATTCAAATCATCAATCATTTTAACTTTTCCAGCTTCCATTAACTGCAATAAGTTCATATAAAGATTTTCTTTTAAAATTGTTTTTCTTCTTCCATCTCTATCAATTGCTCTTCGTGCATTATTAACTCCGACAATTTTAGTTCTCATGTGAGGAGTTTCAATTAAAACATCAAATACAGCTCCGCCAATTCCGCCATCATCAATCAAGACTTTATTACAATCATATTTTCTTGTCAGATAACAAATTCTTTCAATAGTCTTTGTCGTCGAGACTTTCTCAGAAGTTTCAACATGAACAACTCTAAAATGATCTCTATCTGCAACTTCAACAATTACAAAAGAATTTTCATCACCGCCATATCTTGCGATATCAACACCTAAAAAATATTTATATTTTCCTGAATAATTCTTATAAAAATCCCATTTAAAATCTCTGCAAGAATTTATCAAATCTTTTTTAAATAATTGTTTTAACTCATCCAAGAACTCGCCTAAATATTCCTGTGCATATTGCAATCTTGTCAGTCTTGTCTTTTCATGATCTAAAAACTCTTTTGAAATTCTCTCACAATCTTCTGATGAGACATGAAATTTTGAGAAATTAGGATCATTAAAACAATCATAAAAATATCCGCCTTTTCCAAATGGCGTGCTTAGAAGTATAAGGTTTCCTTTTGTAACTGCCAACATCGGAGTTACTGCAACCCAGACATCTTCAGGAATAAATGCAGCTTCATCTGCTATTAATAAATCTACTGTATATCCTCTAATTCCATAACCTGTTAATCCTGTTGGGAGACAATAAATTCTCGATTTGTTCTTTAATGTTAATTTATGCTTTGTTGGTTTGTCTTTGCCTTTTTTAACAGCATTTTTGTCTAAAGTGAGAGTTAGATCAAGAATTTTCTCAAAAAGAAGATATGCTTGCCTTTCTACTGAGGAGATCACTAAAACTGTCTTATTAGGGTTTTCAATGGCGAATATGGCTGTTTTTAAGGCCACAACAAAACTTTTACCAACTTGCCTGCCTGATCTTAAACACACATTTCCCTCTGTTTCTAAAACTTGTTTCTGCCAATCATCAAGTTTAACACTCAATCTCTTGAGATATTCGGTTAGCCGATTGTCTCCCATAGTATTCTCTATCTAACTCCTCTTCTTCATAATCATCTAAATCTGTTTGTTCTTCAATTATCATTCTACAATAAACTTCACTTTAAAGTCTCCATTTAATTCTTGATTTTCCTCTAATAATTGATCTCTCTTATTATTGCTTAGAGTGTCGGGTTTGCATTGGATAAAATAGATTTTCTTTTTTTTCTTATCAATCACAACAACATCAATCGGAGAGTGAGAACCAGCAGATCTGAAGGCTAGATAGCCTTTTTCTCTTGCTCGTGAGACTACTTTGTATTCCTTTCTTCTTCCCTTTATATAATTGCGGTTTGGCATTTTAAAAAAAATTTTCTGAGGTCCATAAAGATTTTCTTATGTTTTTTTTATAAAGTTCGCTTTTTTTCTTTTATTTTTTTCTTTTTTTACTTTTTTTTTGAAAAAAATAAGATTTTTTTACTTTTTTTTGGTTTTTTTTACTTTTTTTAGAGTTTTTTTCTTATTTTTTGCTTATTTTCTACAAAATCTCTTAAATTTTTGTAATTTCCTTTTAAATATTCTTCAATTTCATGATCTTTTATATCAAAATTATAAAGATCTTTAGAATTTTGTTTTATTTTCTCTTTTTTTTCTTTTTCTTTATTATCTTCTTTTTCTTTATTATTTTCAATCTCTAATTTCTCTTGATTTTCCTTAGAAATTTCTTTCTCTATCTTTTCAATCTCTTTTTCTTTTATTTCTACATATTTTTTCTTTTCTTCTTTCAAAATTTCCAGTGTTTTGTCTAAATTTTTGTTTTCTATTTGAAAATAATCTAATAATAAAGAATTAATTAACTCTGAAGCGTTCACACCTTTTAGTTTTTCAGCAATTTCTATGTTTATTGTTATTAGTTTTTGGACTTTCATTATATTATTATATTATTATATATATATATAATATACATATATAACATAACATATATAAATGTTTCTAAAATGTTCCAGTGGAAATAGACCCCCCTATTTTTTCTATTTTATCGACGCTGTAACCTTCATTTCCACTGGAGATTTGTATTTATTTTAATCCGAGTCTCCTTTTATTTATTTAATTATTTAATCCGATCCGAGTCTCCCGCAGGTGAATTTTCTTTTACACGCGAGACGCAAGTGATCGCGAACACTTTTTTGGGGTGGTGGCGGATCTTTATGACACGAGAGAAAATTTGCCTGCAAATTTTCGTCAATTTGATTTCTTAGGGCGGCAGGGCTTTGGGCTGCGTAAGCAGAGGAATAGCCGCCCTCCACGAAGTGAGAGCTGGCGGCACAGCTGCGAACAGTATCGAGAGAGAATTTGCAATCAAATTCTCGTCAGGCCTACCTGTGAGCAGCAATATACATCAGCATGCACAAAAAAACACAATAGACAAGCGGCACTTCACCCTCTCACAGCACTTAAGAATTAGCAGACGCAGGTCGCCTTGAGTAAGCCTTGCTTACTCAAGGTTAATTAAGTATATATATTTTTCGGTGCGGGGTGAAGTGATCACAATCAGGAGCATAAAAAAAAGTCGCTTAAGGCGACTAATCTACAAATAAAATAGAATCAACTTTTTCTTCAACAAGACTCAAATCATCAAAACACAACTCTAATAATTTATCTACAATTCTTCCAAGAATCTCAAATCTCGCTGATTTATAAGTTATAGAATTATCTTTTTTCATTTTCTTTCTCTCACACGAACTTTCGCTGACTTTATATAAGCTTCATTAGTTTCAAGATAACTTAAATAAGCTGGCCACATCAACGGCGCTAACCAACCGAAATTCTGTATCCAAAATTCCGCATGATAATGTGTCGCTTCCATTACTTTAATATGTCTCTTTAAGCCATCCCAATCCTTTGCACTTGAGTACGCAAATGCACCAAACATTGCTGTCTGCATAGCTTCTTCCCATACAAACATCATAAAACCAACAGTTCCATGTAATGTCAAGAAAATTAAAAAGACAGCAAGAACCTTTCGGATCTTACCATCTTTATTTCTAATACAACTGAATATCTCTTCTCTCATCTTCTCACTCTCATAACTTTCTGTAAACACTCTTTCTCTTCTGACCAATCTTCCCACTGAAGATCTGCACACTCTTCTACTGCATAACTTCCAACTAAATACTTAGCTCGATTTCTTAATTCCTGTTTCTGATATTCAGGCGTATTATTCTCATCACTTATCATATTCAAAGTGATGATCAAGGACGCTATACTTATTAGGATTACAAAACCTATTAAGATTATATTCACGATTTTCATTTTCTGAGAACCTCCTTTCAGGGATTGATTTATTTAAT
>Ga0098068_1000924_pt1 | contig 11001 bp, 22 predicted proteins | sample 26BtaG_FD_75059 | JGI IMG/M metagenome (GOLD analysis project Ga0098068, IMG submission 75059) | Marine viral communities from Cariaco Basin, Caribbean Sea - 26B_WHOI_OMZ_CsCl | ecosystem: Environmental > Aquatic > Marine > Oceanic | place: Caribbean Sea: Cariaco Basin | collected 2014-11-09 | reverse complement strand
CTTTCTGATCATGAGCCCTTATGCGACAGATTTATATAGATCTGTCTATTCACAAATCTATTGATTTGTGCACAAAGGTCACCTAAGTGCACACTTAGTTCTGATCAGAAAGTATAGGACAAAAGCATATAAGCATTGTTTCCATTGGAAACACCGCTCCGCTATGCATATAAGCTTTTGGATTGGACATCCGTCCAATCAACTAATTGATTCCAATCCAATAGGAGTGCTCCGCACTCTGATTGATATAAGCGCTCCCGTTCGGTCGCGCTTTTTCAGCTTCTTTACACATATAAAGATAGTGTTATATGCGATTCTACTTTGTTTGTTGTTTTTATATAGTCTATCCCTGCAGGAAAATTTGTTATAACTCAAAAAGAGTCTTAAAAGCTTTTAAAGAAAAAGCAACTGAGTTTTTAATGAACTCTCAAGGTTGCTATTCACAAAAAAATTAGAACTAGCATTAGCTTTGAGTGTTGTATGTGTATGTTGTTGGAAGTTTAACTAGTTTGCATTGCTATTATTTAGTTCTTTTCTTTCTCTTTTCTTTGGTTCTTTCTTTTCTCTTTCTTTTCTTAGCATATACATACACAGCACCCGACAGATTTAAAAAGGATGTGTGTGTTGGTTGTGGATGGTAAATATAATTGCTATGAGACAAGAAGAGCGTAGAAGGAAAATAAATGAGATCCGAGAATCTATCAAAAAGGCTGATAGCCCTGATGAAGAAGAGATTGTAATGGCTACAATGTCTAATCTTGGACTAGCTAGAAGAACTGCCCAAGAGTATGTGAAGATTGCTCTATGGGAAATAGCTCATGGGAAATAAAAACTACGAGAAAGGTCGCAGAAAAGAATACAAGATTGTAAAAGAATACAGAGATAAAGGTTTTAGAATATGTCAAAGGACTGCTGGCTCTCATTCTCCAATAGATGTAATTGCTATCAGTGAAGATCTCAAAGAAATTCATTTAATTCAAGCCAAACCTGATAATTATGCAGAATCAAAGGTCAAAAAATTAATTGAACAAAATATAAACTTAAATGGAGAATTTAGGGTGGTGTTCAAAGTAATATGACAATTCATATCAATCTAGACGGCTGGCAGATAAAAATTTTAGATTCAAAAGGCAACATTATTGTGAGAACTGGGCGTCAAATAGGCAAATCTACTGTAATAGCGATCCTTGTCGCTATGGAAGCTATGGCGAAGAAGATGAACATCATGGTAATCGCTGCTGTGGAGAGAGAAGCGATCCTTATCTTTGAGAAAATTCATGCTGCTGTGTATGCTAAAGACAAAACTTGGATCAAAATGGGCAAAGATCGTCCTACTAAAACGCGATTACGATTGAAAAATGGATCACAGATTCTATGTCTGCCTACAGGACCCGCAGGAGTCGGGATCAGGGGGCATACTATAGATCTTCTTGTAGCAGATGAAGCTGCATTCATTGATGAAGCTGTTTTTGCAGCTGTAACGCCATCATTAATGGTGACTGGCGGAAGAATGATCCTTTTATCAACTCCTCACGGGAAAGAAGGCTACTTTTATGATCGATGGGGTGATGAAGACTTTACAAAATTCCATATTTCTGCAGAAGATGCTATAAGAGATCGTCCTATAAGCGAAACTTGGACGATAAAACAGAAAGAAGATGCTTTGAAACATCAAAAGAAACAAAAAGAGCGTATGACAGATCTGCAATATCAACAAGAATATCTTGGGAGATTCATAGATGATCTTAGACAACTATTCCCTGATGCTTTGATCAAAAAGTGTCAGCAACTTGATGGGAATCAAGCTCCAAACATGGACAAAACTTACTATCTAGGAGTAGATGTAGCTAGAATGGGAGAAGATGTATCAGCTTTTTCAGGTCTTGAGATGTCTGACAAACAAAACATTCAACATGTTTATCATGAAACAACTTCTAAGCAACTCACAACTCAAACTACAAAGAGAATCATAGATCTTGACAAAGGCTTTGATTTTAGAAAGCTAAACATAGATGGAAGAGGTGTTGGAGCTGGAGTTGTAGATCAACTTCTAGATCATCCTGAATGTAAGAGAAAAGTTGAAGACATTGATAATGCAAAAAGAGTCATAGATCGAGAAGGCAGAACTATAGGTCTTATGAAAGAGCAACTTTATCTAAATCTTCAAAGATTAATGGAACTTGGCTATATTAAGCTTCAGAAGGGAGATGACATCTTTCACTCATTAAAGTCTGTTCAATATGAAAACCTCGACGGTGGAGGAGTCAAGATATTTGGAAGAGACACTCACATTGCTGAATCATTAAATAGAGCTGCATGGGGCGTGAAACAGAAGGGTTTAAATCCCTATGTTATATTTTAATAATCATGGCTGATACAGGAATCTTTGCAACAACTGCTGAAGTGGAGAGGAAGGCAGGAGCTAATGCATCTGCAACTTCTAAAGCTGAAGCTTATGTAAATGATTACATGACTCAAGTAGAATCACAAATAAATGTTGCTACAGGTAAAAATTGGAGTGATGCTTATTCAGGACTCAATGCTGATGTCAAAGGAATTCTAAAAGAAGTTGCTTCCAATCTAGCAGCAATCTATGTTATTCAATACGACATGTCAGGCTATACTACAAGAATTGAAGCTGAAGACATGGTAAATATTCTCAGAGATGCAGCCTTAAGAGGCTTATCTATTCTGAGAGAAGTAGTCAAGAGGGACTTTATGACCGATGCATGATTTTAAAAAATTTCCAGAGTTAACAAACAATCAAATGCAGATTTACTACTTTGAAAGCCCTCACAAACAAATCACTGAAGATTTCAGAGCTAGCGTTGTTAAAGTAACTGATGGAGATACTATAAGAGTTGAAGCTAGTTTTAGAGATTTTAGTTTTCCTATAAGAATTGCAGGAATTGCTGCTGCTGAATTAAATGAGCCAAGAGGTAAAGAAGCTCAGTCATGGCTTGAAGATCTTATTCTCGGAAAAGAAGTCGATATTCTGGTCACAGATACTAGAGTTGAGAAATGGGGGAGATTGCTAGCAGATATAATGTTTAATGGAATTAAAATAAGTGAAGAAAGTGTGATGACTGGACACGCTGTAAGATTTGAAGATAGAAATAAAGAAATATTCATTCCAAATTTAAATGCAGAACTGGAGGCAATATGGTCTTAGACTTTGGACAACAATTATTCAGAACTTTGTTTACTCCAACATTCGAAGATGATGAATTAGAAGAACATGAAGGATCTAGAAAATTCCCTGTAGGAAATAAAGGTGGAATCTCTGCTTCATCTCAAAGCTCAACATTCACAACTACTAACCTAAGTAGTAGTTACAGTGATATTTCAGGAGCATCTGTTTCAGTAACTGTAGCTGCAGGAGAAGGAGTCCTAGTATTAATGTCAACTGATGTAGATATGGACACTGCAGATGGTGGAGTATTTGTAAGACTTTTAAGAGATTCCACTGTTATTGGAAACACAGGAGGGATGGACATTGATGGTGATACAGGAAGAACAAATATAGCTTTACAATATTTTGAAAATCCCAGTGCTGGAACATACACATATAAAGTTCAAGGTTTATCTCAAACCAATGATGGAGATGTATTAGGAGGGTTGCTTACTGTAATAGTATTCCATACATAATAAAATGACAAACTTAGATGTTGGACAAAGTGATGAAAGCAATATGAAAACTGCTTTGGCAGATGTTTCAGTAGCTACACAATCAACAGATGGTGTTCAAGATCTTGAAGAAACAAGGTGGGAGAATGAAGACTGGGTTCAATGGTTTGGACATTATAACAAGATCCCTGAGCTAGGAATTGTTATTGATGCTAAAGCTACTTGGACTGTAGGAAAAGGTTTCAAGGCTGATGAAGAAACAACTATGCTTCTAGATACATTCAAAGGTATAGGCTTTGATACATTTAACACAATTCTTGAGAATATGATCAGGACATATCACATCGGTGGAGATGCTTATGCAGAAAAGGTCTTTGATGAAGAAGACAATCTGATAAATCTTAAGCCTCTAGATCCTGAGAAGATGATCCATATTTCAAATAAGCAAGGACAACTTGTAAAGTTTGAACATAAATCTAATGTTGATGGACAAAAGAATCAAGAATTCACTGCTGATGAAATATTTTACTTACCTCGTAATAGAGTTGCTGATCAAATGCATGGAACTTCTATGACTGAAAGACTTGTGGAGATCATTGAAGCTAAGAATGAATTCATGAAAGACTGGAGAAGAGTTCTACATAGAAATGTAGATCCTATGTTATTAATAAAACTAGACACTGACAACACTACAAAGATTGCTAATATTAAAGCCAAGATTGACAAAGCTCGTGGAACTGATAAAGAAAACATGTATATCCCTATGGGAACTGTAGAGATTGAGAATATCACAACTGCTCCAAATGCTTCATTAAGTCCTTTAGCAACTATTGAAATGTATAATAATCTTTTCTATCAAGCTGCTGGAGTGCCTCAAATCGTCGTCGGTGGGGCTGGAGCATTAACAGAAAGAGCTGTGTCTATAGCTTATCTTGCTTTCCAACAAACAATAGAGGAAGAACAATTATTCATAGAAGAACAAGTTTTATCACAACTAAACTTAGTAATAGATCTTGAATTCCCTGCAAGTCTGCAGAATGATCTATTATCAGATCAACAAAAAGATGGTCCTGTTAATGTAGATCCATCTGAAACTACTGCAAAGGAGGAACAAGCACAATGACAACAAAGAAACAAAAGAGGATGAGTGAAATCAAATATAATCTTATCAACTCTGCTCTTGCAGGGGGATTAGTATTTGCTGGAACTTTTGCTGATGGGAATGTTACATGGGAAGGAATTGCAATGGCTCTAGGAACTTCTGTAATTGTCGCTCTCACAAAATTCAGAGATTGGTTTAAGACACAGAATCCATCAGTTAAGGTCTTTATGAATTTTTATTAAATAAACAATGGCAAGAAAAAAGAAAAAGAAACCCGAGAAGATCTCAGCAGCAGAAGCTGAGAGAAGATCTGCAGAAGCTAGGAAGCAAGCTAGAGTAGTTAGAACTCTAGAGCCTATAGATCTTAGAGGTAAAAAGAAAGGTGAGAAAGTTACTGGAACTGGAAGAGTTATTAAAAGAGAAGTCAGAGATCCCAAAACTGGTAAGTTAAGAGATGTAACTAAGAAGAAGAAAAGACCTGATAAAGAAAAAGAGCCCATTAAACTAGAGAAGCCTGAGAAGAAAGGTCTTGCTGCATTAGTTGAAAAAGATACATTTGCAGGAAGAGCTGCAAAGATATTAACTTCACCAAAAACAACTGTATTCTTAGGAACTGTTCTAGCTACATTATTAACTGCTGGGGGAGCAGGGGCTGCTGCTGCAACAACTGGGGGCAGAGCTATTATTTCTAGAACTGCTACAGTAGGTGCTAGATCTATGACAACTCAAAGAGCATTTGTTGGTAAAGCTTCTACTAAAGCTATAGATAAATTATTCAAAGTTGCTCCTAAGGTTGCTCCAACTGCTTCAAGATTTGCAACTAATGGTAAAACCATAGCTACTTCAACTTCTATGGTAGCTAAACTTGGTTTAAGTCTAAGTGCTGCAGGTCTATTTGTAGGAGCTGTAGGATCATATCCTTTTGCAGGATTCATTAAAGAAGAAGCTGTTCAAACTCTTAACATTGCTATAATGCAAGCTGTTGCTGCTGGGGATGAAGAAGGTGCTACAAGATTAATCGGAGAAGTGGATGAGATCTTAAATAACAAAGGAGGTATTTTAAGTAAAGTTCCTTATGGAAATGTTCAAGCTCAATTAAATACATTCTTTGATGCGGCTGGAGAAGCAAATGAAGAGTGGAAAAGAATATTAGAAATTAAAGGTGAAGAAGCTGGACAGCCTAGTGAATTTGAACAAGCTCAAGCTGAAAGTAGATTAAGACAACTTGAAAGAAGAGATTTAGATGCACAATACTTTGCATTCATTCGTGAAGGTAAGTTCGATGAAGCACAAGAACTCCTTGACACTGAAGTGAAATCATTAGAAGGAGGTGCGTAACATGGATGAAGAAGAAAAGAAACCTGAAGGAGAAGAAGAAACAACTGCTGATTCTACAGAGGGGAGCAAGCCTGAAACAACTCCACTCATTGAGCAAGCAAACACTGCATCTGAAAGATTGGAGGCTGCCAATGAAAAGAAAGAAGAACTTCTTGCAAGAGAAGAAAAGCTTGAAGCAGACAAAAGACTCGGAGGGAGAGCAGAAGCTGGAAGAAAGCCTGAAGTTAAAAAGAAACTAGATGATAAAGAATACTTTGAAGCTCTTGAAAAAGGTGAAGTCAATCTAAATGAAGATGATGGTAGATAAACCTAAAACAGATGTCTATAGAGTTAATCCAACTTTCACATTAAGTCTTGAAATGCTTGAAGTTTATCGTGAGAAAATTATGGATTCTATTATGCATAATAGATTTGTTTTGATGAGAGATGGACGGACTTTAGCGTGGGTAGATGAGATGATCAAGAAAGAAAAAGCTGCAAATCCCCCTAAACCTGAAGAAGCTCCAAAAGAACAAAAGAAAGAATAGATTTAAATAGGCACTAAGGTTACCTAAGTGCATGGCGAATGAAGCAATTCTTGTTCAAGACCTTGAATATAAACAATTAGAAGTCACAATGGCAGATGGTTCTGCTGGAACTGACATTGAACAATATACAATTCTTAAATTATCTGATCCAAATACAGGAGCTGCAAGCTCTGCAGATGGAGATCTTTTCTTGGGGATCTTGGCAGTTGAAAATAAAGGTGGAGATGGAACTGTTAGATATTCTGTCTATAGAGGTGGTGTCTGGGATATAAAAGATTCTGGATCTGGAATTACTGCTGGACAAATGGTGAAGATTGCAGGAGCAAATTTAATTGCAACTGCAGATGATGATCAAATCGAAAAACATTCTGAGGTTGTAGGCTTGGCTTTACAAACTGCTGCAGCTAATGAAGTTGTTGAGATTTTGGTAGGAAACAGTGTTTAAAATGACTGAAGAAGAAATTAAAACAGAAGAAGAGGTTGTTGAGGAAACTCCTGAAGAAGAAGTTGAAGAAACAACTGAAGAAGAGGAGGCTTAGTTATGGCTGACAGAGTTGGTCAACAAGACATTCTTGGAGAAAATATTAGCCGAGCTGTTAAAGGATTCGGATTAAAGAAGTTCAAATTAAGGCAAGTTCTTTCTATTCAATCTTCAAATAAATGGACAGAAACATATTATAGAGAAACTGCTGCAGAATTAACTGCAGGTGGAGAAACATTTGACATTAAAGGAGTAGCTCGTGGAGCTGCTTTTCCTCATGTAGATCCTTCTTGGACTAAAGTTCAAGGTGTTCACATTAAATTCGCTGCTGAAACAAGTGTCTTTATTGAAGATAAATTACTAGATGCTATCGATGTTCAAAGGAGATCTATTATAAGAGTTGGAAGATCTGTTCAAAATAGTTCAGATGCTTACATCTACACAACTCTTTCAGGAGCTTCAGGTATTGGAACTGCTGCTGCAGGAGCTACATGGGATAGTGCTGTTGTAGCTGATAGAGATCCAATAGATGATATTCTTGCTGGAATTCAAAATCTTGATGAATCAAACTATGATGCTTTAGAAAATGGATTCTTGTTAGTAAGTCCTAAAGACTATAGATCTTTGATTGGAAACTCTAGAGTTATTAACAATCCTAGTTTCAAGACTGCTGATGTTGTTAGCAATGGTAGAGTTGGACAAATTGCTGGCTTAACAATAATTAAAACTACAAGTGTTACAGCTGATCAAGCTATGATCATAGTTGGTCAAGTTGCAGCTACATGGAAGTCTGCTGTTTCTATGAGAAGTAATGTCGATTCAAAGACACACTGGGGAATCAAAGATGTTCTTTCTACATACGAAATAGGTCATGTGCAAGTAACTGATCCTGCTGCGATCTATGTAATCACTAATACACAAACTTAAAATGAGTCTAAGTGGTAAACTATTAAGAGGAATTCAATGGTGGAACTATAGAAGCGCTCATAATAAACTAGATCATGGAGAGTTTAAAGATCTCTTTCTTCCTAAAGATATTTTAGAAGATCCTCATAAGATGGAGGAGATGGAATTCTATCTTGAATTTGTTTCTAAGCATGATCCTGACAAAGTTCATAAAACTTTAGAACAAGTAAAGTTAATGGACTTAATGAACAAGCCTGCTAGAATGGAGCTTGAGGCAGAAGCCTTAACTGTAATGGTTACAGAGCTTGAAGCAAAAGAAAAAGCAGAGGCTGTAGCTGCAAAGGCTGCAGAAGAAGCAGCTGCAGAAGTAATAGAAGAGCCTGCTATAGATTATTCTAAGATGACTGTTTCTGAATTAAAGGAAGCTCTTGACGATGCTGAGATTACATATGATTCTACTGCTACTAAAGCAGAACTTTTTGAATTAACTGGAGGCATTTAATCATGGCAACTGGAGATGTCACATCCACATACGAGGGAACTTTCAAATATGATGAAGCTGCCCTTTTAACTGAACTTGATACTTTAAATACAGGTGCTGCAACTGCAGGTGCTGATACAACTTCTATTATTATTGTGCCTGCAAGCAATGGAATTGATGTCCATATTTACACCATAGCGAGGGCTGCATAATGACAGGCGAAGTAAAAGATTTTCTTGAAGTTCGTGAATTGAATGTTGGATCTGTTAAAGACTTTGGTTCTCCAACAAAACCTAATCTTAGATTTGGAGATGGGGATTCAGGATTCTATGAATCTTCTGATGATGAAATTAGAATTGCTTTAGCAGGAACATTTAGATGGAGCTGGGCTGGTGTTCAATTACATTCATCAAATGCAAATGGACCAGCTTTAAGAGATGAAGTTGCAAGTTCTTTAAATCCTACACTGATCCCAAACAGAAGTGATGCAGATACAGGTATAGGTTGGGGAAATGCTGCAGATGAGATCTCTATCATTGCTGGTGGTGTTCAAGCTGCTAACTTCTCTGAAGCTTCAGGTGATGTTCTACAACAATTCCAAGCCAATGTTGGTTTAACTGCAGATGCTGGATCTTCTCAAGGAGATGGAGTTATAACTTCTTCTTATAATGTATATTCTACCGTAGGAACTGCAGGTGATGCTGCTACACTTCCAAGTGCTTTCGGAATGGGAAGAATAGTTTACATCAAGAATGATGCTGCTGTAAACTCCATGGATGTATTCCCTGCTAGTGGGGATGATGCTGGAGCAGGAGCTAACACTGCTGTTGCCGTCGCTGCTGGAGATTTTGCTGTATTCATGGCTACTGTAGATAATTCTACTTGGACAAAAATTGCTGGTGGAACTGCTTGAGGTGTCTAATGGCATCATCTACTTCTATTAAAAATCCTTTCAAAGAAATGTATAAGGGAACTACTCATAATTTGAAAAAAGACGGCATGCATAGGCCAGAGGGTGCAGGAAACTTCGACAATACAGATGACTTTAACCGAGTAAAATCAATAAGTGTTCAGGAGATTGGTGGATAACCTATTTTTGTTGGAGCTGGACTTCCTTTTGGATGCATCTATGGAAATGAAATTGGATTCACTCAAGCAAGTGCTGTTCAAAATACATGGTATCCTATTGTTGATTCTGATATGACAAGTGGAGAACTCAATAGAATAACTCATGATGGAAATGGGAAAATGACTTTTGCCGTCGCTGGTAAATATATTATACACTTAGACTTTGCGTTGGAAACTTCTGTTGCTGGTAAACATGTTCAGATTGGGGGAAGAATTAATACATCTGTTCAAGGCGCATTGAATCATGTAGAGCCAAGAGCTGCTAACTCCCAAGTAGCTGTTTCAATTTCTATGATCATAGATGTTTCTGCAAACGATACTTTTGAGGGTGTTATAAGAACTACAGATACAGGAACTCCAAATATCGCTGTAGATCATTTATCTATCACTGCCTTGCAGATTGGTGGATAAACATAACATTTATAAACTATGTGTGTGTTATATGGAGTGTATGGAAATGGGGGTGTGGCGTGGTTATACTGAGAGGCGTAAAGACTCACCTCGTCGGACAAGATACAGCGTCCCTGTTGATAATGAAAAGCTTGAAATATTATGGAAAAAATTTAAAGAATGGAAGGGAAGTCAAAGAGAGTTTTACTTCAAGTTTGTTAACAAGCTTGCTATCATGGAGCCAGTCCCCCAACAATATGGGAGAACAAGAATAACATCAAAATGACATTAGAAGATCATGTAGATCCACTTCAAACTGCAATAGACTTTTATCTAAGTGTGCTTCCCCCTGATATTTCTGATGCCTGTTTATATGAAGCTATTGGACATGTTGATCATTTAAAAATTGCAAAAGATACATTCTATCTCACTCAAGTAAAAATTGCAAAAGATACATTCTATCTCACTCAAGTAAAAATTAAATATATTACATTAATGCATGACGAATGGGAAAATCAAAGATACATCCCAGAATAAGATCTAGAATCAAGTGGTTCAAAGATCTATATGAAGAAATACTCAAAGACACAAAAGATCCTGAGATTGCAAAGATAATTTATCGAAGGATTGTGTTTGAAGAGCAAAACTGAAAGGAGGTTTAAAATGGTAAAAAAACTAGAAATTTTAGATTTTGAAGATAAGATGGGTGCAAATGGTCGATACACGCGTTTTAAGACTTCTAAAGGCTGGATGTCGTGTTTTGATAAAAAGGTCTGTGAGGAGCTGAAAAATGCAGCTGGGAAAGATCCTGTAGCTCTAGAGTTACAAACTAAGGGGGAATTTACTAATATCAAGAGTATTTCCACTGGAAGTGAAGGGGTAGATGATTCACCAAGTGAAAGTGACACAGATGTAGTGCCTAATAAAGAATTCATCCCTAGTTTGCAGATGTTTAAGATCAATCAAGAAAGAGCAAAGCAAGCTGGAGTTGCAATGAGATACACTATAGATCTTGTAATTG
>Ga0098068_1000919_pt1 | contig 11016 bp, 25 predicted proteins | sample 26BtaG_FD_75059 | JGI IMG/M metagenome (GOLD analysis project Ga0098068, IMG submission 75059) | Marine viral communities from Cariaco Basin, Caribbean Sea - 26B_WHOI_OMZ_CsCl | ecosystem: Environmental > Aquatic > Marine > Oceanic | place: Caribbean Sea: Cariaco Basin | collected 2014-11-09 | reverse complement strand
CTCGTCCAAGATGTTCTTCGTAATCTCTACGTCGTAGAGAGCATCATGAAGTCGCTTCTCCTGTAGTGGAATTCCAAGGTGCTCGGCCACTGTCTGGAGTTTGAAGTTCTTCATTGTGTGTCTTTCGTAACGGAGGTCCCACGTGGCTATCAGCATGACGTCGAGTGGAGGGTGGAAGAAGTATGAGCCATAGAACTTGTCTCCACACTTGAAGAACCACTCCCGAACGAAAGGCGAGTCAAAGGAGTGGCAATTGTAGCCGATGAAGAAGAACTTGTCATATTTGTCGAACTTGTCAACGTAGCCACTGAGCTTCCGGGTGAAAGCTCGGTGAATGGTCTTCGGAGGCTTGAACCTTCCATCAGGATCTCCTATCTCAGTCCGATCAAAGCCTCCGATGGAAAGAGCTTCGTCCTCTAAGATATCACCAGGATGAGGTTGGATGAAGTAGTTGAATTCATCGACCTTTCTTCCACCGACCATGATCGTTCCTGAGAGTTGGAGTAGAGCGTTCTTCTTTGGGTCAAGTCCTCCAGTTTCCACGTCAATGTAGGCCTCTTTCATTGCTTCTCCTTTCACAAGTCTCTGGCCATTCGTTTTATCTCTGCGATTTCGTCTTTGGAAAGTTCTGGACCTTCCTTTTCCCTGGCCTTTGCCAGTATCTCATCAATGTCAACTTCAACACCGTCGTTGGACTCGTCGTCCCAGTCGATGTTGTCGATGATCTTTTGTCTGTCTTCGGCTGTGTAGTGAGTAGGTGAGGCAACAGGATCTGGTTGTGGAGCTTCCCTTTCCTGCTCTGGCTCCGCATCAGGTTCTTCTTCGACTATCATTACCTCGAGTTCCTTCAACCTCGTAAACATCAGCGAGAGGATTCGCTTGACCCTTTTCATGTTGCCTTGTCGAGCAGGGAGTTTACGAAGTGACGTTTCAATCGTCTTCATTGTCGGGTAGGGCATTTTCTTCCTCCTTAAATATCTCCTTTACTTGCAGAATGTAACCTTCCTTGTATTCGTTGGAAAGGTCAAAGCCAACAGGAATCATCTTGTTCATCGCGGCGGCGATCAGAGTCTTGCCACTTCCAGCAAAAGGAACAAGAATGCGTGATCCTGGTTCGGCAAAGACGGTTATGATGTCCTTTATCAGATCAAGAGGTCTCTCCGTCGGGTGGATTTTTTGACCTGGCGGAATAGGCTTATAACCAAACACGTTTGTTTGTCCAGGTCGGGCCATCTGTGGGGAACCTTTCCATGCGTAGTAGAACATTTCACTCGCATTGGCTAGGCGTCTAGTAGGTTGGTGGCTCTGACCAGAAGTCTTCTCGATGATGTCGTCTTCTTCTTCGCCCTTCATCCATTGACCTACCAGTCGGGTAGTGTAGAAACCAGCCACGTTGAGCCATTTGTAGATTTCTTCAAACCAAGGATCTGGGCCAAACCAGCAGATAAGCCATGAGTTTTCAGTCATGACTCTGTAGCATTCTCTGAAGGTTTGCTTCATAAAAGCAGGGTATTTCTTGGGATCGATCTCGTTGTACGATCCTAGTTCGTTGGCCTGGAGAGATCCGTTGGTTTTCTTTTGATGTTTAAGGTCAATCGCATAGGGCGGGTCAAGCTCGACAAGGTCGAAGGTTTTGTCAGGAAGGTGCTCGACAGCCTTGAAGAAGTCGTTGATTAGATAGCTCTCGACCAACCGCTTGACCTTCGAGTCCTTGTTTCCAAGTTCCTTCTCGGCGCGCTTGACGAGTTCCCGCCTGACAACTTTCTTCTGCAACGTCTCCATTGTCCGCTTAGCTTCGGAAGTCGTCTTGATGTTTCCCCACTCGACTTCGGGAGTAGCTTCCATGAACTCGGCAAGTTTGACAGCTTCAGTCACAATAGGTGCGGATACTCCAAGGTTCTCTGCAATATCGGCCATAGAAACTCCAGGAGCATCAGGGGCAGTGGAAGTCTTCTTCCCATGGATCTCCTGTTGCAACTTGACCATTTCACGATAAAGGTTGGCTCGCTCGGCAGGGGTAAAGTCCTTGCGCCAAAGGTTCTCTGCAAGCTCGATCTCCCTTTGGTCTAGTTCCGAAAGGTCAGATTCGTAGATGCGAACGGGAACTTCATCAAGTCCAGCCATGGCCGCAGCGATTGTTCTGCGCTCACCGGCGAGCAAATAGTACTTGCCTTCCTTCTCCATCACTGCAAGAGGCTGGATGACTCCACTGTTCTTGATGCTGTTTGCAAGTCGCTCCAACGATCCCTGAGTCCCACCGCCTTCGTCCTTTTCATTATGATGCTCTTGTCGGAAGCGCTTACCAATGATGATGTCTTCAAGTTTGGCCATCTCCAGTTTCATCGTCGTCCTCCGCAAGTAAAGTTTTATCATCAGGCCTTATAGAAGACAGAAAATGTCTGTATGAGTCTTCCTGTGTCCAAGTTTTTGGAGTCACGTCCTTACAGGAGACGAGAATTCCTTCTTCATTCCAATCCAGTTCCAATACCTGTTTCATAATTCCTCCAACATAGCCAACAACTCGGCCTTGTCTTGGTCTGAAAGCGCAGAGAGCAAACTTTTGGGCGTAGCTTTCTTCTTGCCTCCAGAACCTTTCGATTTACGAGCCTTCTTCTTACTCTGACGTCGAGCGAAACGAACGCCCTTGATAACATCCATAGCTTCGTCAAAGGTCATGTCAGTGATAGAAGGTCCGAGTGAGAGAATGGTTGCCATTAGTCCTCCAATTCGATCCCGGAAATGTCCTTCATATCCACGATCTTATGCATAAAAGCTGCCACTACTTTACCGGCCCCGTGAGTTTCCATCATGTCTACGAAATCTACTAGCATTTGTGAAAGGATCTTCCCTCGATAGCCCCACCCAACGCTGTTGATGAAGACTTTATAAGTCTCCTCATCAACGTCTACTGAGATCCGGCGTTGGCCTGCTTTTACTGGCATTATGTCCTCCTGCACGAATAGCCCTCTGCCAGAGTCAATCCAGCAGAGGGCTGTCATCTACGATAAAAAATTTACGATAGGTGGCATCAATTAGGAGCCGAGGGTGAAGCGCTTGACGAAGTTCTGCTCGCCATACTCCTCGTCCTCGCTGACGCCGAGAATTGCCCATCCCCGTTTGCCGACCATATCGTTGATGTCCATCTGTCCGGTGAAGTCGATGTCGAAGGCTTCACCGAACTTCTTCAGAGCGTTCTTCGCTGTGTTGAGCTGCTTCTCATTCATCTCTTTGTTGGGAAGCCGGAAGAATCGTGTGAACTCCTTGGCGTAAGGATCGTCCACGATCTCGAAGCGGGGCAGGATGTATGGCGCGCCGTTCTTGTCTTCATCCATCTTGACAGCGACGATTTGAAGTTCCGCTTCCTCGTCCGCATCAGCGACGACTGGCTCTTTGGAATCGTTAACGTCATAGTCGGTAAGGTCGAGAATACTCATGGTTTCTGGCATTTGGTTTCTCCTTTTGGTATGTAGTACTATAGTCTGCTGATCTGTTCTTCGATTTTGGATAGATTGATCTTCAGATCTTGGATGAGATCATTCATTCTACCTTGGAAGTTGTTCTCAGTCTCTTTAGCCTCACTTGATGGATCCTCTTCTATGCCTAGAAGGGCTCCAATTCGAGATATGGCTTTTTCTCTTATGGTATATGATGTTTCCACTGTAGTTCGTAGTCTGTCTTCCACAGCATCAAATGGAGACTGCTCTTTTTTAGTACTTCCTTCTATGTCCAATGTTTCCTCCTTTCCTAAATTAATAGTTCTTTGTCTTCTGTTGATTTCTTAGCTTTTTTCAGAATCGTCTTCAAGTCCGCAGGTTCATATGTCTCCAGTAAACCTCCTTGAGCCAATCTAGAGCGAGCGACATAGGTGCCGGTCGACTCGGTTAGAATTCGATACTCCACTCCCTTCGATGTTTTCTTTGGCTCCATGATGTAGATCTCATCAAAGAGGAGCGGAATCGTTACGGTGCCTTTGCCTGTAGTCATAAAGCGATAAGCCATGCGCCCGGTAACTTCATCCTTCTCAGCTTCTAAATGCCCTGTCAGGATGAAGTCGCAAGGAAGGGCTAGGAGTACGTGAATCCAGTTGGTGATCTGCACCTTCTGTGGCACGTAGTCGTGGGCCCAACGAGGTGCTTCTCCTGATATGCCAGCTATGCGAAGGATCTGATTCATAATCGCATCGGCCCAAGTAGTTGAGGAGTCAAGGACATATGTTCCGAGAGCATCGAAGTATTCGAGCTTTGCTCGCTTTGCCATTTGGCTTTTCCATTCCTCGAACATCTTGGGCTTCTTTGGATTTTCAGCTTCGTACCGGGCGTCGACAATAATCTCGCCAGTCTTGATCCACTTCGCAAGGCCCTTTGCCCCACCAGGATCGAATGAGTCTATGTGAACAGGTTTACGTGCGGTAGACATTAGGAAGCTCTTCCCTGATCCGCTTTCGCCGAGGACAAGGGCATTGAAACTTTCTTGCCGAGGGTCATCGTTATACATATTGCGGATGTTGCCAGCTTCCTGTTTGATCTTCTCGAGCTTAGCTGGATCGATTGGCATTTGTTCTCCTTAGCATTTCGATGCTGAAATTGAAGTCGAACATTCGTTTGTCTTCTCGGATGTAACTTCGAATTTCTGACATAAGATCTTCAGGGTCTACATCTTCAGGGATTTGGACTTGTCTACATGATTCGTCTTCCCATTCCAGAGTAATGCAGTTTCCCTGCGATTTGGTATTCTCGATGAATATTTCTCTTACCATTCTTAAGTTGGTAAGGTAAAGGTCTCTAGCAAACCAAGTTGTCATTGACTCCTCCTCCTCGCACTTCGGATGGCTCCCTTATTTTTGTTCTAGTTCAAATGAGTAGTAATCGGAACACCCTAATGCTATTAGTGTTTTCATTCTTTCCTCCTATTCCATGCTTCGATGGCGCTCTTGAAAAGTTGCTCAAAGAAATCTGTGAGTGTCCATAACCCTACGACTGCCATTGTCAAAACCATAACCAAGAAGAAGACTATCTCTCCTATATACGGCTTCAATTCTTCCATCGCCCTCCCTTCCCCTCGCGTGGTGGCTTGTATCGCAGCTCTTTGTTGCGCCTTTCAATTTCCTGCCACCAGCCCATAGCTCGTATGCTTGCCAGCATGTCCATAGCCGACTCTGGAAATAACGGCCTCCATTGCGGTCTGAGATTAAAGTCGTCTGGTAGATCAAAGAGCTGTTCTTGTTTCATTTTCCTCTCCCTGGCACCGTGGGCATTGATGGTATTTCCATGGATGAAACACCACCTCCCACGGAACCGGAAAAATAGTCACTACGGCAAGTCTGCGCCCACACCTCTTACATATCCATCGCAATGTCATCTTCCCCACTTCCCCTGGCACCAAGGACACCAGGCTATCGTGCCGGTGCCGTTGCAGTCTTCATTACATCCGTTTTGATAGTGAGTGCAAATCATATCTCCACTATAATCAGGACACTCCCGCGTCTCAAGGGGGTGTCCGCATAGGATTGCTCTCGTACCACCTTGGGGTAGGGGTTCCTGTCCTACAACATTCTGACACCGCCGCACGTCCTCTCCGATGGTGGCAGCACAAGGTTCCCCACACTCGCTGCATACAATCTCTCTAGGGCCGGTGTGTATGGGGCTGTGGATGTGCACGTCCTCCGAGTCGGCTTCTCGTATAAGATCCCTTTTCCATTTCGGCCATTTCTCAATGGTCCTGTCTGGATATGTAAGGTGATCCGAGTCGGCCTGTGGGGTGTCTGCTTGACGTTGCCTATCAAAACTCTCAAGCGCAGCGACGGCCACTGAGGCCACTTGCACCATTTCCTTTTGGTAAGCTCCATAATCTTTCGATTTACCACAAACCTCATGCGACGCTTCGCCAACCTCTTCCATCAGGATTACAAGCCAATATTCGGGGCTATGATTCTGCTCACCCCACTTTTCGTCTTGACGTTTTCGTTCTTCTTTGATTTGGTTGTATATGCTATCCATCGCTATCCTCCGGTAAGTATCCACAGACCAAGCCCAAGCGCTGCAATTATGGCTGCTACCCCGAAACAAAAACCCATAAACGTATTTCCTAAGTGCTCTTTATTACTCATCGCTACCTCCTTGGCTCCAGACGTTGTGCATGGTACAGGCATCTTCGTACCCTGTAAAGAAGGCGTTCTTTTCACCCCCGCCCTTGGCCGCTTGCCACCTTGCACCACTATCCCAAAAAAACCTGGCAACGTCCTGGCGCGTCATCGTTCCCCAATTCAGTTGGCGCTCGATGTCTACCTCGTGTGCTGTGTAACAGTCCTCAAACTCTTTGTATTCGTCAGACATCGCTAAGTACCTCCCATATTCCTGCGTATCTCTTCATGGATTCTTCGAGTAATTTGTTATGAGTGGTGTCAGAAATAGTCTTGCTACACTCACAGGGGTCTGATCCCCAACCGTAATAACACTCTGGACAAACAGCGTTTTGCTCACAGCGGCACGCGATCATTGGTATCTTGCATGTAGGGCATTCAGGCATCGTCGCTCTCCCTAAGATTCCAAAGCAACCATCTTATCTTGTTAGATTGTCTTTTGTGTAACTTCCATAAAGTGCGTAGTCTTTGGCGTAAGAGCAGAATCTGTAGATAAATACCCACATTATCACTGCTTGATTGATTGTATCCGTAGTTGGCTTGAAAGCCGTCAGATGAACCACCCCAATCAGCCATCATCTCCCCCTTCCGGTGCGTCTGCCCCTTCATGGAAACTATATAGTAATACTTCCCCACACTTAGAACAACGTGTTTGGCCGTAGAAGTCTACCCGGTGATCGCATTCTACCTTCCGCTCTAACTCGGTAATCCTCTCTACTAACCGCTTAAAGGCTTCTTCCAGCACAGTAATTCGTGCGCTATCGTTTGGCTCATTCGCCATCTTCTTTTTCTTTCTTGAATCTCCAGATCCATTGGACTTTTCCACCAGCTTCGACGCAAGGATGGAGAGTGACGTTTTGATTGTTGACCTTTCCAGTGAGGTCGAAAGAGTGGAGAGGGTCTTCCTTGTCCATACAGAGCCATTGGATTTGAGGTTCTTTTGGCTTGACGATGTGATCTTTCAGTCCAAGCCCTGATAGAAATCCTATTGTTAGACCAGCTATTACTCCAGCCGTTACTACTGTTTTTCTAGATTCCATTTTTCCTCCTAAATATTCAATAGAAAGTACACCGTCCACGAGGCCATAGCTGTATCTATAAATAGGTCAAGAGCCTCATGTGACTCTTTGGCCTTCAGACTCATCCAACCACTCAATCTGCATATCTTAGTGATACAAGACAGCAAGAGTGTGATCAGTACTACCCAAAGATAGATTTTCATTTTTCCTCCTAAACGTTAACTACCTTCTTTGCATCTGCTTCCATCGGATTCCAGAAGTCCACGACGAAGCCAATCTCCGGCGCATGGACTTTTCTCAAAGGATTGGGCCAAGAAAGGCAGAAGTCATGATACTCGCAAACTCTGTTATATTTGACACAACTGATAGGACACATAGGAAAGGCTTCCAGCGTGTCATCGTCTTCTTGGCACTTCTCCAGCAACTGGTGCTCGTATTCAATGGAAGCGAAATATGCGTTAGCCATGTCCATCCAGCTTTGCATTTGACGGTTGTTCTTGTGGATGGTGTCCCGAACGAACTCATAGGGAGGCTGGACTGTGAGCTTCTGGTTAGTAGCCATTTGCTCCCAGCCTTTCTTGACCTTCCGAAACATACTTCCATTCATCTCGACGCCAAGGACACGTTCAGGGTCGTAGAGGCAGTTGAGAACGTGGTTGTAGGCACCTGCTTGGAATGCCAGGTGCCACTGTTCCTTCCAAAGAAAAGATCCACTCCCGGTCTTGTGTTCACGAGACTTGATCTTCTCATCAGATATACGCTCAAGGATGGAGTCCATTCGGAAGTAGAGAAAACGATCCTCTCCAATCGTGATCGTCCCAGCAAGCTCTGTGTCAACTGTTCGATAGTGCTTCATATCGTCAGGATGCTCTTGGCAATATTTCGTTAGGACGATGAGAGCATTGTCGGGAGTCTTAGGATAGAAGATCTCGTCAGTCTCAGGTGGAAACTCCATGCGATATTCGTGGAGGAACTTCTCATATGCATCGATGATTGATTGATCTTCGTAGCCGTGAAGAAGGAGGTGTTCCATGGCGATGTGCCAACAGACGCCAAAATGAAGGTGATTGTTGGGAGTGTCAGGCTTCCAGCCAACGACATATTTGTAGAAGTACTTCCGAGGACACTCCATGAAGTCGTTGACCTTCGTGGAGTCGATGATCTTCCACGTTTCGTGTTCAGGAAGTTCGCTCATTTCACCACCTCCGATTTGTAAAACGCATCAATCGCGAGAGCGGCTTTGGAGATGATTTCTTCCAGTGGCAGAACCAGATTGCCCAGCTCCTTATGAAGAATCATCTCGACGATGAGCTTCTCCGGCACGCTGCCTGATTTGTGTAGTTGCACTAGTCTGTTTAGGTCTTTCTTGTTCATATTTCCTCCTAATGTGTTTAGGTAGTCCTTGTTTGCCATAAGGCTTTGGTGATATCTCTTCTGATGATAAGAAAGTAGCTTCGCACTGAATGCAAACGTATCTGCGCATTCTTACAGTGGAAGTTTCTTGACGAGAGTCATAAACATATAGCTGTGAGTCATCGAATGGGCACTTCACCAGTCACGTTTCCTTCTTCCGGTTCTTGGCCATAAGGAAGCCCACAATTTGAACATAAGTAAACAGGAACAGGTATGATTGACTCCTGGCCTGTTGGAGATTGTATGGGTGAGGCCTTCCGGAGGTTGTACATCTCAAGGTAGTTAGGACTCCCACATCGAGGACACGTTTCCATCGGGAGTTGGTTGACATTGATCTTCACGTTCATTCCTCCCTTGATCCGACCACCTCCATTTCCTTTCCTTTTCATTTCAGCTCCCTAAAGGTCAAGCAATGGATTCACGTTTGAGTTGTCAGCTTCAAGAACCTCTATAAACGTAACGAAGCGTGGTGCGCCGCTTGGGTTCAAGTGTTGATAGCCAACTTTGCAGAGTTTTCCTGGCAGGGAATAGCGTTCGAACCAATACTTGCTGCGTTGAACGTCGGTTAAACCAGATCCGACGCTAAACTCCCCACCACACTTGTCGTCGCAGATTAATGCTCCAAGTCTTCCTTTCGGAACTCCCTCGATTGACACTTCTTCCTTCCATCCTATGATCGGGTAGATGTCGTCCTTTTTGGGTTTGAACTTCATGACCCAAGGAACGCGTCGACGAAGGTAAGGAGCGTCGGTGTTGCGGACGATGATTCCCTCGTAGTCTTGGTCGAGATATGTTTCGTATACTTCAAACAGCTGCTCCTTTGAGTCCACTACAAGTGTTGGAACGGTAGATAGTGGAAATTTCAGGGCTAGGTCTATGAGCTTTTTTGAACGGACATATTGTGGCTGGTCGCTAACGATGTCGAAGACATGAAACTGAATAGCTTTGTGATCTTCGTGGGGTTGGAGTCGAGAGGTCGAGCACCTTGAGTGAATCTCGTTGAAATTCATACCGTGACAATAGAGTTCACCGTCGAGCTCTAAGTGACCTAAACCTTGGCCAATCAGAGCACGATTAATGTGAGGCACGGTGTGGAACTCATTCTTCTCTGAGGATAGTAAGGTAGGTGAGAGGGTAAAGGGGATGCTTCGACAGCGTTCTCCGTCGAGCTTAGGCTGGACGAGCACAGGCCAAGATTGCCACGCGTTTTGCCAGCCGCTTTCTGGAAGTCTCCGTTCTTCCAAAGGGTAGCAAAGCATGATGTCTTCACGTTTGGGCATTACTCGCCTGCCTTTTCCAAGGCTTCCAATATCATCTCGGCGAAACACTTCATACAGATGTCTCGGACGTCTTTTGGAAGTTGCATAGGACGATCATGGGAGTGCATGGCTACATCCCTAGTGTGGATAAAGACGATCCTATCGTCGTTTTGGAAGATCATATCTATGTTATTGTCTTTTACAGCCATAAGAAGGGGATCTCTCACTTCTTTACAGATGTCGCACTTGTACTGTTTCATCGTAGTTTCTCCCTCAATAAATTTGTGGAAATTAAGGTACTGAAAAAGGCCGGAGAGTGTGAACCCTCCGACCTTCCCGGAGTAGTGCTCGAGGGAGAGGACTACTTGGACCGGAGCTCTTTGAGCACTTCGGCCTTCTCTTCCTTGGACATACCGGCGAACGCCGCCATGAAGGCCTGCTTCGGATCGGCACCGATGGAGATCTTGGTTCCAGGCTTCCAACTGGCGATGATACCTTGGATGTCTTCATCTGTTTTGCCCGCGTCAATGCCAGCGCGCATGATGGCTTGGCAACGTACCTTGGCCTGCGCCGCGTATTGGGAGTGGACAACACCCTCGCCGAATAGTTCAACTGATGCGTTTAGATCGTCTCCGAAATCGTAATTCACTTTCACTTCTCGATCACCCTTCTTTGCGGTAACTTCGATTGCTGACATGGCTTCTCCTTTCGTGAGAATTAATGGAACAACTATGATAAAAAATTTATGATAGGGTGGAATGCGAAGCTTACATGATAGTCACCTCCCCTCGAGCTGGATTACATTTCCCCGATCAAATATGAGCACTATAACATATGTATGATGAGATGTCAAGAAGACTTTTCGAAATTTGGTGACCCTTTTAAAAGTCCCAAAATGTTGAGAGTCTTAACAACGGCGAATACGGCTGCATAGTCAAACGCCTGTTGTTCAAGATTGAGCTTCTCAAAGTCTCCTTTTGTATGATAGCTTTGGCCATTCTTCTTTTCATACTCTACGCAATAAGCTTTGTGAACGGCTTCTGCCAGAATATTCTTGATTCTCTTTCCTAAATACTTTCCATCGCAGATGAAACAGAGAGGGCCTATTACAGAGCCTCCCTTTGCTACTTCTAAAGGATCAGATCCGCAATCTTTGCACTTCATTCTTCCTCCTATTCCAATGCCT
>Ga0098068_1000917_pt1 | contig 11026 bp, 10 predicted proteins | sample 26BtaG_FD_75059 | JGI IMG/M metagenome (GOLD analysis project Ga0098068, IMG submission 75059) | Marine viral communities from Cariaco Basin, Caribbean Sea - 26B_WHOI_OMZ_CsCl | ecosystem: Environmental > Aquatic > Marine > Oceanic | place: Caribbean Sea: Cariaco Basin | collected 2014-11-09 | reverse complement strand
TATGCGCGAATTTGACTACGATTTAGACTACGCCTCCCTGGACTTACGCAAGCAGCCTGAGCTTTACCGCGTTGGCCGTGGTGAGCAAGGTGTGTTATTGGTTGAGCCTTATAAATCAGAGATCCTGCCGCATTGGCGCTTTGCTACCCCCGAAATTGCGCAAGAGAGCAGCGATATTATCTATCAGATGTTTCTCGATTATCTGGATGACGAGGATTTCGTCGGGGCGGATATGGCGCGTAAGTTCATCCAGATGGGCTATACTCGAGCCCGTCGTTATGCCAATCATAAAGGCGGCAAAAAATACGATGGCCCTGTGCCCAATGATAAAAAAGGTCAAAGCGGCGCGCATGGTCGTGACGAGTTGCCTCGGCAAGAAGAAGACCCTGTCAAAGCCGAATCCGCCCGTATTTTTAAAGCCAAATGGGACTTATGCCGCGAGAATAAAACTTATCTTGCGATGAAAAAAGCGCACCGTGATAAGTATAAAGACGTCGAGTAATTGTCTTAATGAACTGGCTCTTTAATTAACTAAGCTTTTAATTAATGAAGTTTTTAATTAACGAACCTTTTAATTAACAAAATTTCCAGAGAATACTAGCCACTCTGACTGTTGACAGATTAAATAAAAAACACCAAATTCAATAATAACTGAGACTGCTATGACCGCTGCTGTAACTGATCACACTTTGCCTACCACAGAAAAATCCTTATTACTCTTTGACTTTGATGGCACCCTAATAGATAGCGTCCCTGATTTAGCCGCCGGTATCAATGGCATGATGACGGAACTCGGCCGCGACCCCTACCCTCTAGACAAGGTTCGTGATTGGGTGGGCAATGGCTCGCGCTTGTTGGTCGAGCGCGCTTTAGTCGGAGCCGTAGAGGTGGGTGATGGCTTGCCCGCCGCTGAAGTCGATGCCGCCGAAGAAATCTTCTTTAAAGCCTACGCGCAGCAAAGTGGCAAAGAGACCGTCGCTTACCCCAACGTCGATAGCGGCTTAAAACAATTAGCCGCTGCGGGCTTTACTTTAGCCTTGGTGACCAATAAACCCATTCGCTTCGTACCGAAAATCTTAGCGTCGTTTGGTTGGGATGGCTTATTTACTGAAGTGTTAGGCGGGGATAGTTTGCCCACTAAGAAACCTGACCCTGCCCCACTGCTGCATGTCTGTCAGCAACTTAATGTCACACCTGAGCAAGCCGTCATGATTGGCGACTCCAAGAACGATATCTTGGCCGGACAAAATGCCGCTATGGACACGCTAGGGCTGTCTTATGGTTATAACTATGGTCAGGATATCCGCGATTATAATCCAACTGCTGCGTTTGATAACTTTCAGGATTTAGTAGATTTTATCTTAGCAAATTATTTAGGCCATTCTGCTTAGTAGCGGACATCACTCTGGTAGTAAACTGGCTCAAAATAATCACTAGAACAATAAGCAAAAGAATGGCCTTGATATCGGGGTTCTTTAGAGACTAGGAAATATTCGGCTCATAGGTAGGCGAACTTACTAGACTATGGCCGTGCCTCGTCCCCAGGCAATAGGCAAAAGCAAAAACCTAACTACCGCGATAGCTTAAAGCCTCAGTGAGATGCACCGTTTGGATAGTGGGACTGGCCGCGAGATCAGCGATGGTGCGGCCAACCCGTAAAATACGATGATAGCCGCGCGCCGAGAGATTCAGCCGCGATTGTGCCATCTGTAGCAGTTGTTTCTCCCCTTCCCCTAACGCCGCGAGCGTGTCTAACTCACTAGGCGCCAGCTCGCTATTGGGTTTACTTTGCCGCGCTTGTTGACGCTCATAAGCTTCAGTTACCCGCCCTCTGACCACGGCTGACGTCTCGCCTACGCTAGCATTCTGCAAATCGCTAATCGGTAAGGCGGGCACGCTCACATGCAAATCAATCCGGTCAAGCAGTGGCCCCGATATCTTATCTTGATAGCGCTGAATCTGCTCTTGTCGGCAGTGGCAGCGTCCGGAGGGGTCGCCGTGATAACCACAAGGGCAGGGATTCATCGCGGCTACCAGTTGGAAGTTTGCCGGAAAGGTCGACTGCTGATTGGCTCGGCTAATAGTGATTTGCTTGGCCTCAAGCGGTTGCCGTAATACCTCTAATACCTTGCGGTCAAACTCCGGCATCTCATCTAAAAATAGTACTCCCTTGTTGGCTAAAGTTATCTCGCCAGGTTTAGGTCGTGACCCTCTGTCAATTTACCTAATAAATGTCCAAAAACTATGTGATAATGCCAGTTGCAGCTAATTATTATACCCAATAGATGTCCAAAATTTACCCAATAGGTGTCAACTTTTCATTTATTACACCCAATAGGTGTCAACTTTTCATTTATTACACCCAATAGATGTCAACTTTTCATTTATTGCACCCAATAGATGTCCATTCCTTTACGCTCAATAGGTTTCAACCTTTATGCAACAAATAAGAGTTATAAAACCTACTAGAAGAAGTATGTCTGGTTACTATTCATATAAAGGCGTCTCAATACCTTATGAATCTACTTTGGAAAGAGATTTTGTGGTATTTCAAACCTTTCGTAGCGATGTATTGAGAATTGTTGCCCAACCTGTACGTATCGCTTTTATAAAAAATGGTAGGACATATCACTATACCCCAGATTATTTCGTTCAATTCAGCACTAGTGCTAAGCCATTGATTGTGGAAGTAAAACCTAAAGATGAATGGTTAAAGTATTGGCGAGAATGGTCTGAAAAATGGAAAGCTGCGAGAGAGTACTGTAAAGAACAAGGTTACATTTTTAAGATATACGATGAATCAAGGATTCGTCATCAGGGTTTGAGAAATGTAGAGCATCTTATGCGTTACGAAAGAATAAATTGCTCAAATAACGATATTGAAGCAATTCTTGAACAAGTAAAGACTATGGGTACCACTACTATTGAGCTCTTGCTTGAAAAGTTATTTAAAGAGGAGGAATGTCACCCTCAGGGAAAACGCATCATATATCACCTTATAGCGAATAAAATCTTAGAGTTTCCGCTTTGGGGTGAGCTAAATGAGAAAACGGAGGTTTGGCATGTCTAACAATATAGTTAATGAAAGTATAAATAGCCCAGGCACTGCAATAAAAAGAGGTACCTTACATCTTGCTATTGGCAATATTTATAGCCATAAAGATACTGAGATACAGTATGAGATGATTGAAATAATTGACCTAAATATAGGTTTATTTAAAAATCTGTCTACCTTAATAAATGAATTGATAAGCGTTCATTCTTTAGAAAACGTCACAAAATCAAACAATGTTTTCATTAATATAGACGCTGAAAGTATTAGTGATTCAGACTGGAAAAAAGCTCAACATAAACACCTAATCATCGAGCCTTTATTATGTCTTAATAAAGACGGAAATCTCTTGGAAAAAGTTGAAAATAGAGCAAAAGAATACAATGTTTCAGGTAGAACAATTAGACGTTGGATTGATGCTTACAAATCGACAGGCAGTATCGCTTCACTATTAGAGAAGAAAAGAGGCTGGGATAAAGAGAAAGTCCGGCTAGATTACGCGACAGACACATTAATAAAAAAGGTAATTAACGATTTTTATTTAACTCCTCAACGCCCCACTGTACAAGCCACTATCAGACGGGTTCATAAACTATGCTATGAAAAAGAATGCGAGAAACCAAGTGGCAAGTCTATTAGATATCGTATAAACCAACTACCTGAATCAGTTGTACTAAAAAAACGTGGTCAAAGGGAAAGAGCCAAAAATAAATTTACACCAAAAACTGGTAGCTTCCCCGAAGTCCTAAATCCTTTAGATGTTGTTCAAATTGATCATACTCCAGCAGATATTATTCTAGTTGACGATAAGTACAGAAAGCCTATTGGTAGACCATGGATTACTGTTGCGATAGATATATATAGTCGAGTGATTACGGGTTTTTATATTTCTCTAGACCCCCCATCAGTAACATCTGTTGGCATTTGTATGGCGCGTAGCATTTTACCAAAAGATAACCTGCTTATTCAAAACGGTATTACAGATGCAGATTGGAAGGTGTACGGTTATCCTAGAAAAATCCATGTCGATAACGGCTCTGATTTTCGCTCAGAAGACCTCAGGAAATCCTGTGCCCTTCATGGCATTAATATAGAGTTTAGGCCGCTAGCACGACCTGAGTATGGGGGTCATGTAGAAAGAGTTATTGGTAATTTAATGAAAAAAGTTCACGAGTTACCTGGAACGACTTTTTCTAATATTAAGCAGAAAGAGGATTATGATGCGGAAAAGAATGCTTCTCTAACACTTGCTGAGTTTGAAAAATGGTTTTTAACTTATATCGTTAAGGAATACCATCATAAAATCCATTCAGGAATTCAAAAAACACCTACTAGACAGTGGGAGATCGGAATATTTGGAGACAAGTTTAGGGACGGCATAGGTATTCCTCCCCTTCCTATAGATGAAACAACATTAAAACTCGATTTTCTTCCAAGTTTTGAGCGTACCATACAAAGTTCAGGTGTACGTATCGATGGTCTACATTACTATGACGCTTGTATAAACCTACATGTAAATACGTCTAACAGTAAAGGTAAAAATAAATTCATATTTAGGCGCGACCCTAGAGATATCAGCAAAATATGGTTCTTTGACCCTGTTATAAAAAAATATTTTGTTTTACCTTTCGCTAATCAAAACCTACCTTCTATGAGTTTATGGGAATACCAACAAATTAAGAAGCAAGTAAAATCAGAAAGTGGTAGTAGCAATGACCATTTAATTTATCAAGCGTGGGACGAAATGCAAACACTAGCAGAGACAGCCGAGTCTACTACCAAGACTCAGCGTAGGAAAGAGCAGAGACGTAAAAGCCATGCTAAGTCTCAGAAACGCTATGAAAACAATAACGCTGAAAAAGATATTATTGATTCAAAATTAGCTGATACAACATGCAAGACTGCATATAAAAATATTCAGTCTAACAACAATGATGATAATAACCATGGAGAATTATTTTTTGAGGACATAGAGTAATGGTTAATGAAAAAACATATAGCCACGTCCTCGAGAAATTCCAGCATGTAGTAACCCTTTCAGATGAAGATAGAATTCGTTTTATTGATCAGCCACGTTGGATAGGTTATGGGAAGGCACAAAGAGCTCTTTCTATAATGGAAGGTTTACTTAGTAAAACTAAGCAGCACAGAATGCCTAATATTATGATTATTGGTGACTCAAATAATGGTAAAACAACACTCATAAATAGATTTTTTGATAAGTTTGGACAAAATATCGTCAACGAATATCATGAATCCTCCGTTCCTGTCATTCTGATTCAAGCACCACCAGTAGCCAGCGAAAAAGAACTTTACATTGCCTTACTTGAGAGACTGGCTTTACCTTACAGATCAACTGATGCAATAGCCAAGCTTCGTTACCAAGTCATTCATGCCTTTCTATGCTGTAATGTAAAGCTCCTTATTATAGATGAAATACACTCCTTATTGACTGGCACTGCTAGACAACAAAGGCAAATAATGAATGTCATTAAATATCTTTGTAATGAGCTCAAACTACCAATCGTAATCGTTGGAACAAAAGACGCGATTAGAGTTCTTCATACTGACCCGCAGCATATCAGTCGATTCGATGTACTTGAACTAGAAAACTGGAATAACAATGAAGAGTTTAGAAGGCTCGTTGGTAGCTTTGAACGAATAATGCCTTTAAGAAAGCCGTCAGAGCTATCTAGCCCTAATAAGGCTAGGCTTATACATAGTATAAGCGGCGGAAAAATCGGAAACGTTAGACGGCTAATCTCTGAGTGTGCTATAGAAGCTATAGTGACAGGTTCTGAGCAAATTAATGAAGACGCAATTAAGAAAAGAATATGCAAAAAAGAGAAGACTTACAGAGTTATAGAATAAAACCTCTAACTATAAAAACTCCTTTTCATCTTGATGAGAGTCTCAGTTCATGGTTGATTAGAGCATCCCTAAATCAGGGCTGCGATCCCTTAGTATTTACGCAGTTTTATTGGCCTAATTTTCGATTATGGAATTACGATGTAGATAAAGGCTTTCAATATATTAACGAACAGATACATAAAGATATAGCTGTTTTAGCCAATGCTCATCACATAAACCTTGAAGCGCAAACATTGAACAACTTTGGTAAGAGCTTAGAATTATCAGATAACTATAAGAAAATTAATATCCCTTGGACCCAACCTTTAAGTAAAAGGAATCGCAATTCATTATTAGGGTATCCCTACTGCCCACTATGCATGCAATCAAATAATGAGGCTAAGCTAAAATTATCGTGGCGCTTTACATGGTCCGTATATTGTGATGAGCATAAAATACAGCTTCATGACACTTGCAGCCAATGCAAACATCCTTATCAGCCACAGTTGCTTGAAGCAGATGTAAGATATATCAATCATTGCCATAACTGTAAGAAAAAAATATCTCTAGGCTATAATAATGAACTTACTCCATTACTGAATGAGAATGCTTATAAATTTCAGAGCCTTGCCAATAAGGTTTGTATGGATGAATTTGCATATGTTTTTGAAACTAAGGTGTCTATACGCGACTGGTTCGATTTAATGGCATTCTATATCAATATAGTAAGGCGGGGCGCAATTAATCCTAACTATATGTTTGGCAAACTATCAAAAAGTTTTGGTATTGAAATTGATGAAATTGTCCCACCCAAGACCGGACTGCGATTAAATCAACTTCCGATAAATGAACGTATTAATCTGTTAGGTTACGCTATAAAAATAAGCTCCATTGATTCTGACACATGGCTTAAAAAATGTAAGGAAATGAAGATTACTCAGAACAGTTTTAACTGGAGTAAGCAAACTATCGTTCCAAAAGCTTTCAACATTATTTACGAAAAACTCCCTCGAACTCACAGCCTTAGAATCAGAAATATTGGTGCTAGTCATCCAAAATCACCTGATGCCGTAATGAAACGATGGGAAAGACTCAAAAGAAAAAGTGAAATGAAAAAATACTATAATAAAGAACGCATTAACTATGAAAAATAACTGTGATTGGTGTGGGAGTCGTGCAGTTGATATAAAAAGGCGTTACAGAGGCGAGATGTATTGTGCAAACTGCTATAGAGTTTGGTTTATAAAAAAACCTTGTAGTAGATGCGAGAATATTAAAAGATTACACAAAAAAGAAGAGTACCCGATATGCCTTGAGTGTCGTAGAAACCAGCCATGCAAAAGATGCGGCACTGACGCATATCTTAACGGCTATAATACAGAGTACGGAAGAGTATGCCTAGGTTGCTATCAAAATTACTTTAAAGTAAAGAGAGCATGCCAAGAATGTGGCATGAAAAAAAGTGGTGTGTCTCGTTATAACGAGCTTATTCATAATAATGAGATTTGTGTATCTTGTTATCAGAAACAGACACGCAAAACATGCACTGCATGTAGGAGATTCAGAAAAGTAATCGAAACGTCAAAAGGTTTATTATGTAAAAAATGTCATCAGCTTGGTGAAGTTGACTGTCCTTGTTGTGGTAATAAAATGCCAGCAGGACAAGGGAGAAGATGTTTAGATTGCTATTGGAACAGTAGGTTGGAACGTGAAACTACAATAAATATGTATTTATTTAAGTCGGATAGAATCAAAAGATCTTACAAAGATTTTATCACTTGGTTTGTTGAGCGTAGTAATAATAAGAATGTCGTTCTAGAACACTTGAAATTTGTACTTTTCTTCAAAACCTGTGATGAGTTATGGCAACAGATACCCTCGTATGAAAACCTTATTCAAGAGTTTAAGCCTGAAGGTATGCGACATTACCTAACTATCCTACGATGGCTAATAGACACGGAGCAAATTATTATTGATTTAAAAGTGAAAGATGAAGTGGCTGAACAAGAGAGACTTCTTAAACTACTTGGCAAGTTTGATACTCTTCCTGCATCAATAGAATCATATTACAAATTTCTAAATGAGAAGCTAGCACTCAAAAAAACGTCCTTGAAATCCATCAGACTTGCCTTACAACCCGCTGTCGACATTTATATAGACATGTCTATTAACCCGCAGCAGCTACCTTTACAGACGCATTTAGACGCTTATCTCAAACAAAAAAGGGGCCAGTTTAATGCTATATATGGCTTTGTCTCTCATATTAACCGTACATATGAATCAAACCTTAACTGTAAAAGAATTGATCCAGCTATCCTAAGAAAAGAAAAGCGGAGAAAGCTAGAGGCAAAGCTAATCATGCTTAACGAGATATTATTACCCACAGAAGAAGATAACATAACTTGGATTCTCACTAGTTTGGAGTATTTTCACAATCTCAAGTTAAGTAAGAAAATTTTTCGTTCTCTTTCCATTATAGATAAGGGGGATAGATTAATTATTCATTACCTTGACGAAAAGTACAAGTATAACGATAAATACGTAATTCCTTCCCTTGAAAAATATATGATATAAATCAGACCCAGATAGAATATAACCGCTGACTTATTTTAGGATACGATAATCATTTAACTTTTTTTGCACTTCCAGAGATATTAATTTTAATTGAATAGATAGCACTTTGCGCACTTCCTAACATCGAATAACTCACCTGTTCAAGCACCTTTTGACTTCTATATGGATTGAATAATGCATCTAAAGTATAGTAAAAACCACAGTCTTCTATTCTAAACACATGATCAAAAAACAATTTAGTCATAGCAGACTGTGGGTGGTTATCGTCTCGAAAAGAATTATTGCGCCGACACATACCAGTAGAAATCTGACTGAAAACCTGTTCTATATTGGTGGAAATAGAGCTTGATAGATGTTTTTGAGTAGTATCCGATTTTTGAGATAATTTAGCAGCCATTTCAACTGATCTATAGATTATATAGTGCATAACCGATACAGAGCATTCTGCCAAACAGGATTTAAAAACGCTAAACAGTTTCTCAGTAATAGACGGATCCAAGTCATTTAATTTTGATCTAGTAGTCAAATAATTTAAACACTCTGCTAGTTGTATGTCTTCACACCAAATTCCAAACTGTTTATCGACGACTAAGGCATGAATGTCTTTCTTGGATTTAGCGCCGACCATAACTTTATTGAGATCGTCAGTGTCATAAGCGAACTCAAAAGTCGCCCTTTGATAATCAATCTCTAATTTCTGTTCCTCATTGATACTAATATGTTCAAAATTATCTTCAGGAGCCAATAAGAGCAGGTTCAGCTCGAAAAGATGATGAAGAATATGTTCATCTAACATAAATATTGGTGATAAAGGTAATGACTGAATTTTATGTAGGGATATCGTGGTTTTTAAGTCTTCGGCTCCTAGGCTGTCTATAGTCGCTGCCAGTAGAAGCCTGTCAACTTCACTAAGCTTGGTTACTGACGGAACTTCATTTAGTTGGGCAGTCCGATAGTTATTAATATACTCGAGAAACACCTGTTTTTGCTCTTCTTCTAAACTTTCTTCCTCAACAGGTTTTTCTAAAAGTGGTTGCACTTGTATTGTTTTTTTACTAAATGCTTTCCAACACAAGTCACACCGCCAACTCCCTAATTTCAATTGATTAAAATGTGCGCGATTATGGCAGATATGCATTTTGCCGCAATCGATACATTGGCTGTTGAGTACGACAAGGTGAGAATTAGTTTTGGCAATATTAGAGATGTCCTTAGGTCTAAATCCAAAAGCTTGACCGATTTCTTGACAGGTATATACAAACTCGTTGGGTTTATTCCGCCTCATTAACCAGTACTTCTCACAGAGAAGCTTTGTAACGTCTGCAATGCCTGGTTGGTACTCCACTTTCGTTTTCATACTTGCCTTTTAATACCGACTATATCCCGTGGATATTATATCCCACCACTGTGAGTATTGCTATTTTTAGCAGTGGTTAATGAGATGACGACAGATGAACGTATGATTGCCTTTGGCAAGCGTGTCCGTAAGGTGCGGAAAGGCAAAGGAATATCTCAAGAAAGACTGGCAGAGATAGCAGGTATTGATCGAAGCTATATGGGGAATATCGAGCGTGGAGAGAAGAATATTACGCTAAAAAAGGCGTATGAGATATGCGACGCCCTAGAGGTTGAGATACAAGACTTAGTCTCAGGTTCTGACTAAATCTTGTGAAATTAGATACTCTCGGAAATGGGCTTAATTATAAGTAAGAGCTAAGCATATAGCTTTTTATTTAATATCGTTAAATACGCTCTGATCAACATAAAAATCAAAAAAAGTCTGTTATAAGTGGTTTCACTACAGCAGGCCGTTTTAAGCGGTCTATTAATAGGTTTGAAGGGGAAATAATTGGCTGCCTTGGAGTATATTCTATAAAACTAAGCAATTGCTGTTACTATCATCTAAACTGTTAGATTCTACAAAAAACTTAGACATATCCTCTTTTCGAGAGAATAAAGCATAAGACGTCATGAGCCCTCCTGAGCCTTCAGATGAGCCTTGGATCAGATAAGCATCCTTTTTTTTCGCTGCCGATAACTTATAAGAAATTTCATAGTTACCCCCTATTAGTTTATATAAACATACTGGTTTATAAGTAATCCCTTGTTTTATAAAGGATTTAAATGGCTGTATACGTTCATTTTCAGAGATACTAATCATTTCTGCTTTACTATGATTAAAAATGACTCGATTGACGTTTTTATTATTGTTACCAGAGTAGATTACTGTCCATGCAGCTTCAGACCTCACTTTTTTAGTATTTCCATATGATGATTCAGGTAGTTTATAATTATCAAAATTAATTCTTATATAGCCACTCCTTTCATACTCCTTAGAGTAGCTATTCCAATCAATGCCTGTATCCCAAACGATATTCTGACTATTGGTATCATAGTTCCACTTAGTGGTGCCACTTTCATTAAGCATATTGAACCGCCCCGGGATTGTCGGAGACTCAACATTCTGAGAGAATACGACAATGAAAAAACAAACCTACACTCCTGAGATTAAAGAACGCGCCGTTCGCATGCTGATAGAAGCGTTGGGCG
>Ga0098068_1000916_pt1 | contig 11028 bp, 10 predicted proteins | sample 26BtaG_FD_75059 | JGI IMG/M metagenome (GOLD analysis project Ga0098068, IMG submission 75059) | Marine viral communities from Cariaco Basin, Caribbean Sea - 26B_WHOI_OMZ_CsCl | ecosystem: Environmental > Aquatic > Marine > Oceanic | place: Caribbean Sea: Cariaco Basin | collected 2014-11-09 | reverse complement strand
TCGCAGATGCAGCCACCGCCGTCGGGGCAGTACAAGGCGATCTTGTACTTACGGACGTTCAGGAAATTGCGCTCCTAGTAAACTACACTAAGGGCGCTGAGGATGGACTTCAAATCTACATTGAATTTCCGCTGATGAACGCAGACGGCAGAGCGGGTACGGATCAGTATCAAGAGGTTGAATACACCGCGATCGGTGGCGGCGTTCTTACGACAGCCATACCGGTCTATCAACGTATGACAGCTTCAGGATTATACCGGTTGGTATTCAACCCGCGCGGCGCGAAATACTGGCGCGTCTGGCAGGTAAGAGCCGGTGCGGTAGGTGCAGATGGTACGTTTACGCTCTATCAAGAAGCATACAAGGCCATATAGGAGGACTACGATGAAAAAATTACTGTTTACACTGCTCGCGCTATTGATTCCATTCACAGCGTCGGCACAATATGGCCCGTTATTTTCATCGTATGGGCCAACACCAGTACCAGCCGGCCCTCGATGGTTCTTCGAGCAGGCAGCCGATCCTGGCGCAATCGCTGATAGAGGCGCGCTTTATAGCAAAGACATCGCGACCATAACTGAATTATTCTACATTGATTCAGCCGGTAACGTCATACAGATCACCTCTGGTGGCGGCATCATGGGCGGGTATTGGGATCGCGTTGGAACGCTTGTCTATCCGACAACAACCGGTGATGATGTTGCGATTGCAGATACAAATGCCAATAGCAACTCGCCGTATTTCTATTTAAGAGGCGATCAGGCTGGAGCAGTAATTGAAGGCAGCCTGCGGCTGTTTAGAGGCACAGATCCGTATCTTGAAGTCGTTGTCGATGACGATCTTGCCACTCCAACTCCAGTTGATGTTCTTCATATCCACGATACTGAATTTATCTTTCAAGACACTTATAAGATAGGCATCGTTGATCTGGGGGCCGTTACGGATAATGGAGGGTATCTTTCACTTGAGGCGGGAGATGCCGGAACACTGGCCGGTGGTGGTTATGGTGGATCAATTCAAATGACCGCTGGTGATGCTAAAGGCGCTGGCGATAACGATGGTGGAAATATCTTTCTTAATACCGGCGATGAAACCGGTATAGGCGCTCCAGGTGCCATAGTGTTTGAAACAAGTTCAGACCAATGGCTCACCTTTCTATTTGAACTTGATGGCGCGGTATTACGCACAATCGATAACTCCGCTGGTGATGGCGCAGACATTAGATTTGAATCCGGAGACTCTACCGGTGGCGGTGGCGATGGTGGTAGTTTTGAATATCTCTTTGGCGATCTTAACGGCGGCGGTGATATGGGAGTTGTTTTATATGAAACAAGCGCACAGGAGTTTCTCTATATCGAGCCAGATGCCGTAGCAACTGATAGCGTGACTATCGGCACAGGCGATGTTACTAACGACGATGGTATAAATTTAAGACTTATGTCAGGCGATGCCGATACAACTGGCGCAGGTGGGTTATTGACCTTGAGAGCCGGTGACGCCGCTGGTGCAGGCGACGATGGTGGATCTATCTCGTTGGACGCCGGTCAGGCCGCTGGCGCTGGCGCTGCTGGTACAATTTCATTACAACTTAACGGCGGAGAATACGGATATTTCTTATTTAATGGTTCCGGCCCTGACTTGGGTCTATTCTCGGCTGCCGGCGCGCCAGCAGGCGCCGATGGATTCGGTCTTACTTTCGTCGGAGGTGACGGAACTGATCCAGCCGCAACGGATCGTGATGGTGGAGATGTATCAATTTATAGTGGATTAAAAGCAAACGCCGGTAACGATGGAAATATCGTCTTTGGCTTTGGTGGTATTGGTGGTGGTACATATAACGCCCTGACCTTTTACGGTCGTGGCACAGGCCAGATGGATATGATTAGCATGATTCCAGATCAGGCTGGCTTAATCCCGATTAGAATAGGGCCAGGACACCAATGGGCCGCTGCGGGTGAGGACGATAGACTTGTATCCTTTCAGTTGAACCTTCCTACAGGCAACGAGCAGGGCTGGATTAGTAAAACTGGAAACTTAAACTTTTCAGACCTCTACTTACACGGTGAGAATATCTACGGCGGAAGTTATACAAGTGGAAGTGCCGCTGATTTTCAAATTGAAAACAGGCAAATCATTTCGGCAGGAAACTATGCTGGATTCGACGTTAAGATCCTTGCCTCAGACGCTAAGAACGACGGCGGCGCTGGTGGTATTGGCGGAAACGTAGAACTGTTTGCTGGCGATGCCTCTGCCGGAGGCGCTCAGAATAACAACGGTGGTCTGATTGTATTGGATGCCGGAGCCTCTACGGGAGGCACAGGAGTTCCTGGTTACGTTAGAATTACAAGAGAGGCTGGAACGGTCTTTGGCGTAGATATTATGCCTCTTGGAACCGATGGTGTTCGCTACGTTTCTAATCCTGTAAGTGGCGGGGGTAATGTAGGTCATAGGTTACTTACATACTCCGATCTGACAGCGGGTTATCTAGTAAGTATTGGTGATAATTTTGCCGGCGGTGCTTACGACAATAAGTTTGACATTTATTTCGATGGAGCAACTGAGATCACTCAGGACGCAACGGCCACAGCAACGCCAAATGAGGGTATCAAGTTCACCGGTGGCTCGCATACGAATATGCCGGCAGGCGTATCGTATAACGAGATCTTTTTCGATCTTGAACAAACCAAGCAGTTTGCAACCGGTGCTATTACCAACATCGCAGCGTTTGAAGTTGCCGCACCAGATTACAGTTTTGTCGGCGCAAGCACTATCGCAGTTGCAACGACCATGCTGATTAACGGCGCACCGACAGAAGGTACAAACGCAACGATCACGGATGGGTATTCTTTAGCATCCGTCAGTTCATCGGCGGGCAACCCATCCACGATTTTTTCATACACATTTGAAAGCGCGACGTCTGAAAACGTGGGTATTTCGGCTTATATGGAGGCCGATAATGGCAGGGATGGAATAGTCAGTGTTGGTGTTAAATCGCAGTTAAAGGGTGACGCTGGCGATGTCAACGATGCTGAATATATTGCGTTTGAGGCCGCAAGTTTTGACGATCAAGGCGGCACGAACTACGGTATCGGTCTTTCTGTAGGCGGTGGGTATGAAGATGCCATCGGTACGGAAAGTGGAAATGTTGGATTCTTCGGATATGCTCCGACCATTTATGTCGATACCGACGAAGTGCAGGGCGCTGGATTCGATCTCACACTAATTGCTGGCGATGGCTACGACGCTGGCGCAGTGGCAAGAGATGGTGGAAATATCGTTCTTACTCCAGGCGAGCCTGACAACGCCGGTCGCGTTGGATGGACAGTGCTTGAAAAGCGCGTCATTCAAAAAGGTGGATCGCAGACAATTACCGGCGTGGGCGATACAATCTCTCCTGAAGATGTTCAATGGGAGATCGGTGGCGACGCCGGAGGCCCATATACATTGACCTCCACACCGACGATTCTCGCTGGAGAGGATAACGAAATTCTCGTTCTTATCGGAACGAACGATACGGACGCCATAACATTACAGGACGAGAGCAACCTGGCTGGTTCAAATCTTCACCTCGACGGTGGCGTGGATTTCACGCTCGGACTGAACGACGTTCTTATGTTGACCTACAATACGAGAACTGCTGATTGGATCGAAGTTTCAAGATCCGATAACTATTAAGGAGTGTGATTATGAAAAGATTTCTTTTAATCCTCGCGATCTTAGCGTTTTCGTTCACGGCTCACGCGACGAAAACAGGTGGCCCAGGAGTGACGTATCCGGAAGTCTGGCCTGGCGTGGCTGGACAAATGTATGTCAGCACCGGCGGAACTGTGACGATCACGACAGGTGGCACGTTTGAAAAGTGCGATACGGGCGGTATCGTCTGGACGAGCGAGCATCTTGAGTGGTTCAATGAATCGACAGATGGACGTCTAACCTATACAGGTGGCCCAGATAAGTATGTTATCTGTATTGGCACAGGAACGGTTGAAAGTGGAGAGATTGCTCAGGATGTTAATTTACGTCTTGCTGAAAATGGAACCGATCTGGCGGCTTCTGATGTTGAAATTACGTTTACAAATCAGAACTTGCATACGCCGGTTGCTGTTTCAAACATTATAGGCGTCTCGACCAACGACTATATTGAACTCTATTGCACCTCGGATCAGAACGGCGATGATCTGATTCTGCACTCATTTAATATAGCCTGTACTCAGTACGAATAGGGGTTGCTATGACGGATCTTGATAACGGAAAAATACTGCTAGAAATATACGGTGAGATCAAGAAAACGTCCAGCGACGTTAAGCATATGTCAAGTACGTTTGATAAGTATCAGGAAACGCACGAAAAGGAACATAAGAAAATGTGGCTAAAAACCGACAATAACCATATTGCCATCGCTGATAACACTAAATGGCGCAATAGAATCATTGGGGTTGGCAGTGGCATATCGGCGGTCTTTGGCGGTCTTTTAATGTGGCTTAAAATTCACAAGGGAAGTTGATGGGATTACCTCTTAAAACAGTTGAATATAATGACAACGGCGGTGGTCTGGACGATATATCCGCCCCGACTAAGACCGGTGAAAATCGTGCGACGCTTACGCTGAACGTCGATTATGACGTCGATGGCGCGGTCGGTACGCGATACGGCAGTTCGATTATGAACGTCGGCAGTCAGATGTCGTCCGATAAGACGACGCTCGCACTGTTCGACTATAGGCCCGCCAATGCTTCTGCGGCGCAGATCGTATGCGCAGGCACGACGATCAAGCACAGCCTTACGGCGCCGGCAAATGAAGTGACCGGCTTGGATGCTACTCTTCCAAAGCCGGATCTCGACTTCATCGTCACGATTAACGAGGAGTTGGTCGTTTGGGGTAACGGCATTGATGATAACCTGAAATACAATGGCACCGATTGGACGAACCTCAGTATCGTCGCTCCGACCATTCCATCGGGCGCTGATAATGGCGTCGGTCTATTGGGCGCTGGTGATTATCAATATTACGTCACATACGCCCGCTTGGGTACTGGCTCGATTATCATACAGGAAAGTCCCGTATCGCCGATCAGCCTTGTAACGACCATCGGTGTGAACAGACAGATCCAGGTGACGATCCCAGTATCGGCCGACACGCAGGTGGATGCGAGGGTGCTGTATAGAATTTCCCCGACCTCCGGTGGCGTGGCCTACAGACTCGCGACGATTACGAATAACGTCGATGTCACATACGATGACAATACCCTCGCGGATGGCACGATCGAGCCGGATTACGACAACGTGAACGCGCCTGTCTCGGACGTATTTGAAGAGTATCAAGGGCGGCTCATCATCAAGGATGGCGACAACCCGACAGATATATTGGAGTCTGAGACGGGCGAGCCGTGGAACGTGCCGCTCACGTCCAGGCAGATCCTCGACGGTGAGATAAAGTGTATCAAGAAAATCTACAATACCGTCCTCATAGGCACCGATCACAGTATGTGGGTGCTGGATTCCACCGGCGGATATCGAAAGATAAGTTCATCGCTTGGCATCTTGAACAATCGATGCGCGGTGGGAGAGACCCATCTCTATATCATGGGTACGAATAAAAAGGTCTATAAGGTCTTTCCGGAGGATCTCAATCAGGATGAGTTGGATCTCACCGAGCCGATATCTAACGAGATCGACCCTCGCATGGTGCAGATCGGATCAAGCGGCGAGGCGGGCGTAGAGATGGCCTATTTCTCCAAGCCTGGCATATCGAAGGTCATTATCAGCGTACCTGTAACGGCCGGCACGAATACAGGGCAGTATGTCTATAACGAGCGGCAATCGCAGGTGCGCAAGCAGCACGTCTGGCAGATCTACGATAATCTGTATTGCGCGGTCATTCAGATGTTCGTCATCAATAGCGAATTGGAACTGATCGGCGGTGATTATAACGGCTTTATCTGGAAACTGGACGATCAGACGCTCAACGGCGATGGCGTCGAGGAGAACGGTACGGCTACCGCCGGCACAGCCAATACGATCACCGATACGACGGTCATCGAGGATAGCGGCACAGCGACCTCCGGTGGAGCAAATACCCTGACAGATACAGGCCAATCGTGGACGGTCAACGAATGGACGCTTGAACAGGTTTATATCGTCTCTGGTACAGGTATAGGACAGGCCCGAACGGTTGCCTCGAATACAGTTGATACGCTTACAGTGACGGTCGCATGGGGCGTCGTGCCGGATAATACGTCCGTATATTCGCTCGGTGGCTGGCCTATCGATGGCTATATTGGCATGAGAGTGCTTCTCACTGATGGTACGTCCGAGGGTGACTCCAGGGTCATTACAGGTAATACCGATCGACAGTTCACCGTGACGCCGAACTTTACCTCAACGCCAGATACGACGACGGAATATAGCATCGGTGGCTATGAGAACTATCATTATACGAACTGGAAGTTCGTCACCGGATCATACGAGATTCTGAAGCAGCTTTGGTTTATGTGGCTGAACGCCAATGCCTCCGGTGATTATAATATCACCATGATTATGCAGTTGGATTTCGATACGACAACGGCGAATCAGATCGAAACGCTTGTGAACTTGAGATCTGAAAATACGATCTGGGGTTCGTTTATCTGGGGCGCAGCAGTTTGGGGATCTCATTCGGTGTTTTTAGATCGGTTTAGAATCGGCGGCAGGTTTAGAGCGATGAGAACAGGATTTTATCACAACGTCGCCGGCCAGCCGTGGCAGATCAATAACTTTGCAATATCGGCGCAGGAAAAGGGATTCCTGTTTGAGCCTATTTAGGAGGCATTATGGAATTGGTTGCTCCGTATAAAGTGGGTTTTTGTCCTCAATGTGGCGTTAAGATTATGGTAAAAAACGCGCAAGGTATCTGGAATACCTTAAAGCCGAACTATCGGCAGGCGGAGATTTCGTTTCCAGACGGCCATCGAGTTCGGACGATCATCTGTAAGGACTGTTTGGTCAAGCCGGATCTCGATAAGTTGATGCAGGCGATCTGTCAGCCTGGATCAAGGGCGGCAACCGCGCCGGTAGTGGAAGAATTAAGCAAGAAGGTCGAAAAGATGAAGCCTAAAGGTATTGCAGAGTTCGACCATAGACGTCCGACTAAAGGCCCAAAGGCAGAGAAACCTAAAATGAGACGCGGAAAGAAGGAGAAATAATATGGCTGTCAATCCGATTACACTATTGAATGGAACTACCGCCTATGCATCTGATGTCGAGACGAAGGTCAATCCGCTATATACCGATATTGATAACTCGAACATCGCAGCTGCGGCGGGGATCGTCGCCTCGAAGATTGCGGGCGGCACGTTTGCAGCAGGTACTTACAGTTTTCTGGGATCTACTATCACGAATCTCGGAACTGTTACCACTGCTACGTTTACCGATCTTACGATTACAACCACATGGACGGCCTCCGGCGCTCTATGTGCAGATTTAGGATCTGTAACGACCTGCGATATCAACGGCGGTACGGTTGACAGCCTTACGAGTCTTGGCATCAGAAGTTCTGGCGCTGCTTTTGACCTTGGGTTCACCTCGGCTGAAGTATTAACGGCCAGCAGAGATATAGATCTCGATGTCGGCGATGCGGATAGGGCAATTGTACTTCCACGCGATGCGACACTATCTGGTAAGATCCTCATGTCCGGACAATCCGAAACGCTTGATGTGAATAATTATTGCAATATCATCTGGAAGAACCCTTATGCTTCTCCAACGGTAACGCTTACCATAGTTGGCGGATTGTTCGATCCTGCTCATTACACAGAGTTGAGGGAGCATAGCCATGCGAACACTGCGGTGGCTGGCAACCAGAGCGCAAGCCATACACATGATGTATCTGGAACCAGCGATGGTCAAAGCGTAACTCACAAGCATACATTCGCAGACACTTCAACTAATGAAAGTGCGGATCACTCTCATACTGTTGATGGTGGCGGTGGTGACGGATTGCAGGATGAAGATGGCAATAATGAATTTGGAAGAGCGCAATCGTATGGCGCAACTTATGGTATATCAAAAGATGGAAATTATGTCGCAAATGGCAGGTGGATTATTCCTGCACATACTCATTCTGTTGGCGGAATTGATACAAATCATAAGCATGATGTATCAGGCACAACGGGCAACGCAAGCGTAGATCATACTCACTCGTTCAGCGATACCTCGAACAACCAGAGCGCCTCGCATAATCATACGATCACAGTAACGCCTGTCAATACAGGTACGACAACCGCGCAGGCTTTGACAGTCGCGGAGAAGGATTATCTCAATGGCATGACGATCTGGATCGATGGCGTTGATAGAACAGTGGCGCTGCTCGCATTGGCGACCACGAACTACGCGGGGCAGTTTGCGGCCTTTGGGGATGGCACTGTAGGTCATAGGTTGAACGATATGACGCTTACTTCTCCAGGGCCAGGTACGGGCGAACTGGATATTTCAACTTATGTCACGACAGAGGCGTTCCATAGAATTGAATTTCGCCAAGGTGGTACGGATGGCGGCAAACTTAACTGGTTTTTAGAAGTTTCATAGGGAGGGAATATGGCTTCGTATGCGGTGGGGATAGATTTTGTGGATGGCAAGAAGAAGGCTCTGAGGGTGGAGTATCATAAGTTTTATGATAAGTGCTACGATATGGATGCAAAGAACAAAAAGAAATATTGTGGCATATTGCCAACACCTTATTATGAATTTTGGACGGATAAGAAGGAATGTCATGTGATACCGATGTCACAAATCAAGACGGTGAAGTTCGGGAAGGAATTTGCAGACCTACTATTGCCGAAAAAAGGGGGGGAGAATGGAAAAAGGTAAATACAGCGCGGTGGTTAAGTTTATGAACGGCAAGGAAGAGAAACTCGATATGAAGTCGGTGAAGATCATCGACTGTGTAAACTTGAAGTTGAAAACGGGAACGCGGGTGGAACCGGCCAAATGCCCATTTTTGGAGGTTTACACAGAGGATGATAAATTTTCATGGATTCCGTTGCAGAGCATACAGCGCATGGAGTTCGAGAAGAAAGAATCCGATGCTAAAGAATGACGAAAAATTCGCGGAGATCTACCAGGACGCCTGTATGGGTGACAGCAACGCTATCGACTTCCTGAAGAGATTGGCCGACATCTATCGCGTGTGGGATGATATATGGGATGGCAACCGCGAGCATGATCGCGAGGCGATCGATGCCTGCTTTGCAGATGCCATGTTCGGGTTATCGACGAACAGCTTTTACAGCGCATACCGTCATGTTTTGGAGCCTCAGATATTTTTGGCGTATAACGCTTGGCACGATGCGAATATCTGGGCGGAAAGAGACGATGAGAAATTTAAGATCGCATCTTTCTTTGTGAAAAATCAGTGTGATGAGATCATCATGCTATGTGCGTTTCTTATTGGCGGCGTTGAACACGCGAGGAAAATATCTCTTAACGTAAGAGAGTACGTTATAAATGGAGGTTGATTATGTGCATAGGCGATATGTTTGGTTTTGGCGGCGGTGATGATGGGCCGGTGGGTTACACTTCTCCGTATGTGAAGGAGTATGAGAAGGGCGCAAGGGATTGGCTTGGCAGTAGAGCCGGAGCCAAGAAAACACCCAAGACGGACGCGCAGGGCAAACCTGTAACAGACTCCCAGGGAAATCCTGTCTATGATTGGGATTACAGCGACACCGGCGCGCCTATGGGCGTTGATGAGGCGAAGAAACCTTATTCCTTCGGCCAGTTTGATGAGGCTGCAAAAAAGATGGGCGATTACTCTACGTTCGATGAGGAGTATAAAAGCGGCTACGATCCCAAAGCCTTCAAATCCGCCTATGAAGGAACGGAATATAAATCGTCCTATGATCCCAAGGAGTTCAAATCCGGCTATGAACGCGGGCAATATGATAAGACGGATTTTGATTTTGAAACTTTGCCGGAAGAATACGGCAATTTGGCTTATCAGCGCGGCGCGAAGGATATCCGTAGAGAAGGCGCCGGCCAGCTTGAGAGTTTAAAAGAAGCCGTCGGCACTCGACGTCCTGGATTGCTCCTAAAGGCCGGACAGGACGCACAGCGAGGCCAACGGGAAAGCCTCGCGGATCTAACCTCCGATATAAGACGAGATGTAATGGCAAAATCCACCGACCTCAAGGTCGATCAGGCGAAATCACAGGCGGCTGAGAATTATAAAAAGGCTGGTTTCGATGAAGATACGGCCCGCAGAATGGCCGATGAGAAGTATCAGGAAGCTGCCTTCGGTGAGGATCAGGAGAAGTTCAAGGCCGGTGAGACACTTGGCGAGGCTCAATTTGCCGAGGATGTTGCCAAGTTCAAGGCTGGCGAGCAGCGCAGCGACGCTGAGTTTGGCGAGGATCAGGCGCGCTTTAAGGCTGGCGAAGGTTATAAGGGATATACCTCAAGGGCCGATCGAGAGAGAGCCAGAGCCGATGAACGCTGGAGAAGAGATACTGGTGGCTTAGATGCTGCGGGTCGGCGTATTGGCTATGAGCGCGGCGTGACAGGTGATGAGAGAGCATATAAAGACAAGGCGATGGATTGGCTCGCGCAGCTGTTCGGACTTGGTGCGGGCGTAACTAGTGATTCCGCAAGAGCCGGCCGACAGAGCGCAGATACCAGAAGAGGGCAGTCACTTGACTTCCTCAGCAGCTTTTTACCGTTTTAAGGAGGCCCACAATGGCAAGATCGAGACTGTATAGGAACCAAGCATTAGATCGTAAAAGGCGCAAGGGTCTCTATGGGAGAGCCAAGATGGAGGATGCCATTGAGGGTATCAATCCAGACGCGCAGACAATGATCGACGAGACGCCGCGCGAACTCGGAGCAAACGTCGATGCTGGCCGATCTGAAGAAGTGAAGCCAGGAACACCGCCAGTACCGAAAAAAGACGGCGGTATGGCAGGATTTATGGATAAACTGAAAGGATTTTTCTCCGCCCGTAACATCGAGGGAGAAGAGGATGAATACGGCTTAAAAGGCCCGACGCAAGAGAAAGCC